>Ga0209225_1001672_pt1 | contig 21254 bp, 34 predicted proteins | sample WasSprMetagenome_FD_184732 | JGI IMG/M metagenome (GOLD analysis project Ga0209225, IMG submission 184732) | Sulfidic aquatic microbial communities from Washburn Spring, Yellowstone National Park, USA - WS (SPAdes) (version 3) | ecosystem: Environmental > Aquatic > Thermal springs > Hot (42-90C)... | reverse complement strand
AGGAGGATACCCTATGGCCAAGCAGAAGTTCGAAAGGAAAAAGCCCCATATTAACGTCGGTACCATTGGACACGTGGACCACGGGAAGACCACCCTCACCGCTGCCATCACCCTGGTCCTCTCCAAGCACGGCCTTGCCAAGTACACCCCCTTTGAACAGATTGACAAAGCCCCCGAAGAGCGGGAGCGGGGGATCACCATCGCCATTGCCCACGTGGAGTACGAGACGGAGAAACGCCACTACGCCCACATCGACTGCCCCGGGCATGCCGACTACGTGAAGAACATGATCACCGGTGCGGCCCAGATGGATGGAGCAGTCCTTGTGGTCTCCGCCGCCGATGGTCCCATGCCCCAGACCCGGGAGCACATTCTCCTCTCCCGTCAGGTTGGCGTCCCCTACATCATCGTCTTCCTCAATAAAGTCGACATGGTCGATGACCCGGAGCTCTTAGAGCTCGTGGAGATGGAAGTCCGGGACCTCCTCAACCGCTACGAGTTCCCCGGAGACGAGGTTCCCGTCATCACCGGCAGTGCCCTGAAAGCCTTAGAGTGCGGCTGCGGGAAGCGGGAGTGCCAGTGGTGCGGAGGGATCTGGAACCTCCTCGATGCCATGGACAACTACTTCCCCCTCCCAGTCCGGGAACTCGACAAGCCCTTCCTCATGCCCATTGAGGACGTCTTCTCCATCACCGGGAGAGGCACCGTGGTCACCGGGAGAGTGGAGCGGGGGACGCTGAAACTCGGGGATCCTGTAGAGATCGTGGGGCTCTCCCATGAGATCAAGAAGACCGTGGTCACGGGCATTGAGATGTTCCGCAAGGTCCTCGATGAGGCCCGGGCCGGGGACAACATTGGCGTGCTCTTGCGGGGTATTGAGAAGAAAGAGGTGGAGCGGGGCCAGGTCCTGGCAGCTCCCGGAACCATCACCCCCCACACCCACTTCAAGGCCGAGGTCTACGTCCTCACCAAAGAAGAAGGTGGCCGACACACCCCCTTCTTCAGTGGCTACCGTCCCCAGTTCTACTTCCGGACTACCGACGTCACTGGAGAGATCAAGCTCCCTCAGGGAGTGGAGATGGTCATGCCCGGAGACAACGCCAACCTCGAGGTGAAGCTCATCTATCCTGTAGCCATGGAGAAGGGCTTGCGCTTCGCCATCCGTGAGGGAGGAAGAACGGTTGGTGCCGGAGTGGTTACGGAAATCCTTGAGTAGGCCCTGGGGAGGCGTGTGACGTGGCTCAGAAAATACGGATTAAGCTTAAGGCGTATGACCACAAACTCCTGGATCAGTCGGCGATGAAAATCGTTCAGGCGGTGGAGCGGACCGGAGCTGTTGTGGCCGGTCCTGTTCCGTTGCCTACGGAAATCACAAAGTATACGGTGCTTCGCTCTCCTCATATTGACAAAAAGTCCCGGGAACAGTTTGAGATGCGGATCCACAAAAGGCTCATCGACATCATCGATCCCAATCCCAAAACGGTGGACGCCCTTATGCACCTTGATCTGCCTGCAGGTGTTGACATAGAAATCAAGCTTTGAGGGGCATTCCGGAGGAGAAGGATATGAAGGCTATAGTTGAGTATGGTCTTATTGGCGAAAAAATCGGCATGACCAGAATTTTCACCCCCGATGGTCTTGTCGTCCCTATAACGGTCCTTCAGTGCGGTCCGTGTTATGTGGTCCAGAAGAAGGACGTGAATCGGGACGGGTATCAAGCGCTGCAGCTTGGGTACAGGGAAGTGAAGGAGAAGAAGCTCAACAAGCCTCTTCTGGGCCATTTCAGGAAGGCCCAGGTTCCACCCCTCCGTTTCCTGGCGGAGTTCCACTTCAAGGACCACGAGAGGTACGAGGTCGGACAGGTTCTGAAGGTTGATGGCTTCAGGGTTGGAGACAAGGTAGACGTTCGGGGGGTTTCGAAAGGCAAAGGGTTTCAGGGAGTTGTCCGGAGGTTCGGATACGGTGGTGGTCCGGCGTCCCATGGCTCAATGTTCTACCGGGAACCCGGGTCCATTGGCGCAACAGACCCTGAAAAGGTTTTCAAAGGCAAGGGTCTTCCGGGACGAATGGGGAACGAGACGGTGACGGTGCGAAACCTTGAGGTTGTCGGGGTGTACCCCGAAAGGAACCTCTTGCTCGTTCGTGGTGCTGTCCCGGGGCCGGCGGGAAGCAGAGTTTTGGTGTTCAAACGAGCGTCATAGGGGGCGGAAGATATATGGAACTTGCGGTAAAAGACCGGACAGGACAGGTTGTGGAAACGGTGTCCGTGGACGACGAATGGCTGGAGGGTGCGGAGGAGAACACCCACTTGCTCTACCTTGCGGTAAAGGCCTTTCTTGACAACCAGAGGTTAGGAACGGCCAAAACCAAGACCCGTGGAGAGGTTCGAGGTGGTGGACGAAAACCCTGGCCTCAGAAGGGTACCGGAAGGGCAAGACATGGGAGCATTCGGTCACCAATCTGGCGTCATGGCGGGATCGTTTTCGGCCCAAGACCCCGTTCGTACTACCATACGCTTTCCAAAAAAGAGCGGCGCAAGGCTTTGTTTCTGGCGCTGCGGGAGAAAATTCGCACGTCCTCGCTGATTCTCGTTGAGAAAATCGCCTTTCCCGTTCCCAAGACCAAAGAGGGTGTTCGTTTCCTTGAGGCCTTGCAAACTCGTGGAAAAGTGCTTATCATTCTCCAGTCAGCAGATGCCAGTGTGTTGCGGGTGTTTGCCAATATCCCCGACGTGACTGTGAAACCGGTGCATGAGATCACAACGTACTTCATCCTGAACGCTGACTGGGTGGTTATGGAGAAGGAGGCTTTTCTCTCTCTCCTGGAGGTGTGGGGATATGGAGGATAGGCGGAGTATCATCATCCATCCCATTGTGACGGAGAAGTCGGTCCGGCTTCAGGAGGAAAACAAGTACGTTTTTCGGGTGGACCCAAGAGCGACCAAGCCCGAGATTAAAAAGGCCGTGGAAGAGATGTTTGGCGTTACGGTGCTCAAGGTGAACACCGTCAATGTGAAGGGCAAGAGGAAACGATTGGGGAGATTCGAGGGTCGGACGTCTTCTTGGAAAAAGGCTATCGTTTTTGTCAAGCCCGGTGAACGTATCAAAGCCTTTGACATCACCTGATAGAAGGGGAGAGGTTGAGGCACATGGCGATCAAGGAATACAAACCGGTGACCCCGAGTCGTCGTCACATGACGGGGTACACTTTTGAGGAAATCACCAAGAAGGAACCCGAACGGTCCCTCCTTGAGCCTCTTAAGAGCAAAGCGGGAAGGGACAACCAGGGGCGTATTGCGGTCCGCCACCGGGGTGGAGGACACAAGAGGAAGTACCGGATTATTGATTTCAAGCGGGATAAGTGGGGTATCCCTGCGGTGGTGGAGAGCATTGAGTATGACCCCAACCGTTCGGCCCGTATCGCGCTTTTGAAGTACGCCGATGGGGAGAAGAGGTACATCATCGCACCCCTGGGGGTCTCGGTGGGGGACGTGCTCATGAGTGGCCCCGATGCCGATATTCGCCCGGGGAATGCCCTACCGCTCCGGAATATTCCGGTGGGGACGCTCATTCACAACATCGAACTTCGCAAGGGCAAGGGAGGGCAACTCGTCCGTTCTGCCGGGAGTTATGCCCAGCTCCTCGCCAAAGAGGGGAACTACGCCCACGTTCGTTTGCCATCGGGAGAAATCCGTCTCATTCACCTTGACTGCATGGCCACCATCGGGCAGGTCGGTAATGTGGACCACGAGAACATCACCATCGGGAAGGCAGGGAGAAGCCGGTGGCTTGGTATCCGGCCCACCGTTCGTGGAGTGGCCATGAACCCCATCGACCATCCCCATGGTGGTGGTGAGGGACGGGCACATGGTGGCCGGCACCCTGTGAGCCCGTGGGGTCTGCTCACGAAAGGTTACAAGACCCGGCGGAACAAGCAAACCGACAAGTGGATTATCAAGAGGAGAAAGTAGCGGAGGGAGGCTGTGTCCTTTGGGCAGGTCATCGAAGAAGGGTCCATATGTCGACCCGAAACTCCGAAAAAAGATCGAGGAACTGAATAAGCGGGGCGAGAAAAGGGTCATCAAAACCTGGGCTCGGGCATGTGTGATCATCCCTGAGATGGTTGGACACACCATCGCGGTGTACAACGGGAGAAGGCACATTCCCGTCTACATCACCGAGCAGATGGTGGGGCACCGTCTGGGGGAGTTTGCTCCAACCCGGACCTTTAAGGGCCATGGTGCTCCCACAGAGCGCTCAACAGCGCTGAAGTAAGGGGTGAAAGCCGATGGAAGCAAGGGCAACGGCAAAATACGTCCGTATTTCTCCCCGGAAGGCCAGGCAGGTTGTGAACCTCATCAGGGGGAAGAAGGCTCAGGAGGCCCTGGTCCTTTTGCGGTTTATTCCTAAAAAGGCCGCTCGCCTGGTATACAAGGTTCTGCAGTCGGCCATTGCCAACGCGGAGAACAACTGGAACATGGACGTTGACAAGCTCGTCGTTTCCCGGGCCTATGTCGACCAGGGTCCTACCTGGAAGAGAGTTCATCCCCGGGCTTTCGGGCGTGCCTATTTGATTCGGAAACGAACCTCTCACATCACCATTGTGGTCTCTGAGGCGGAGGAGGGAAAGTAATTGGGCCAAAAAGTCAATCCTATCGGACTCCGTTTGGGCATTGTGACCACCTGGCAGTCACGATGGTATGCGGAGAAGGAGAAGTACACCAATTACCTCCTTGAGGACCTGAAGATTCGTCGCTACATCAAGGAGCGGTTCTATCGCTCCGGCATTTCCAGGGTCGAGATAGAACGCCTGGCGAATCAGATCAAGGTCATTATCAAAACCGCGCGACCGGGAATCGTCATCGGACGCAAGGGGAGTGAGGTGGAGAAGCTCCGCCAGGAGCTCCAGAACCTCACGGGAAATCAGAACATCCAGATTTCGGTAGAAGAGGTACCCGTTCCCGAAATCGATGCCCAGCTTGTGGCGGAGAACATCGCCGCCCAGATTGAGCGCCGGGTGTCGTATCGGCGGGCGATGAAGCAGGCCATCGCCCGGGCGCTGAAGATGGGCGCCAAGGGTATCAAGATTGCCTGTTCGGGACGACTTGCAGGGGCAGAAATCGCCCGTGAGGAATGGTACCGTGAGGGGCGTTTGCCCCTCCAGACGCTTCGCGCCGACATCGATTACGGTTTTGCTGAGGCACTCACCACATATGGCAAAATCGGCGTGAAGGTCTGGATTTTCAAGGGCGAAGTCATCTCCCCAGGAGAAGTCCTTGAAGAGGGAGTTGTTTCCCTTCCTCAGGAAGAACGTTACGAGGAGGAGCTTGAAGACTATGTTGATGCCCAAGAGAGTTAAGTACCGAAAGCAGCAGCGTGGAAGACTCAAGGGAACCGCCTTTCGGGGCAATGAGGTGGATTTTGGCGATTACGGTCTCCAGGCTCTGGAGCCGGCATGGGTCACCAATCCCCAGATTGAAGCAGCCCGGATAGCCATTTCCCGGCATATCAAGAAGGGTCGCATCTGGATTCGCATTTTCCCCGACAAGCCCTATACCAAAAAACCTGCCGAATCCCGGATGGGAAAAGGCAAAGGCCCGGTGGAGGGATGGGTGGCCGTAGTCCGTCCTGGGCGAGTGCTCTTTGAGGTGGGAGGCGTGGACAGAGAAACGGCTTACGAGGCGCTCCGTATCGCCTCTCACAAGCTTCCCATAAAGACGAGGATTATTGAGAGACGGGTTGAGTAGGGGTGATGGTGGTGAAGGCTTCGGAGCTCAGGAATTTCACCAATGAAGAACTCAATCAAAAGCTCAAGGATTTGCGCATGGAGCTCTTCAATCTGAGGTTTCAGGCCATTACAGGACAGCTGGCAAATCCCAAGAGGATCCAGGCCGTGAAGCGGGACATCGCCCGTATCAAAACCATTCTTCGGGAACGAGAGCTTGCGGCAAAGTGGCAGGAGGGCCGTTGACATGGGTACGCGGAAGCGATTCGTCGGTGAGGTTGTCAGTGATGCTATGGATAAAACCGTGGTGGTACGGGTGGAGCGCATCACTGAACATCCACTGTACAAGAAGAAGATTCGGAAAAGCGTGAAATTCAAAGCCCATGATGAGCACAATATGTGTTCGGTGGGCGATAAGGTGCTCATCGAAGAGACCCGACCTTTGAGCAAGACCAAACGATGGAGAGTGGTCGCTTTGCTTGAGAAAGCGAGAGTCAGGGGAGGAGAGGAAGTTGATTCAGCCGAGAACTATGCTTGAGGTTGCGGATAACACCGGAGCAAAGCGAATCATGTGTATTCGGGTCCTTGGTGGGTCCAACCGGCGCTACGCCAGTATTGGTGATGTCATCATTGCCTCGGTGAAAGAGGCTGAACCACACTCCAATGTGAAAAAGGGCGAAGTTGTCCGTGCCGTTGTGGTTCGAACAAGGAAAGCAGTACGCCGACCCGATGGCACATATGTTCGCTTTGATGACAATGCGGCCGTGCTCGTCACCAATCAGGATGTCCCGCGAGGGACCCGGGTGTTCGGGCCGGTAGGGCGCGAGTTGCGTGAGAAGAACTTCATGCGGATTGTCTCCTTGGCTCCGGAAGTGGTGTAGGGAGTGATGGTTATGGAGCTCAAAGCAAAAAGGGTCAAGGTTCCCATCAAGAAAGGGGACCTTGTGGAGGTTATCCACGGGAAGGACAGGGGGAAACGGGGAAAGGTTCTGAGCGTTTTCCCTCAGGAAGGAAAGGTTATTGTTGAAGGGGTCAACATGGTGAAGAAGCACACCCGTCCAACCCAGGATAACCCCCAGGGAGGTATCATTGAGCGGGAAAACCCCGTGAGGATTTCCAACGTCCGCCTGGTGTGCAGCCGCTGTGGGCAGAAAACCCGGATTAAGCGGGTGAAACTCCCTGATTCCCGTTTCCGGGTGAGGGTTTGCAAGAAATGCGGTGAGATCATCGACAAGGTCTGAAACAGGGGGGCTTAAGCAGTGTCCATCACGAAGGAGAAGTACTATAAAGAGGTTGTTCCCAAGCTCCTGAAGGAGTTCGGCTATAAAAACATCATGCAGGTTCCCAAGCTTGAGAAAATCGTCATCAACATGGGTGTGGGGGATGCTACGCAGAACCCCCATTACCTCGACCTTGCGGTGGAGGAGCTCGCGCTCATCACAGGACAGAAGCCCTTGGTGACCCGGGCGAAGAAGTCGATTTCCAACTTCAAGCTCCGCAAGGGCATGCCCATCGGGTGCAAGGTAACGCTCCGAAAAGATCGCATGTACGAGTTCCTTGACCGCTTCCTGAATATCGCCATCGCCAGGATCCGTGACTTCCGGGGATTCCCCGGTAGCTCTTTCGATGGGCGGGGGAACTGCACCATCGGGATTGAGGAACAGCTCATTTTCCCCGAAATCAATTACGACCGTGTGGAACGGGTGCGGGGGATGAACATCACCTTTGTGACCACGGCAAGAACAGACGAAGAGGCCAGAGCCCTCCTTGAGGGTCTGGGTCTGCCTTTCCGAAAATGAGGGAGGACTGAAATGGCACGTAAAGCAAAGATTGAGAAGAACAAAAACCTTGAAAAACTCAAGTTCAAGGTTCGTTACCGGAACCGCTGTTCTCTGTGCGGTCGACCGCGGGGATACCTTCGGGATTTCGGCATGTGCCGGATTTGCTTCCGAACTCTGGCGAGTCGTGGTGAAATCCCCGGTGTTACCAAATCGAGTTGGTGAGGGGAAGGGGAGGAGAAATGGCGCACACCGACCCTATTGCGGATATGCTGACACGGATTCGTAATGCCCTGAAGGCCGGGCATCCGATGGTTAAGGTCCCCGCCTCCCGCCTGAAGATTGAGATTGCACGGATCATGCGGGAGGAAGGGTACATTCAGGATTACAAGATTATTGCCAGGGATGGCAACAAGAGAGAGTTGCTCATCGAGCTGAAGTACGGTCCTCATCGCGAACGGGTGATCAACGGCCTGCGCCGGATCAGTAAACCTGGGCTCAAAATCTACGCTGGAAAGGACGAGATTCCGATTCTCCTTGGAGGCCTGGGGACGGTCATCGTCTCCACCTCCCGAGGCGTCATGACGGGGAAAGAGGCAAGAAAACTCGGCATAGGTGGAGAGGTGCTGTGCTTCATATGGTGACGGAGGAGGATGACCATGTCGCGGATTGGACGAAAGCCTGTTGCAATTCCGCAGGGGGTGGAGGTTACCGTTGAGGGGACAACGGTAACCGTGAAAGGTCCAAAAGGGACGCTGACTCGAACCTTCCACCCCCGCATGCGGATCGAGAAAGACGGCAATGTCCTGAAGGTGCTCCGCCAGGGAGATACCAAGCTCGATAAATCCCTTCACGGACTCACGCGGACCCTTCTTCACAACATGATTGAGGGCGTGACCAGGGGGTTTGAAAAGGCCCTGGAGGTGAACGGTCTGGGGTACCGTGTGCAGAAACGGGGGGAAACCCTGGTGCTGAACATTGGTTTCACCCACCCGGTTGAGATTCAGCCTCCTGAAGGTATTTCCTTTGAAGTCGAGGGGCAGATTATCCGGGTGAAGGGCATCGATAAGGAAAAGGTTGGTCAGGTGGCTGCGGACATTCGTAAGCTGCGAAAGGTTGAACCCTACAAGGGTACCGGCATCAAGTACGTGGGTGAGGTCGTCCGGAGGAAACAGGGAAAGGCAGCGGCAAAGTAGTCTGAGGGGAGTGTTCGGAGAATGATTATCAGCGAGAAACGGGGAAAATGGGAACGCCGAATCCGTCGACATCGAAGAGTGCGGAAAAAGGTGCGGGGAACTGCTGAACGTCCCCGTCTTTCGGTGTTCCGGAGTTTAAAGCACATTTACGCTCAGATTATCAACGACGAGGAAGGACGGACTCTGGTGGCGGCGTCCTCCCTTTCTCCCGAAATCCGGGGAATGCAGGGGACAAAAACAGACATCGCCCGGGCTGTCGGTCGTCTCATCGCCCAGAAGGCTCTGGAGAAGGGGATCACGAAGGTGGTCTTTGACCGTGGTGGGTACAAGTACCATGGACGGGTAAAAGCCCTGGCCGAAGGGGCGCGTGAAGCAGGTTTACTCTTTTAGAGTTCGGAGGGTCAGACGCTATGGGGAGAATCAATCCGGAAGGAATGGAACTCCAGGAACGCCTCATTGCAGTGACCAGGGTGAGCAAGGTCGTTAAAGGAGGGAAGCGCTTCGGGTTCCGCGCCCTGGTTGCCGTGGGCAATGGTGACGGCGTTGTGGGTATAGGTCTTGGGAAAGCGAAGGAAGTGCCCGATGCCGTTCGGAAAGCGGTGGAACGGGCGAAGAAGTCCCTAATTCGTTTTCCCATGCGGGGAACGACCATCGTCCATGAGGTTCGTGGGGAGTTCGCTGCAAGCACAGTGGTGTTGAAACCTGCGGCTCCAGGGACAGGGGTCATCGCGGGAGGTACCGTCAGAGCCATCATGGAGGTCGCCGGAGTGAAGGACATCCTGACGAAGTCCCTTGGGAACAACAATCCCATCAATCTCGCGCGTGCCACCATTCAGGGGCTTTTGCGTTTGAGAGACCCTCATGAAGTGGCTGCCCTTCGGGGGAAGACCCTGAAGGAACTCTTTGAGCCGCAGAAAGGGGGAAAGTGATGTGGCGGGGAAGATGCTGCGGATGACCCTGGTGCACAGTCCCATTGGGCATCCTGAGTCTCACAAGCGCACTGTTCGGGCACTGGGTTTTCGGAAGCTCTACGAAACCATCGTGAAGGAAGACTCCCCGTCTCTGCGGGGCATGATTGCCAAGGTTCGATACCTTCTAAAAGTTGAGGAGATATAGGGGGAAGTCGATATGAAAATCAACGAGCTGCGACCTGCAAAGGGTGCTTTCCATCCCCGGAAGCGAGTAGGAAGGGGCATTGGGTCGGGCCACGGAAAGACCTCCGGTCGGGGGATGAAGGGCCAGAAGGCTCGTTCGGGAGGACAAATTCATCCCCGTTTTGAGGGTGGACAGATGCCCCTTGTTCGGCGGGTCCCCAAGAGGGGTTTCCACAATCCCTGCGCTGAGGAGTGGGAGATTGTGAACGTGATCGCCCTGAACCGCTTTCCCGATGGAACCGAGGTCACCCCGGAGCTCTTGCAGGAGTGTGGCCTTGTGGAGGGCAAAAGGTCCAGGGTCAAGATTCTGGCCAAGGGAGAACTCCAGCGACGTCTTGTCGTGAAGGCCCATGCGTTTTCGGCACGGGCGAGGACCCTGATTGAGGAAAGAGGCGGGAAGGCCGAGGTGCTGTGACATGTGGGAATCCCTGGTCAAACTCTTCAGGATACCGGACCTGAAAAGAAGGGTCATTTTCACGCTGCTTATGCTTGTGGTTTTCCGTATCGGTGCGCACATCCCCGTCCCCGGTATTGACCCAAAGGCTCTGGCGAACGTCTTTTCCCGGGGTGGGGTCCTCGGGTTCCTCGATATGTTTGCAGGAGGAGCGCTGAGCAATTTCTCCATCCTGGCCCTGGGGATTATGCCCTACATTAATGCCTCCATTATCATCCAGCTTTTGACCTCGGTCATTCCTCAACTTGAGGAGCTGGCAAAAAGCGGGGAGGAGGGGCGGGACAAGATTGCCCAGTACACCCGCTGGGGGGCCATCCTCCTTGCTCTGGTTCAGGGGTTTGGCATAACGGTGTGGATGGAAAACCTCGGGGTAGTCCTGGCCACAGGATGGGCGTATCGCTTCACCGTGATCATCACCCTCGCTGCGGGGAGCATGTTCCTCATGTGGCTTGGGGAACTCATCTCTGATTTCGGCATTGGCAATGGCATATCGCTCATCATCTTTGCGGGTATCGTTGCCCGGCTCATGCCGCAGTTTTTCCGGACCTTCTCGCTGATCCGGCTTGGAGAAGTGAATCCCTTCCTCTTTGGCATAGCCCTTGTGGTGGCGGTTTTCATCGTGGCCTTCGTCGTGGAGTTCCAGGAAGCACAGCGGAAAATCCCGGTGCAGTACGCCAAGCGAGTTGTGGGAAGGCGAGTCTATGGAGGGCAGAGTACCCATATCCCCATCCGAGTGATTCAGGGAGGGGTGATCCCCATCATCTTTGCCTCGTCGGTACTGCTTTTCCCTGCGACTCTGGCGCAGTTCTTCGAGGGCTCCGGTTTTATGAAGAGCCTGGCCAACGCGCTTTCTCCAGATTCGGCGCTGTACCTTTCGCTGTATGCCGCACTCATTATCTTCTTCACCTATTTCTACACTGCGGTCACGTTTAACCCGGTGGACCTTGCGGAGAACATGAAAAAGTACGGCGGATTTATCCCGGGAATACGGCCGGGGAGGCCGACGGTGGAGTACATTGACCGTTGTCTCACCCGCATCACCCTCTGGGGTGCACTGGTGCTCGCCTTCATTGCTGTGGTGCCGAACATCCTCGTGGAGCTCACCAAGGTCACCACTTTTTACTTCGGCGGCACGGCCATCCTCATCATGGTTGGGGTGGCCATTGAAACGGTGACACAGCTTGAAGCACAGCTCCTCATGCGGCATTACGAAGGGTTCATTCGACGGTAAGGAGGAGGAACCATGCGAATCATTCTCCTTGGACCTCCAGGAGCAGGAAAGGGTACCCAGGCAAAGAGAATCGAGGAAGAGTTTGGTATTCCCCAGCTGGCTACAGGGGATATTCTCCGCCTGGCCATCAGAGAGGGAACGGAATGGGGGAAAAAGGCTGAACCCTTTGTTCGAGAGGGGCAGCTTGTCCCTGATGAGGTAGTCATCGGAGTGGTGAAAGAGCGGCTTTCTCGCGACGACGTGCGGCGGGGGTTCATTCTCGACGGATTCCCAAGAACACTCAAGCAGGCTGAAGCCCTGGAGGAGATGTTGAAAGAGCTCCACATGGCCATCGATGCCGTAGTGTACTTTGACATTCCGGCTGAGGAACTTGTTCGACGGCTTTCGGCTCGGAGGGTTTGCGAGAACTGCCAGACTCCGTACAACCTCATTTCCAGTCCTCCCCGGTCTGATGAGGTGTGTGATCGCTGTGGGGGGAGGCTGATACAGCGTCCGGACGACACTCCAGAGGTTATCCGGAAACGCCTTGCGGTATACGAGGAGCAGACGCGACCCCTTGTGGAGTTCTACGCCCGGAAAGGACTCCTTGTCACCGTGCCCGCTTCGGGCTCCATTGAGGAAACCTACGCTCGGGTGAAGGAGCTTCTTGCCAAAAAGTTGCACGGCAATGGCTAAGCTGACAAGGAGAGAAGACCTTGAGAAGATTCGAAGAAGCGGACGGATACTGGGGAATGTTCTGGAAAAGGTGAAGACCCTCCTTGCTCCCGGGGTGAGCACGGCCTTTATCGAGGAAGTGGTTCGGGAGTTCATTGTGCGGTGTGGTGCACGGCCTGCCTTTCTGGGGTACAGGGGGTTTCCGGCGGCGCTGTGCATTTCCATCAACGACGAGGTGGTCCACGGGATTCCGGGGAAACGTATTATCCGAAGCGGCGACCTGGTGAGTATCGATATCGGGGTCGAGTTTGAGGGCTTTTACACCGATGCGGCCTTCAGCATAGTCGTGGGGGATAGCCATCCCGTAGCCCGAAGGCTTGTGGAGGTAACGAAAAAGGCGCTCTATGCGGGGATTCGTCGGGCTCTTCCTGGCAATCGGGTGGGGGACATCTCCCATGCCATTCAGACGACGATTGAGCGGGAAGGGTTTGCCGTTGTACGGGATCTCGTGGGGCATGGAGTAGGAAAAAGCCTCCATGAGGATCCTCAGATTCCGAACTTTGGGCAGAAAGGGCAGGGGGCGATCCTTGAAGAGGGAATGGTTCTTGCTATTGAGCCCATGGCGAATGAGAGGGGGTACAGGGTGAAAATCCTTGAAGATGGATGGACGGTGGTTACGGAAGACGGGGGATTATCTGCCCACTTTGAGCACACGGTTCTTGTGCGTAAGGGGCAACCCGAAATCCTTACCGTGGGCGAGAGAGGGGATTTCTTCTGATGGCAAAGGACGATTTCATCGAGGTGAAGGGTACAGTCATTGAGCCTTTACCAAACGCCATGTTTCGAGTAGAATTGGAGACCGGTAAAGTCATCCTGGCACATATTTCCGGGAAGATGCGCATGCATTACATTCGCATCCTTCCCGGGGACAAGGTGACCGTACAGATTTCCAAGTACGATCCCACCAAGGGGAGGATTGTCTACCGGCACAAGTAGGGAAGGAGGTTACGGTCGTGAAAGTCCGTGCTTCGGTGAAGCCACGGTGTGAGAAGTGCAAGGTTGTGCGGCGTAAAGGGAAAGTTTTTGTGGTGTGTTCAGAACCACGGCATAAGCAGAGACAGGGTTAGGAGGTCTCAAGATGGCTCGTATTGCTGGTGTTGATTTGCCGCCGAACAAGCGGATTGACATTGCCCTGACGTACATATACGGCATTGGCAGAAGCCTTTCCAAGAAAATCCTCGAAGAGGCTAAAGTTGACCCAGCGGTGAAGGTGAAGGACCTGACCGATGACGAAATCAGCCGGATTCAGAAAATTGTTGAGCAGTATCCGGTTGAGGGAGAGCTTCGGGCGCGGGTTTCGCAGAACATCAAGCGCCTTATCGCCATCGGGTGTTACCGGGGGTTGCGCCACCGGAGGGGTCTACCAGTCCGTGGGCAGCGAACCCGGACCAATGCCCGAACCCGCAAAGGTCCACGGAGAACGGTGGGAGTCAAGAGGAAGAAGTAGTAAAGTCCCGAAAAAAAGGAGGTCTGAAGCACCTTGGCAAAACCTTCCCGGAGGAAAAAGAGAGAGCGGCGAATTGTTCGCGAGGGCATTGCTCATATTAAGTCCACGTTCAATAACACCATCGTGTCCATTACGGACCGTCAGGGGAACGTTATCGCCTGGGCGAGTGGTGGCACGGTGGGTTTTAAGGGAACGAAGAAGGGGACTCCCTTTGCCGCCCAGCTTGCAGCAGAACAGGCGGCCAAGAAGGCCATGGATTTTGGTCTGAGAGAAGTCGACGTGCTGGTGAAGGGTGGTGAAGGGGCCTGGTGCTGGTCGGGAAACGGCCATCCGTTCACTCCAGGCAGCAGGACTTGTGATTAACTCCATCAAGGACGTGACTCCCATACCCCATAATGGTTGCCGGCCGCCAAAGCAGAGAAGAGTCTGAAGGAGGATAGAGGATGTCACGATACACTGGACCAAGGTGTCGTATTTGTCGTCGGCAGGGGATGAAGCTCTTCCTGAAGGGTCCCCGGTGTTTCACGGACAAGTGCGCTTTTGAACGACGACCGTTCCCTCCCGGCATTCACAAGGGGGGACGGAAGCGTCTCTCAAGCTACGGATTGCAGCTTCGTGAAAAGCAGAAGGTTCGCTTCATCTACGGTATTACCGAGAGGCAGTTCAAGAAGTACTTCGATATGGCCACGAAGATGCCTGGACTCACCGGGGAGAACCTGCTTTCGCTTCTTGAGCGCAGGCTCGACAACGTTGTTTTCCGGATGGGCCTGAGCGACTCTCGAGCAGAGGCTCGCCAGATGGTCCTCCACGGGCATTTCCTGGTGAACGGAAAACGGGTCAACATCCCCTCGTACCTTGTGGAAGTGGGTGACGTGATCGAGCTTTCAGAACGGGGGAAAGAACACGAGAAGATTCGAGAACTCCTCGAGGAGAAGGAGGACCTTCAGGTTCCTTCCTGGCTCTCTGTGGACAGGAGTTCGGCGAAGGCTGTGGTCCTTCGCGAGCCGAAGCGGGAGGATATCGACTTCCAGGTTCAGGAACAGCTCATCGTGGAGTTCTACTCCAAGTGATTTGAGGTGTCTCTCATGCAGGACCTGAAGAGTCTCATGAAGTGTGAGCTTCTTGAGTTTCGAGAGGACCCGGTGACGCACGCGCAGTACGGGAAGTTTGCCGTTGAGCCCTTTGAGTCCGGCTGGGGCATAACGGTGGGCAATGCCCTGCGACGCGTTCTCCTCTCCTCAATTGAAGGAGCAGCCGTCACGGCGGTCCAGATTGACGGGATCATCCACGAGTTCTCCCCCCTTCCGGGAGTCCGGGAAGACGTTACGGACCTCATCCTGAACCTCAAGGGCCTCGTCGTGCGTTCGTATTCAGAGAGCGAAACGTTGTACCTTGACGTTCGAGGAATTCCTGGTGCTCTCCGAAGGGTTACGGCTCGTGATATCCGGCCAAATCCGAATGTGGAAATCATTAATCTCGACCACTATCTTGCAGAACTCGAGGAGAACGGCCATCTCAGCATGAGGATTTTCATCGGGAGAGGGAAGGGGTACCGGGAAGCGGAGGGGGACACCTACCATACCTACGATATCATTCCGGTTGATGCCATGTTCAGCCCGGTGCGGAAAGTCAACTTCCAGGTCATGGACACCCGGGTTGGGCAGTTCACCAACTACGACAAGGTGCTCCTTGAAATCTGGACAAACGGTGCTATCACTCCTCAGCAGGCTTTCCGGAGGGCCCTTGAGCTCCTTGTGGAGGAGTTCTCACATCTTCTGAATCTCCTGAAAGAGCGTATTGGGGAACCGCCTCTTGGGGTGGGTCCCGGCGAGGAAAAAGCTTCTCTGGAAGAGCGGGAGATGACCATTGAAGAACTCGAACTCTCTGTGCGGGCGTATAACTGCCTGAAAAGGGCTCGCATCAACACGGTTCGAGAACTCCTGGAGATTGTCCAGAATCGTCCGGAGGACCTGAAGAAAATCAAGAATCTCGGTCAGAAGACGTACGAGGAGATTATCGGAAAGCTCGAAAGGCTCGGATACCGACTGGGGGAAAAGAGAGAAGCAGGGAGTGACTGAGCCATGAGGCATCGTAAGAGAACCGAAAAGCTGGGAAGAAAGACTTCCCACAAGGAAAGCATGCTGGCCAATATGATAGTCTCGCTTATCAAAAACGGCAAGATTGAGACCACGGAGGCGAAGGGCAAGGTTCTCAAGAGGTACTTCGAGCGGGTGGTTTCTCTGGCCATACGGGGTGACAATGCCTCCATGCGGCAGGTTGTGTCCTGGGTGCGGGACAAAGAAGCCTTCAAGACCCTACTTCGAAGCATTGTGCCCCGCATGAGGGAACGCAGGGGAGGATACTGTCGTCTCGTCAAAGCCGGCTTTCGCATCGGTGACGGGGCCCCGCTTGTGCTTGTGGAGATTGTGGAATAGTGGGATATGATGTGTTTTGAGGACGTCCACTTCTGGTACGGAGAAAAGGAAGACCCCCGGGCAGTTGCAGCGCTTCGGGGCGTATCTTTTGTTCTCCGGGAAGGGGAGTTTGTTGTTCTTCTGGGTCGCAACGGTTCCGGGAAATCGACGCTGGCCAAGCACTGCAACGGGCTTCTTGTCCCCAGAAAGGGGCGCGTTTGCGTTGACGGGATGGACACCCGTGACGAATCGGTGCTCTGGGAAATCCGCCGGCGTGTTGGCCTGGTTTTCCAGAACCCGGACAATCAGCTCATTGCTACGACAGTCGAGGAGGACGTTGCCTTTGGTCCGGAGAACCTGGGTCTCCCTCCGTCAGAAATCCGCAAGAGGGTTGACGAAGCTTTGGCGCGGGTAGGGATGAGTGAGTACAGGAAGCGGGAACCTCATACGCTCTCTGGGGGACAGAAGCAGCGGGTAGCCATTGCGGGGGTCTTAGCGATGCATCCGAAGTACCTCGTTCTTGATGAAGCTACGGCTATGCTCGACCCGGAGGGTCGGGAGGAGCTTTTACAGCTTCTCCGGGAACTCCGAAAGGACGTTGGCATTCTCCACATTACCCATAACGTGGAAGAGGCTCTCCTGGCCGATCGGGTTATGGTCATCGACAATGGGGAGATTGTGGCCGAAGGATCCCCGCGTGAGGTGTTTCTCGTAGGGAAGGACATTGAGAAGTGGGGACTGGAACTCCCCCAGATTGTGGAAGTGGCACTCCTTTTGTGGAAGGATTACCCGGACCTTTTCTCCGTTCTTCCCCTTTCTCCGGACGAACTGGTGGATGCCCTGTGTTCATACTCGTAGAGAACGTTTCCTTCACCTACCTTGCCAATACCCCCTTTGCCGTCCAAGCGCTGCGAGGTGTTTCTCTGACCATCTCCCGGGGTGAGAGCGTGGCCATTCTTGGGCGGACTGGGTGTGGGAAATCTACCCTTGTCCAGCACCTGAACGGCCTTCTCATGCCCCAGGAGGGGAGAGTGGTGGTCGACGGGGTGGATACCCGGGTTCGGGGAGCAGCGCTCAAGGGGATTCGTCAGAAAGTGGGGCTTGTGTTCCAGTACCCTGAGGACCAGATGTTTGAGGAAACCGTTTTTCGGGAAGTAGCCTTTGCCCCACGGAATATGGGTGTGGAGGGTGAAGAACTCGAAGCGCGGGTGCGCTGGGCGATGGAGGCGGTGGGGCTGAACTACGAGGCACTTAAGGACAAGAGTCCTTTTGAGCTTTCGGGAGGACAGATGCGCCGGGTGGCCATCGCCAGCATCCTCTCCATGAAACCCGAAGTCCTCGTCCTTGATGAACCCACCGCTGGTCTTGATCCTCAGGGGAGAACGGCCCTGCTTGAACGTCTCCAGGACCTTCGCAGGCAGTGGGGCTTAACAGTGGTGCTTGTCTCTCATAACGTTGAGGATGTGGCGCGCATAGCGGAAAGGGTTGTGGTTCTTGAACGGGGAAGGGTGGTCTTCGATGGCCCAGTGCGGGAGTTCTTTGCCTGCGAGCACCGGATGCGACAGTACGGGATTATCCCCTCACCTCTCCTTCAGGCAGCTTTTCTCCTGCGAGCACGGGGATTCGAAGTGGATCCCCCACTGACACCCCTTGAGCTCTACCGGGAGATTGAGGAGAAGGTCCTTGCGAGGAGGAAGCCGTGTTCGGTAAAAGTGTAGTGATCGGACAGTACGTTCCCCTTGATTCGGCTATGCACCGTCTGGATCCTCGGAGCAAAATCTTCTTCGTGGCTTTAGGAATTGTGACGCTCTTCCTCGTTCAATCGTGGTTGTCTTTCGCCCTTCTGGGAGGGTTCTTTGTCCTCCTTGTCCTTCTTGCCCACCTTCCCTTCCAGTACGTCTTGAAGAGCCTGCGTCCTCTCTGGGTGCTTCTTGCTCTCACCCTTTGTCTCCATGTATTCTTCACACCGGATGATGCGCTGGTGCTCTTTGGGTTTCTTCGCGTCTCTCTGGGAGGACTGTTCAAGGGGCTTTTCATCGTTGCGCGCCTTGTGCTCCTTGTGGTGGCAACCACCCTGCTCACACTCACAACCTCCCCCATAGAGCTCACTGACGGCATCGAAGGTCTTCTGAGTCCTCTCAAACGGTGGGGATTTCCAGCTCACGAATTGGCCATGATGATGACTATTGCCCTGCGCTTCATTCCCACCCTCCTTGAGGAGGCCTACCGCATTATGAAGGCCCAAATGGCCCGAGGGATAGATTTTGAGTCAGGGGGGTTCATGAAGAGGATTCGGGGTCTTATCCCCCTTCTTGTCCCCCTTTTTGTCAGTGCTTTCCGTCGCGCTGAAGACCTTGCGGTGGCGATGGAATCTCGCTGTTACCGGGGTGGTATCGGACGAACGCGCCTTCGAATGCTGAGGTTTGAGCGCCGGGACTATGCTTTCCTTTCCCTTTCTCTTTTGGTTTTTGTCCTTTCTCTGAGCCTTTCCTGGCTGACGTGGTGAGCGCTGTTGCGGAACCTCCTCCTTGTCCTTGAGTACGACGGGACCAGGTATGCTGGATGGCAGCGCCAGAGGGACCGGGTAACCGTTCAGGGAGTTCTGGAGTCATCGCTTTCCTCGATTCTGGGGCATCCAACCGTCACGGTGGCCTCAGGAAGAACCGATGCAGGAGTTCATGCCCTGGGCCAGGTGGTGGGCTTTACCACCGAGAAGCCCATTGATTGCGAGACGCTCCACAAAGCCCTGCAGGCCCTTCTTCCTGATGACATGCGGGTTCTTCGGGTTCAGGAGGCTCCTTTGGATTTCCATCCTCGGAAGTCAGCAAAGCGCAAGCGGTACGTGTACGCCGTCTTTTGCGGGACGTGTCCGGTATTCCTCAGAGGATATGTCTATTCTCTCAGGCAGGAAGTGGACTGGGCTCTGGTTCAGGAAGGGGCAGGGCTTTTCATTGGTCGCCACGACTTTGCCTCCTTCAGTTCCCCCTCCCCGCGCTCCTCGGTGCGGACGGTGTACACTCTTGATGTCGAATTCCGTTTCCCTTTTGTGCTTCTCAGCATCGTGGCGGAGGGATTTCTCCACCACATGGCGCGCATGGTTTTCGGGGAGCTGCTGCTCCTTGGAATGGGGAAAGTGTCTCTTGCAGACCTTAAGCACATGCTCACCTATCCCTCCCATCATGCTTACCGCCGTCTGAATCTCCCTCCCTGGGGCCTGTACCTCGTGGAGGTGCAGTACGAACACTGGAATCCATACCAGGGATTGGAGCTTAAAGATGTGGGCTTTGTCGTTCCGGTGTGGGTTGAAAAAAATAGCCAAAAACTCCCCCCAAGAGGTTTCTGTCCTTGTTGACAATTCCCCACCCCTGTGCTAAATTATCTCTTGCCCTGGGGGAACCAGGGCAAAAAGGCGCACCTTGACAAGTGAATATTCCGCCTACTTCCTGAAGGTGGTACCGTACAGAACCAGGAAATCAGGTCCTCTGTGAGGACCTTCAAAGGTTTGTCATGGAGGGTTTGATCCTGGCTCAGGACGAACGCTGGCGGCGTGCCTAACACATGCAAGTCGTACGCAGCTTCCCTGACTCTCTGAGGAAGGGAAGGCTGAGTGGCGAACGGGTGAGTAACGCGTGAGTAACCTGCCTTGAGGAGGGGGATAACCCCTCGAAAGGGGGGCTAATACCCCATACACTCCAGGGCCGCAGGGCTTCTGGAGGAAAGCTGGCCTCTGCCTGGCATGCTGGCGCCTCAAGAGGGGCTCGCGTCCCATCAGCTTGTTGGTGGGGTAACGGCCTACCAAGGCGATGACGGGTAGCTGGTCTGAGAGGATGATCAGCCACACTGGGACTGAGACACGGCCCAGACTCCTACGGGAGGCAGCAGTGAGGAATCTTGGGCAATGGGCGAAAGCCTGACCCAGCGACGCCGCGTGGGGGAAGAAGGCCTTCGGGTCGTAAACCCCTGTTCTGGGAGAAGAAGAGGGAAGGGGTGAACAGCTCCTTCCTGTGACGGTATCCCAGGAGAAAGCTCCGGCTAATTACGTGCCAGCAGCCGCGGTAATACGTAAGGAGCGAGCGTTGTCCGGATTCACTGGGCGTAAAGCGCTCGTAGGCGGCTTCCTAAGTCTCACGTGAAAGCCCCCGGCTCAACCGGGGAGGGTCGTGGGAAACTGGGGAGCTCGAGGGCAGGAGAGGAGAGTGGAATTCCCGGTGTAGCGGTGAAATGCGTAGATATCGGGAGGAACACCAGTGGCGAAGGCGGCTCTCTGGTCTGTCCCTGACGCTGAGGAGCGAAAGCCAGGGGAGCGAACCGGATTAGATACCCGGGTAGTCCTGGCTGTAAACGATGGGTACTAGGTGTGGGAGGTTCGACCCCTTCCGTGCCGCAGCTAACGCATTAAGTACCCCGCCTGGGGAGTACGGCCGCAAGGTTGAAACTCAAAGGAATTGACGGGGGCCCGCACAAGCGGTGGAGCATGTGGTTTAATTCGATGCAACGCGAGGAACCTTACCAGGGCTTGACATTGTGGTGGTAGGAGCCCGAAAGGGTGACGACCCCTGGTTTCCAGGGGAGCCACAACAGGTGCTGCATGGTTGTCGTCAGCTCGTGTCGTGAGATGTTGGGTTAAGTCCCGCAACGAGCGCAACCCTTGCCCTTAGTTGCTACCGGGGCAACCCGGGCACTCTAAGGGGACTGCCGGCGACAAGCCGGAGGAAGGTGGGGATGACGTCAAATCCTCATGGCCCTGATGCCCTGGGCGACACACGTGCTACAATGGCCGGTACAGAGGGTCGCGAACCCGCGAGGGGGAGCCAATCCCAGAAAGCCGGCCTCAGTTGGGATTGCAGGCTGCAACCCGCCTGCATGAACGCGGAATCGCTAGTAATCGCGCATCAGCCATGGCGCGGTGAATACGTTCCCGGGCCTTGTACACACCGCCCGTCACACCACGAAAGTCGACTTCACCTGAAGTCGCTGGGCTAACCCTCGCAAGAGGGAGGCAGGCGCCGAGGGTGGGGTTGATGATTGGGGTGAAGTCGTAACAAGGTAGCCGTAGGGGAACCTGCGGCTGGATCACCTCCTTTCTAAGGAGCCAAGAGGGAAGTAGGCGGAATATTTTCTTCTCAAGGTGCAGGATGTGGG
>Ga0209225_1001667_pt1 | contig 21262 bp, 23 predicted proteins | sample WasSprMetagenome_FD_184732 | JGI IMG/M metagenome (GOLD analysis project Ga0209225, IMG submission 184732) | Sulfidic aquatic microbial communities from Washburn Spring, Yellowstone National Park, USA - WS (SPAdes) (version 3) | ecosystem: Environmental > Aquatic > Thermal springs > Hot (42-90C)... | reverse complement strand
TAAGCTTATATTTTGGCTAGCTGCAGAATTCTCATTAAAGAGGCAGTCTGTACGTATAGAACCTTAGAGGTTCTTGGACCAGAACACGAGTTTTCGCTTGTTGACGAAAACTTGAAGGCTTTGCCCAGAGTTGACAAAGTCATAAAAGACCTTTACGGACGAGTTGTAAACTTTGTTGAGCTCGGCGAATTCACTTTCGGGAAAGAGCTGCAGCTTCACGTTATGGAGGTCAAATCCAACAAGCCTTTCAAATCGCCTAAAGCCTTCGAAGAAACCATGCACAAGGCGGTTTTGAAGCTTAATGAACTTTTGGAAAGGCGTTATGGCGCCAGCCTCCTCGGAACTGGAATGCATCCAACCTTGAAGCTTGAGGAAACAGCCGTTTGGCCCCACCGCCACAAACAGATTTACGAAGCTTTCAGTAGAATCTTCGACCTCAAGCAGCATGGCTGGCTTAATATTCAAAGTTTCCAGCTTAACATTCCATACGCTGATGAAGCCAAAGCCGTTTTGATGCATAATCTACTCGCAGTCGTTTGTGCCTATCTCCCGGCTGTTTCGGCATCTTCACCCATTTATGAGGGGCATTTTGGCGATTATGTGGATAATCGCTTATACTTTTACATGGAAAATCAGAGGGAAATCCCCTCGGTAACCGGTAAAGTGGTTCCAGAATATGTTCATTCTTTCAAACAATATAAGAAGGAAATTATTGGGCGGTACTCTGCCGATTTAGCCAAGTTCGGAGCCCACCAATGCATCCTTAATAAGGAGTGGGTTAACTCTAGGGGCGTAATCTTCCGCTTCGAAAGAAAAGCCTTAGAAATACGCGTCATGGACGAGCAGGAATGCATAAAATCCGATGTAGCCCTAAGCTGTTTCATAAGGGCACTGCTTAGAGGCTTAATGAAGGCGAATGAGCCTTTTTTGCCAACCGAAGTTTTAGCTGAAGACTTTAAATCCGTAATAAAAGATGGTCTGGAAGCCAAAGTGCTTCATCCCAACGGACCTACAGCTAGGCACGTGTGCAAACGCTTCTTGAAGATTGCTTGGGAAAACGCCACAGCCGAGGAGAAGGAATACCTCCCATTGATAGAGAAGCGTCTTGAACATGGAAACCTATCAGAAGTTATCAGGAAGAAAATCAAAGATAGGGCGCAGAAAACGGACATGGATGAGGCGATTTTAGATGTTTATTCGAAACTTTTAAACAGCCTAAAGGCTAATGAGCCCTTCTTTTAAAGGAGTGTTAGCGCTTATGCAAGCGGAAAGCGAACGGCAGAAAAACTTCTTTAACGTTTGTGGCACTTGCAAGATTAACTGTTGCTGGGATGCTAGACCGCCAATAAGTGAGAGGCGTGAAAAAATCATTTTAGAATATTTAAAAAGGCATGGCATAACCGTTGAAAATCCGTTTGTGCATGCCGAATACACTTTTCCAAGGGAAACAGCAGACGGCTACTGCACATTCTATGACAAGGCAACAAGAAAATGTATAATTCACCCAGTAAAGCCAGAAACATGCGTCGCCGGACCAATAACCTTCGACATTAACGCTAAAACTGGCAAAATTGAATGGTACTTGAAAATGGAGAAAATATGCCCCCTAGCCGGAGCCATGTATAGGGATAAAGCCTTATTGGAGAAGCATTTTGAGGCTGCTAGAAAAGAGATTTTGCAACTTGTAAGAGAACTCGCACCAGAAGCGTTGAGGACTATACTTAAGCGGGAGGAACCGGACACTTTCAAAATAGGGGAAGAAGAAATAGGGAACGACGTTCTAAGCAAGCTTTAACCCTGATTTTCTATAGAGGGGGGCTATCAATTTACGGTTGCCGCAGCACGTAAATTGGCTTTTACCTTATGTAGTTGATCACGTCTTTTCTTCTTGGTTTTGGCGGTGGGTTTTCGTCTTTATAGCCTAATGCCACCACGCAGACGTGTTCATATCCTTCTGGGACGCCCAGCTCCTTTTTGAGTTCATTGCCCTTTTCTGAAGCGAACAAGAATTCCGTTGAGGTCATTATGATTGAGCCTAAGCCCAGCGATTCGGCTGCTATTAGAATGTTTTCGGCGGCTAGGGCGCAGTCGATTTCGGCAAAGCGAGCAGTTTTATCAGCCGTAATCAAAATCACTGTGGGCGCATTCCAGAAGGGATTGAAGTTTGGGTCTTTTGCGCGTTCAGCCAAAAACGCTATTCCAGAATTCATCATGTTCTCCTTCATAATGTTAACCATTTTGTTAAGCACTTCTCTGTTTTGGATTACTGTGAAGTGCCATTTCTGCTGGTTTCGAGCATTTGGCGCAAGCAGAGCGCACTCCAATATCTCCTGCAGCAAATGGTCGGGTATCTGTTCTGGTTTAAATTTTCTTATGCTCCTTCTACGTTTTATAACCTCTATGGTTTCGTTCATGGCTCAATCATCCCTTTTCATTCTTGTCGTTTTTGCCAGTATATTTCTTTGAAGGGTTGTGCAAAAGGCTTTTACCTTTGGCTTTCCGCTATTCTATCAGCGTTTGAGGGTTAACTGCGTCTTGAAAGAACAGCCCAAAAATGCTTTTGACCTTCTAGTGAAGCCAGTTCGGCGGTTGATTGAGCAGAGAGGATTCTCTAAGCCAACAGAACCACAAGAAAAGACCATTCCATTAATCCTTGAGGGAAAGAATGTTTTGCTCATTTCGCCAACCGCCACCGGCAAGACAGAGGCTGCCTTCCTACCAGTTTTAAGCATGCTCTTGCAGGAGCCTCACACTCCGGGGATAAAGGTTCTTTACATTACACCCTTAAGGGCTTTGAACCGTGACATGCTGGAGCGCCTCGAATGGTGGTGCAACAACCTAGACATAAAATTGGCCGTTAGACACGGCGACACCGAAACCCGCGAACGGACAAGGCAGGCTCGGAGCCCACCAGATGTTTTGATAACAACACCTGAAACGTTGCAAGCTATCTTGGTCGGCTGGATTATGCGACAGCACCTCCAACAAGTACGCTGGGTTATAATTGACGAAGTGCATGAGATGGCTGACAGCAAGCGGGGAAGTCAACTTGCCCTAAGCCTTGAAAGACTCAGAACAATGATTGGTAGAGATTTCCAAGTTATAGGCTTATCAGCCACAATTGGCAGCCCGGAAAAAGTGGCCCAATTCCTCGTTGGATATGGTCGCCCAGTGGAAATTGTGCGGGTTCCGGTTGCCAGAAAAATGCACTTGAAGATTCTGTTTCCTAAGCCTAAACCAGAAGACTTCGAGCTGGCTGAGAGGCTTTACACCCACCCAGAAGTGGCTGCTAGGTTAAGGGTTATCCGAGACTACATAAGCCGCCACAAGTCCGTCCTACTATTCACAAACACTAGGGCCATATCAGAGGTTCTGGCAAGCCGCTTCAAAGTCTGGGACATAGACTTCCCAGTCTCCATACACCATGGCTCCCTGGCTAAGCCCTCCCGCATAGCAGCGGAAAGAGGCCTAAAAAACGGCGAGCTTAAAGGCTTGGTTTGCACAAGCAGCCTAGAACTCGGCATAGATGTTGGCCGCATAGACCTAGTCATACAATACATGAGTCCCCGCCAAGTTACAAGGCTCATACAGCGGGTTGGGAGGAGCGGCCACAGAATAGGGCGTATAGCCGAAGGAATAATCGTCACAATGGACTCAGACGACACATTGGAGGCTTTAGCCATAGCAAGACGCGCCCTAAAAGAGGATTTAGAGCCCGTTGATATTCCGCCGAAACCGTATGACGCTTTGGCCCACCAAATTGCCGGGTTACTCCTAAAACAGAAGAGGCTTGAGTTCGGCGAAATCCTAGAAATGTTCCGGAAAGCCTACCCATACATCGACCTAACAATGAATGATGTGGAGAAAATTTTGCGTTATATGCATGAGCGCTTCCCAAGGCTTGCATGGGTATCCTTCGAAGACAAGGTGGTTTTAAAACCGCGCAGAACAAAGGCGCTTTTCGAATACTATTTTGACAACCTTTCCATGATTCCAGAAGAAAAACAGTACCTGGTGGTGGACGAAACAACAGACCAAGCGGTAGGAATTTTAGACGAAGCCTTCATGGCGGAGTATGGCAAGCCAGGCATAAAATTCATAATTCGCGGAAGCCCGTGGCGAATCCTCCACATTTCAGGCGACAAGGTCTACGTAAAGCCCGTAGACGATCCGACCGGAGCTATTCCAAGCTGGATTGGTGAAGAAATCCCGGTGCCTTTTGAGGTTGCCCAAGAGGTTGGCTATATTAGGGGGTTTGTTGAGGAACAAACCCGCAAGGGCTTGCCGCCGGAGGAGATTGCAGCCAAACTTAGTGAGAATTATCCGGCGGAAAAGGAGACTATTTTGGACGCCTTGGCTGAGACTGTTGAGCAAGCTGCTGCTGGAATTCTTGTTCCAACGGATAAGCGAATAACCGTCGAAGATTGGGAGGACTTCGTGATTGTCCATGCTCACTTCGGCTCCCTTACGAACAGAGCCCTAGCCCAGCTTGTTGGGCAATTACTATCCGAAAGGATTGGATATGGCATAGTGGTTCAGCACGACCCATACCGCATATTCATACAGACCATGGGTGCAGCAGACGCCGACCAAATCGTCACATTGTTTGATGAGGTGGCTTCAATGGGCGAACAAGCCGTAAGGGATACTTTGACGAGGGCGACCGTTAAGACTGGAATTTTCAAGAGGCGGATGATTCACGTGGCGAGACGCTTCGGCGCGCTGGAAAAGTGGGCTGACTTCAGCAATGTGAGCCTCCAGAGACTCTTGAAAAGCTTTGAGGGAACTCCAATATTTGAGGAAGCCCTAAAAGAGGTTTTCACAAAGGACTTGGATGTTGAGAGGCTCGTCCAAGTTTTGGAGAGAATTCGCACTGGCGAAATAGAAGTTGTCAAGGTTGAGACTGGTGGAACTGCCACCCCTGTTGCTCGTGTTGGCATTGAACGAGTCAGCATGAAAACAGACCTTATCCCACCTGAAAGGATGCGCGCCGTGCTCATAGAATCTGCAAAGGCTAGACTGTTAAACGAAACCTGCAATCTTATCTGCACAAACTGTTGGAGCTACGCCGACATGATACGCGTGAAGGACTTGCCAGCCAAGCCAAAATGTCCAAAATGCGGCTCCGGAGCCATCGGAATTTTGAGGGTTGAGGAGGAGAAGGTTCTGCCACTAGTCGAGAAGAAGGGCGAAAAGCTCACTAAAAGTGAGGAAAAACTTCAGAGGCAAGCCATACAAACAGCCCGCCTAATAGAAAAGTATGGCAAGGCGGCGGCGGTAGCTCTCTGCGCGAGAAAGGTTCAGCCATCAGATGTCAAAGAGGTTCTTGAAAAAGAGGCATCACTCACTGATAGGTTTTACGAACTTGTTTTGGAAGCTGAACGCAAAGCCATAAGCAAAAGATTCTGGTAGAGCCGAGAGACTTACAACAACTTTTAAATGGGAGACCACGTTAATCTGGGTGAAGCACGCCCTTAACAATTGTGTGGAGATAAAGAAGCTTGGAGATAAGCAGAAAAAGACTCAGAGAAGAAGTCCTAAACAGAATTAAATATGTTAAAAACTGCGTTCTGGCAAGGGAACTATGCCTCCTAATAAGGACAAACAGAGCTGTTCTCGAGCCAAAAGATGTGCAAGAAATATGCCTCTACATTTCAGGCTTATGCAAAGAAGAGGGATGCGAAGAGCCCAGTGAGCTTTGCCGCAAGGCAGCCGAGGCCGTGGGCGCCGGAGACGAGGAGAAATATTTGGAGTTGTGTGCTCAAAGCGCCATGAAATGTGGTGAGTCGAGGCGCCCGACGCCCAAGAGGGCTACATACGTAGCTTAGCGAAGGAAATCTTTAAAAGAACAAAATATTGGTAAACCAAAATGGAGGCATGCTCACTGTTCATCGCCCCATATGTTCCAACACCACTCCCCGTCGTCCGCCACATGCTCATTTTAGCACAGCTAAAACCAGGGGAAGTTTTCTTCGACCTAGGCGCCGGAGACGGCAGAACAGTGATAATGGCTGCTAAGGAGTTTGGCGCAAGAGCCGTAGGCGTAGAACTACGCGAAGACCTCGCAAAAAGAGCCCTAAGCACAGTCTACGAAGAAGGCCTCCAGGACAGAGTAACAATAGTTAATGGCGACATGTTCAATGTTGACCTATCATCGGCTGATGTTGTATTCCTATACCTAACCACCAGCGCCAATGAAAAAATAAAGCCAAAACTTGAAGCTGAACTCAAGCCGGGAGCCCGCGTAGTCTCCCACGACTATGAAATTGTAGGTTGGAGACCATTAAAAGTGGAGACTTTCTGCGAAAACCCGAAGCTTGGCTACCCATCCCACACAATCTACCTTTACAAGAAAGTTTAACGCCATTTATCTAGAAAAAGCAGGGCGAAAAATGCCTCAATCCTTTAAAACATTGTATAGAGTTTCGTGGGTAGACACGGACGCCGCCCAAATAGTCCACTTCTCAAACTACTTCAGATTCTTTGAAAAAGCTGAAGAAGAATTTTACCAACATCTCGGACTAATAGGTTGGCTAGGCTCGAAAGATGTGATAATGCCGCGGGTTGAAGCCTTCTGCCAATTCAAGAAGCCGGCAAGGTTCAATGACCTTTTGGAAATAGAGCTTACGGTAGAAGAGTTAAGAGAAAAAGCAGTAAAATATGGATTTAAAGTGTATAATAAGGAAACGGCGGAGCTGCTGGCTAACGGCTACTTGGTGGCTGTTGCCGTGAATAGACACACGTTGAAAGCCACACAAATCCCAAAGGATGTTGCTGAAAAGCTAAAAGCCTATCATAACAGTGGCGGAAAGTGAAAATAAACTTTTAATCTCTGCTTTTAAACTCCAAAAATTTAGAAAAAAGGCGTGGGCAAGGCAAGGTAGATGCTGTTCGTTCCATGGCAGTATATTGCAGACTGGAAGTGCAACACTTGTGGCTTGTGCTGCAAAGCCTATAGTGTAGTCCTAAACTTCCAAGAATGGCTTAAAATAGTGAAAAACTATGGCGTTGAAACAACGGTTTCAGGCCTAAATAAGCTTTATTTGCGAAGAAAAAGCGACGGTTCATGCGTTTTCCTCTACAAAATAGCAGACATGCACCTATGCGGACTACAACATATGAAGCCCACCGCATGCAAACTTTGGCCTTTCAAGATTTTAGTAACTCCAAAATTTGGATATGCGAAAGAGGCGCTATACCCCTATGGTGGGAAAAACCTATACATATATGCTGACTCTACATGCACAGGGCTAGTTTATGGCAAACCAACATGGGAGTTTGCAAATCAAACCCTTAAAGAGTTTATAGAAATTGCCATAGGAATACGTGATGAACAAAAGCGGAGTAAGGCGAACATCGATTTTATTCAGCAATACCCATCGATAAGGCGGCTTTTCTAAGCAAATTATGGTCAACCCTTTATCCATGCTCACCCATAACCCTTAACAAGCAGCTTAAACCTTTATACAGAAAGAGCAAAAGGATTGAGAAAATTGGAAGCTGTGAAGTCGGTAAGGCTTACCAAAGTATATCGAGGCAAAGAAACGGTTGAAGCCTTGAAAGGGATCACCCTATCAATTAGGAAAGGTGAACTTTTCACCTTACTCGGCCCGAACGGTGCTGGTAAAACAACTTTCCTCAGAATTATTTCTACACAATTGCTGCCTACAAGCGGCGAAGCCTATGTTTTAGGGTTTAACGTCTTAGACGAGGCTGAAAAAGTGCGGGAGCACATAGCCGTTGTACCACAGGATGTTGCCACTTATGGCAATTTTACGCCTTGGGAATACTGCTACTACTTTTCGCTGCTTCGCGGCATGACAAAGCAGAAGGCAAAAGAGGTGTCTGAAAGGGCTTTGAAGGCTGTTGAACTTTGGGAGCTAAAAAATCGGACATGCGCAACACTTTCAGGAGGCGAACAGAAGAGGGCAATAATTGCGGCGGTTTTGGCTTCCAACGCTGAGGTGCTAATGCTGGATGAACCCACAAGCGGTTTAGATGCCATTGCACGCAGAAAAGTTTGGGGAGCTTTAAGAGAAATGGTTGAGCAGGGCAAAACCATCCTCTTAACAACCCACATAATGGAAGAGGCTGAAATTGTTTCTGATAGACTAGCCATAATCAACAAGGGTGAATTAATAGCGCAGGGAACTGTTGAGGAAATCAAAAGCCTGACAAAGGAAAAGTTTAGGGTTATGGTTGAAGGCAACCTTAAAGTCTTAGAAAAATTTTCTAACAACCATTCTTCGGTTAGCTTTGGTAGTAAGCGGGTAATCTATGTTGACAACGGAGATGAGGCCATAGAGCTTGTTAGGAAAGCATTAAAAAATGGGTTGAAAGCCGAGGCTTCGCCCATCACACTTGAGGATGTTTTTGTGAAACTTGTTGGGGAAGTGGAGCTTAATGAACATCAGAAAAATGATTAAGGATGCTTTCATAATCGCTTCCTTGAAAGCTATTCCAGACTTGAAACGGCAACCGTTAATATTGATTGTTATAGGCTTGATAAGTGCCTTACCCCTTTTCTTTATGCTGGTTTTCGGGGGACAGATAAGTCACGGCTTAGTAGGTGCCATAATCTCAACGGTGGGATTTATTGGAATAGCCTCTGCAATACAGGACATAACATGGGATAGATACATAAAAGTTAGAGAAATGATGGTTGCCATGCCTGTTCATCCAATTTCCTACATGGTGGGGGCAGCTCTAGCCCCCTTAATATACTCATGCCCGGGAATTGTTTTCTTCATGGTGCTGGCGATACGGCTTGGCTTTGTACCACTACAAGCATTGGGCTGGATTGTCGCAGCCTTACTTTTATGCTGGGCTGTTTTGAGCGGCATAGGCTTCGTTATATCCACATATATGCGGAGAGCAAGCGTATACACTTTGAACAACCTGTCCAACATTCTTGGAATAGGCTTGATTTTCCTACCACCCGTCTACTACCCTGAAGAAATGTTAGGCGAATTAAGCTGGATAGCCATAATATTTCCAACATCCAACGCTGCTGGACTTATAAGGGCTTATTCTGGCCTTGCCGTTTTCTCGCATGAGATGATTTTGATCCGTTGGCTTACCCTTTTAGCGATGATGGTTGTCTCCATTCTACTGGTGGTTTTTAAGGCGAAGTGGAGGGAAACTTAACGGCAACATTAAATGGACTGCATTGGAAAACGTTCATATTGCAATTCATAAAGCTTCTTTAACTTCTCAAGGGTGTCTATTTCCTCTATGGTCTTGTCTGTTCTAAACCGCACTATTTTTGGCACCCTTAGGGCGTATCCACTTGTGTATTCGTCTGTTTCCTGAATCTCCTGGTATGTGACCTCCACAACAACTGTTGGTTTTACGAATACTCCTTCGTCGTCCTCGCTGGTTTTTGTCCTCTCAACAATTGTTGCAAGGGTGTCCATGGTTTGTTCCGGAAGGTTTGAAACCTTCCCGATGGTGTAAAGCCTTTTTTCCTTTGGATCCCGCACCGCTAACAGGAAGGATGAGTATAGGCCTGCGCGCCTTCCTTTTCCATATAGGGCTTTGACTATTGTGCAGTCTATGGTGTCGCGTTCAGGTTTTAGCTTAAGCCATGTGTAGGTGCGCTGTCCAATCTCGTATGGCGAGTTTAAGTCTTTCACAACTATGCCTTCAAAGCCTTTCTTTAGGGCTTCATCGTAGAAACGCATCAATTCAACCTCATTTTGGCATTCAACTCCCTCAGCAAGATATTCCGGTGGAACAACCTCCAACAGGTATTTGCGCCTTTCAGAAAGTGGTAAGCCCGTCAGTTCCCGTCCGTTTAGGAAAATAATGTCAAAGGCTCTGTAGGTAACGCGGACTTTCTCCATCCTTTCCGCAAGCTCTTCAGGTGTTAGTTCTCTTGGCACCGTTCTTTCCAGCATGACCTGGAATGGTAATGGATTGCCATTCTGGTCTACGGCTAGGACTTCGCCGTCCACGATGCAGCTGTGGGCGTTAAACTTTTTGGCTATTTCCACAATCTCTGGAAGCGTCTGGGACTTCTCAACCCCACGCCTTGAGAAAATCCATATCTGGGTTCCCCACTTGTGGATTTGGAGGCGGCTCCCATCAATTTTGTATTCAGCTCTAACTGGATAGACAACCTTGTCCGGCTCGTATAAGTGGGCTAGTTGGGGTCTGATAAACTGTCCTGGCCGCATTTTCACCTCCGTCAGTTTTGGCAGTCCCTCTGAGGCTAGGCTTATTCCCTCTGCTATGCCCATTATAGCGCATGCGTTTTGGATTAGCTCAACTGGAACTTGGTAGGCTCTTGCCGCAGCCCTCATGACTGTGCTCGCATAATAGCCAAGCTTTAAATCGCCCAAGAGAAGCCTAACAATGTATTTTGCCTCTTGTGGAGTTGCAACTCGCAGTAGGCTTGCCACATAGAGTTCTCGTTCCTTCACACCTTTCAGTTTTGGCATAAGCCTAATAGCCTCATAAACCTCGTTCACGGAAAGTTTTGGCTCTGAAGGCTTTTTGAGGAGGTAAGCTACCTCGCCGTGCTCCCCATAATCAATGAGGAGTTTTCTAACATCGCTTTTTGACACTCCGGTGGCTAGGCTTAGGCTTCTCTCCACCAAGCCTGGTCCAATTTTTAGGCTTTCATCCGTTATTGTTCCCAAGGCTAGGCGCGCCTTAACCTCAAGGGGAAGCTCCGCCATCTGGAAGAACCTGGCCAGTTCCGTTTCCTTCCCCTTTTTTCCGCGGAGAACTGCCAGCCGATCGTAAACCTCAACTATTTTTGAGAACGGCATGTCCTTTTTGGGCTCTTTTCCCTCCATGTATAAGCGTATGAGATAATAGGGTATGCCAGTCCGCCACTCAATCTGCTCTGGAGGGAATCCAGCCTCAATTAGGCGGAGGACAGCCTCCTTCTCTGAGCCATAGGCTTCTATAAGCTCCTTTATTGTTGGCGGCTTAACCACCGACATGCCGCTTTGCCACTGCTGATGTTATAGCTATTTTGTTTCAGCTTCCGGAGTTTTTGGTATTGGTTCTATTGCCCTTAAGAATCCGTCTTTTGTTATGTCAACCCTTATCCTGCGGCGTTCAAAGTTGCACATTCGGCAGTCTAGGACGCGGACTATGCGGACGAATTCGCCTCTGTCAACGCCCAAATCCACTTGCTGGTCATACCAGTAAACGCGCCCATAATCAACTATTATCGTTCCATCCAAGTTGTGGGCTAAGCCTATGCCTCCAGCCATGTCATAGCTGTCCCAAACTTCCGAGCTTCGCTGGTTCACGTATAGGGCTGTTATGCCATGCACCTGGTTGTAGCGGGCTAGCTCCATAACACGGTATTTTAGGGCTCCGCGGTACGACTCCAGCACCGTTACAGAGTCTATTATGGCTAGTTCAATCTTCTCCTTTTCGGCGACATAGCGATATGTCTCGGCGAAGGTATTCCAGTCACGAAGTTCAGGATAAGCCACAGTATCCAGAACGAAGAGGTTTTCGCGTATCTTATTCCAGTCTAAGCCCAAAATGTCGGCTTTCTGCTTAAGCCTAGACTGCAAATCAAAACGTGGAGTGGCACTCTTCCAAGTGTCTTCAGCCGTTGCATAAAGCACTTTCCTTCCAGAGGCAGCCACCCTAACGGCTATTTCCTCAACAAGTATGGATTTTCCAGCCCCAGGCAAGCCGGTGATGGCAAACTGCCCACATATCGGGATTCCCCCAAGGCTTTTTCCGTCGGGTGTTAGAAACAACTGGTCAAGGAATGTGCCTGTTGGAAAGCCAAGCAGTGGTTTTTTGGCTTCTACTGCCTCGTCTGGTCTGAGTACCAACGCACTTAGCTTCTCTTTGCCCTCCTCAATTTTTGTCGTCATGGGCTTTGTGGCAAGCTCCCACTCGTCTGCCGGCGCCCTAACACTTTTCATGGCTTCGGCAAGGGTTTGAGCCATAGCCCTAACAAGGCTCTCAATTTCTGGAGTAACAACAGCTTCCGGCCTTGGCTGTTCTGGAGGCTTCACGGGAACCTCCGCCGGTTTTTCAGCAGGTTTTGGCTTAGCCTCTTCAATGGTGATTGCCCATAACTCGCCTCGGCGTTCCACGGCTCCCTTGTTCTTTAATGATTGCAAAAGTGCATAGGCGGATTTTGGCCCATACTTTGGTATGTTTAAGCCCTCTGCAATCTCACTTAGCGAGGCTTGCCCGCCGTGGGCTTTGAGAAACTCAACTATGTCATTTTCTTCAACCATAAGTTCTCCCAATTCAATGCTTGTCTTCTAAATATTTTTGTAAAAGTTTAGGCTTTTAAATATACCCCTTTATAAGCCACCTCACAAGCGTCTTTCAAGTGGCTTGGCAAATTCTACTGCTATTTTTCCGCCTCTCCTTCTCCACCGCTGTTTCCTAAGCTGTTCTCTAATTATGGCTAGAGCACTTTCCATGTCAAAGGGCTTCAACAAATAGGGATACGGCTTCCTGCTAACTTTGTTGACCATCTCCATGACCTTTCGAAGCGAAGGTTTATCAGCAACGACTATAATTTGGGTTGAAGGCGTTACCCTACAAAACTTCTTGAGAAAATCCGTGAATTCCATGTTTATCAAAGAATAATCCAAGAGGGCCATGGTTGGACGCCTTAACTTAGCCAATTTTAGGGCTTCTTCTCCAGTTTTTGCCGTATCAACAACATAGCCCACATATTCGAGGACTGTTTTCAGAATCTTTCTTATGCTTTCGTTGTCGTCAACAACGAGGATTCTGGCACTCTCACCCATAACTTTCCCTCCTTTTCTCTTTCCATTTTCGGCTTAACAGGAACAGTCACCGTGAATGTTGTGCCCTTGTTGAGGACACTGTTTACGGTGATTTTGCCGTCGTGTGCCTCCACTATTCGTTTACATATGGGCAGGCCAAGTCCCAAACCCTTGGCTTTTGTAGTGAAAAAGGGCGCCCAGAGCTTCTCTAAAACCTCTTTTGACATACCCACACCAGTATCCGTGAAGGAAATTTCCACTGCATCATCGGTTTTTCTGCTGGATATTGTTAGTTTTCCACCCTTCGGCATAGCGGCAACAGCATTCTTAATAATGTTGACAAAAACCCTTTTCATCTTCTCCTTATCCACAACTATAGGGTCTTCGGTGGTCTTATCAACAACTATAACTCTTCTAGGGACTTTAAGGGTGGATAACGCCTCCATGAGCAAAGCCTTTGGTGTTGTCGCAGCAAAGTTTAGCTTAATCTCTCTGGAATAATCAAGCAGGTCCGCAATAACATTGTTAGCATATGCAATGTCCTTCTCAACTATTCTAAACATTTTCCTGGTTTTTGCATCCATGTACCGCCACAACTTCTTCTTCAAATAGTATTTAGCTCCAGCTATACTGGTCAGCGGATTTCTCAAATCGTGACCAACCATAGCTGCCACTTGCCCAATAGCGGCAAGCCTCTCGGCTCGGAGGAGTCTTTCTTGGGCTTCTTTCAACTGCCTTGTTCTCTCCTCGACTAGGGCTTCAAGACGTCTAGAATATTCCTCAAGCTTTTCTCGCATTTGCTCCCTTTCAGTGACATCCCTAGCAATAATTAAAACACCTGATATTTTATCCCCAACTCTTATAACGGACGCGGAGCTTTCCAGCAGGCGCTCCTTTCCATCACCACCAACAACTTTGAAGTTGGCTGAACTAGTCTTCCCGTTTATGGCACCAGAGAAAGCATCAATAACCTTTCGTAATTCATCGTGAGGAATCACATGCAGCTCTGTGAAATGCTTTCCAACAATCTCCTCTTTCCTGCAGCCTAAAACTTCCACAGTTTTTCTATTCACGTCTAAAATTTGCCCATGCTGGTCAAGATAAATAAAGCCGTCATAGGCATTCTCGAAAATGTTTCTGAATTTCTCCTCAGACTCCCTTAGGGCTGTTTCCATTTTTCTTCGTTCAGTAACATCCATAATAATTGCCAAGGCGCCAGCGTAGCTTCCATCCTCATTCCAGAGGGGTGAGGCTGAAACTTGGACATAACGTGGCTTTCCGTCTTTGCGGTATAATGTGAGCTCGTAGCGGCTAACAACTCCTTTCTTTCTAGTGGCTGTTTCCTCGCTTATCTTTCTGCTACCCTCTTCATCAACAAAATTTCTGAGATTCATGCCTTGAAGTTCCTTTTCCTCATAGCCAAGCATTTCAGCAAAAGCCTTATTCGCAAAAATTATGTTTTCAAACTGGTCAACTATTGTTATTCCCTCCATGGCATTCTTCAAAAACATTTCAAAACGCCTATTCGTCTCTCTCAGACGGGCCTCCATTTTCTTGAGTTCTGTGACCTCTGTCATTAATGCTTGAAAACCCAAAGTCTTGCCGCCACAGGTGAATCTTGTGGGTTTTGAAATGAAGTAGCGAACTTGTCCACCTTTACAAACTACACGGAACTCGAGGGCTCGTGGTTGTCTTTTTAAGGCTACTATTTTTAGGAAAAGGCACATAACCCTAAATTTATCCTCTGGATGCAGAAATTCCATGAAGGTTCTGCCAACAACGTCTTCTGGTCGATAACCTAATGCATCTGCCAATGCCTTATTAACATAGACGAAGCGTCCTTTAGTGTCTGCTATGGCTATGGGCAACGCAGCGTTTTCCACTAAGCATTTGAATGCTTCTGGACCCGCCAGAATATCCTTCAAATCCTTATTCATGCCGCCTCTTCCATAAACTTTTCGTGGTTAGAATTTTCTGTAAGCAATGATTTAACTTGTATGAATGTGGAGTCTAGATTAATACTAACATTACATATCCAGAATCCGAATCCAAACCAAAAGAAGAAAACAAGTCTAAGCCAGCAGTTATAAGCAAGAAAGCATATGAAATAAAACTCTTAAAGGCATGAGATGAAAACTTTGAGCAGACCAGAAATTGGAGTCTCAACCCTCCATCTACTAAGCCAGCCATTTGACAAAGTAACAGAACAAATCATGAATCTAAACGTCAGCCATGTGGAAGTTGTTGATGACGGCTTACATGCATTAAATAAGCGAAGAGTCACAGCACTAAAAGAACTAGGGAAATCCTACAACATTAAATTCTCAGTTCACGCGCCCTTCGCTGACATAAATATAGCTTCGCCGTCGCATTGCGTTTTAAAAGCCATGCTTAAACGGTTGGAAAACTCTATGAAGTTGGCAAGCCATTTAGAAACCTATGTTTGGGTTTTTCATCCTGGGCTAAAAACTGGCATAAGCATGTTTTATCCAGGCGAAGACTGGAATCAAAACCGAAAAACAGCACAGCTTCTCTACAAAATCGCTGAGGATTATGGTTTAGAGGTAGCCATAGAAAATGTTCCGGAGCCATACCCCTTCCTCATGAAAAGCGTTAGGGACTTCGAAAGGTTTTACAGTGAAGTTTCAGAGCCTATAGGCTTAGCCTTGGACGTTGGACATTCAAATATTAATGGGCAGACGGAACAGTTCCTAAAAACTTTTGCAGATAAGATTGTGCATATCCATGCCCACGATAACAACGGGAGGGACGACTCGCATTTAGGCATAGGCTACGGAACTGTAAATTGGCATAGGTTTGTAAGCCTACTGCGAAACATATCCTACAACAAGGTTGTGATCGTGGAGTCTGTGGAGAAGGTTGCGGAAAGCGCTCAAAAGCTAAAAGTCATGCTTAGCTAGGTTTACTGTTTGCTACGTGCTTGGAAGGGGGATCTCAATTTCCATAAAATCTTCGGCAACACTCGTGTTCCTAAAAATTTTCTTAGCATTTTTAAGAAGCACTTTTGGGTCCTCATATCTAGCACTAATATGTGTCAAAACAAGCCTTTTCGCACCTGCCTTTTTCGCGTTTTCAGCCGCTTGGCTTGGGGTTGAATGACCATCCTCATAGGCTCTTTCTGCTAAATCATCATCCAATGTTGCATCGTGAATGAGGAGGTCTGCTTCCGCCGCAAAATCCGCCAAACCCTCAAAAGGTCTCGTGTCTCCCGTGTAAACTACTTTCCTTCCCGGTCTTGGCGGCCCCATAACATCTTCCGGTTTGACAATTTTTCCACTTGGAAGCGTAACCTTCCTTCCGTGTTGAAGCTGAGACCATAGGGGGCCTTCCGCTACCCCTAGGGCTTTGGCTTTTTCTGGGTAAAATTTTCCTGGACGAGGCTTTTCCACTAGAGCGTAGGCTAGGCTTGGTATAACATGGTTCGCCCAAATGGCTTGAACTGTGTATTCTGGCTCTTCACATACAACGCCAGCCTTGCGAATCTCGTGGATTTCTATTGGGAATGTTAGGGCAAACTGCACCGTTTCCCTTATGCACCTAACGAATTTTTTGATTCCAATAGGCCCGTAAACTTCGAGGGGTTTGTTCCGGTCTAGAAGAGCCATTGTCTGCATAAGTCCTGGCAAGCCTAAAACGTGGTCTCCATGCATATGCGTCACGAAAATCTTTGTTTCCCTGTGAAAGCTTGCGCCAGCCATTATCATCTGCCTTTGGACGCCCTCGCCGCAGTCAAAAATTATTTGTTCGCCTCTGCGCTTTATCAAAATGGCTGGCAAACTCCTTTTCTGTGTTGGAATGCTGCCCGCCGTGCCTAAAAATATCACTTTTAGGCTCATAAGGACGCTGCACCTTTTCAAGTTTTGGCCGTCCTTTCTTGTTAGGATTTTATGCCTTAAAAACCTTGAAACAGAAGCTGTAACAAATCCACAAATTAACAAGTCTTGAAGGGAAGGCATGGAAACTGTACTAGGTTGCCATATAGGGGACGTGGGTTTGTCATAGGCGCCGGGGGTGGGATTTGAACCCACGCGGCCCTTGCGGGCCACAGGCTTAGTGGCTTTTAAGCGGTTTTGTCTCCAGGCCTGCTCCCTACCTGACTAGGAGACCCCGGCTGTGTAGCCAAAATATTAATGTTTATTTATCTGCCTTATAATTATCCTTTTTGTGGTATTTCCTTTGAGGTTATGTGGGAAGTATTTGAGGGATATTTTATTTGGAGCTTTCATGTCTTTAAGCATGTCTTTGGCTATGTCCATTACTCTTACATTGATTAATTTGGGTCTTGTTCCGGATTTTCCGGCTAGGTGGTTGCGGGCTTTTTTGATTGGTTTTGCTGTGGGTTTTCCAACATCTTTGGCTATAATCCCGCTTGTTAGAAGAATTGTGAACAGACTGGTTGACTGACTGGTGTTATTTTTTCTCTGCCATTAGTACGCGGTAGCCACTTTCCCTTGCTAGTATTGTGCAGTTGCCGAAGGCTTCTTCGAAGATTTTTCGGATTCTTTTTCCGCCTATTTTTGATTTCAAAACCATTTGTAGCGTGGCTCTTTCCACCATGTGTTTTGGTGCTTCTGTTATTATGGCTTTTACTGTGGCTAGTCCGGCGCTTACCGGCGGGTTTGACAATATGCAGTTAAAGAGGGTGTTTTCAACTGGCTGGTATAGGTGGCCCTTTCTGACTTCAGCGTTGTAAATGCCGTTTAGCCTTATATTTTGTCTTGCAAGTCTCACGGCTCTTTCGTTGATGTCCACCATGACCACGTGGAGGTTTGGGTTTAGTTTTGCGGCGGCTATTCCAACAGCTCCATAACCGCATCCCATGTCCAGAACATGGCCAGTTTCCGGGAGAACCATAGCCTCTATCAAAAGCTTTGTGCCCAAGTCAACGCGCTTTTTGGAGAAGACTCCGGAGGCTGTTAAAAATTTGAAGGGTATCCCCCTTAGGCGGGTTTGGATTATTCCGAATTTTGGCTTTGACTTTGGCTTTGGCGCAAAATAATGTTCTGTTTGACTGTCCTTGTTACTGTTGGGCATCATATCTCGCCGCTTTTCCAACATTTTGGATATGTGCCCCTAGGCATTAAAACCCTCTTAACCTTTGCAACTACGCCGTGCTCCATGTTTAGGATTTCCTCTGTGGAGGTTTCAGCCACTGCTAGGGCTACTGCCTCGCCTTTTAGGGTGAAAATGGCCACCACAGAGCCAGCGCTTATTCCGGTTTCGAGGGATAGGACACCTGGGGCTGTTAGGTTTGCACCGTGGCAGATGGCGTCAACAGCCGAGTCCCTAATGTAGATTTTTGGAACCAGCGCTAAGGCTTTCTCCATGGGTTGGATAATCTTCCTCAGTATCGTGTCATCCCTACTGTTTTGCCATTCCATGAACCAGTAAGCCACATCATGCAGTGTCACTATACCTTCTTCCTCAACGAAGGGTCCAGCCCTTGTTCTTCGGAGCTCCTGCATGTGAGCCCCACAGCCTAAAACCTCGCCGATGTCAAAGCAGAGCTTGCGAATATAGGTGCCGCCCTCACATCCAACTTTGAAAAGCACGTTCCGCCCATCCATCTCGAGAAAGTCGATGTAATAGATTCGTCTAGTGCGGAGTTGCCGCTTAACAGAAGCCCTTAATGGTGGCCTCTGATAAATTGTGTCTTCAAACTCTTTCAGCACGTCCTTCACGCGTGTTTCGCTTATGTCTCCGTGAAGCTTCATTAGGCAGACGTATTCTTTTCCGCTTAAAAGCAGAGCTTGGACAACTTTCCTAGACTCCTCTAGGGTTACTGGCAGAACGCCGGTCACATTGGGGTTTCCCCAGCCCCCTTTTAGGCTTTTAGAGGGCTTCTAGGGTCCCGCCGTGACCAACGTTTTGAACGCCTAATAGGCGTTTAACCCATGCTGCGACTTCGTGGCTTGTTGGTCCAGCTGGCTTGTCAAGGTTGACGACGCCATATCTTATGTACTCTTTGGCTGGACGCTCTTCTGGTTTGCAGCCATACTTTGGGTCTGTTTCGCCTTCAGCCTTAACAACCAGCTCGCGTTTAACCTCCCATGGAGGAACACTTCTAGGCATTTTCAGTGATACACCTCTAAAGGATTAGAAAATGTGAAAGGGCTAAATAATAATTTGTTAGGCTGGAGCCAAGGCTGGTTTAACTGGCTGAGCCATAGCCTCCAAAAGTCCCTTCTGTTTTAAAGCTTCGACGACTTCCTCGTCTGAAGCGCCACGCTTTATTTCAATTTTTTCGGCCAGCGGCTCTAGGTGGTTGATGTTTGCCCTCCGCCTTTTAACACCAGTAACACTTTTCGGTCCAGTCACCAGCACGAAGCTTTTATCAATGATGTCCACTATGACACATTTTTTGCCCGCTTCCCTTCCGCAGATTTTAACGCATATTCTGCCAACCTCTATTGCCGGCATGCCTTAACCCTCCAACCCTCAAAATGGTGTTAGCATTAACATACAGTCCCATATTTATAGCTTCAGTTGGACGTCACCCTAGACTTCTATGTTAGGAAGCGTTCCACAACATTGTATAGGACACTTGTTCCGAAGACCAAATTCTTTATTGATATGCGCTCGTCTATGCCGTGCACCATTTTCAAGATTTCACCGTAGGGCAGGTCTGAAAGGGCTGGCTGGAAACCGTAGCATGCTGCTCCTATGCTTCTGAAGAAGCGGGAGTCCGTCCCCCCAGTAAGCAGTATTGGAGCTACAGTGCAGTTGGGCTCAAACTCTTTTAGGGTTTCCACCATAAGCCCATACAGAGGCGTGTCCGTGGGGGATTCTGAAGGTTCATTGGCTTGAATAATCTCAAAATCGAGCTTTTCTAAGTCCAAATCCTTCAAAAGCTCCTTTATGCGGTTTAGGGTTTCAGCCGTGCTCTGTCCTGGTAGGATTCTGCAGTCGAAGACGGCTTCGCATTCTGATGGTATTATGTTCTCCTTAACGCCTCCGTGGATAATTGTTGGCGCAATGGTCACCCTTAACATTGCGCGGAGCTCTTCAGCCATGGCTTTATCTTTCTGAGCCAGTTTGTCTAAAACCTCGTCGCCCACGGCTGGGTTTTGGAACAGAAGGGTAAGCGCTTGCCTAGCCTCAGCATTTTCCTCAGCCATAACGGTCAAAAACTGCTTAACAGTGGGCGTCAAAACTATTGGCGCACGGTAATTGCCCAACTTTTCCACAACACAGTTCATGCGAAGAATGGCGTTATCAGCCGCTCCAGGCACTGAGCCGTGTCCAGGTCTTCCTTTCGCTTTAACTTTGAACCATAAAATGCCCTTTTCAGCCGTCTGAACCGTGAAGACGTTTTTTCCGTCCATTGGGATTGCTTGTCCACCGCCCTCGTTTATGACGTAGTCTGCCCTAACCTTTTCCAAGTGGTTGCGGACAAGCCACCCAGCCCCCGCCTCCCCGCCTTTCTCCTCGTCGGCTGTTGCAGCCAATATAACGTCACCTTTAAGCTTGACGTTGTTGCGTTTCAGAAGCTTCAGAACCATGACTTCCATGGCTGTCATGGACTTCATGTCCACGGCGCCCCTGCCCCAAACGAAACCGTCCTTAACTAAGCCTGAAAATGGGTCTACGCTCCATTCTTTCGGGTTTGCGGCCACCACGTCCAGGTGGGAAAGCAGTAGTAGGCTTGGCTTCTCACCTGTTCCTTTAAGGCGTGTTATGACGTTTCCTCTTCCAGTGGCGGACTCCAAAATCTCGCATTTGAAACCGTCCTTTTCTAGAGTTTGCGCCAAGTATTTTGCGGCTTGAGTCTCGTTTCCAGGCGGGTTTGTGGTGTTTATCCGAATTAAATCGCTTAGAAGAGCCGTAACTTCCTCTTCAACTTCTGTTAGAAGCTTAGCACCCATAAGCTCACCACTTTAGCCTCATGATTATTGGCTGAAAACATTTAAGATTTTGTAGTGAAACACGTGTCAGCATGTTAGATGGAAGGCGCCAGCCACAGCCTTCCCAGCCTTTAAAAGCTCGTTGAAGGTCTTGTAGGCTTCGCCTGTGGGCTGGGCGATAAGTTTTATTCCTCGCTCTTTTAGGGCTTCATTGACTTCTGGCATAATCTTAACAAGTCCAGAATAGCCCGTGCCAATAACGAGAACCTCTGGAGGAGGCTTGTGGCTGAAAACCTCCTTCAAATCTTCAACATAGATTCTGTGACCTTCCCTCCTCCACCATCCACTCATAATCTTGTCTGGAAAGACTATGACGTCGCTTGTGTAACGTCTGCCATTTATGACCATGACGCCAAAATCATAAGAGTCTATCATGCGAATCCTCACCGATATTTTCTGAAAGGGTTTTAAAGATTTAAAGCCTAACGCTCAAAATCAATTTTAGAATGAAGCCCCTATCCAAAAGGTTTTATGAGAGAGATCCAGCCACCGTCGCAAGAGAGCTTCTTGGAAAAACCCTTGTTAGAAGGCTTAACCACCAAACTTTAAGCGGAAAAATTGTTGAAACCGAAGCCTATTATGGCGAAAACGACCCAGCCTCAAAAGCCT
>Ga0209225_1001666_pt1 | contig 21286 bp, 19 predicted proteins | sample WasSprMetagenome_FD_184732 | JGI IMG/M metagenome (GOLD analysis project Ga0209225, IMG submission 184732) | Sulfidic aquatic microbial communities from Washburn Spring, Yellowstone National Park, USA - WS (SPAdes) (version 3) | ecosystem: Environmental > Aquatic > Thermal springs > Hot (42-90C)... | reverse complement strand
GCCTAGCGGGTTACGGCGACATATTCTTCCGCAATGTTATGGCTTCAGGCGTCATACCGCAAATTTCCGCCATCATGGGACCATGTGCCGGCGGCGCCGTTTACTCGCCAGCCCTAACAGACTTCATCATTATGGTGGATAAGACAAGCTACATGTTCATAACTGGACCAGATGTGGTTAAGACGGTTTTGGGGCAGGAAGTAACCTTCGAAGAGCTTGGCGGAGCCATGGTTCACAGCCAAACCAGTGGTGTGGCCCACTTCATAGCTAAAGACGAGGAGCACTGCATCCAAATAATTAAGAAGCTTTTGAGCTACCTGCCCAGCAACTACCTTGAAGACCCGCCCTATGTGGAGACTGGAGACGATCCAAATAGAACAGACGAGGAGCTAGCCCGCATAATGCCAGACGACCCGGACAAGCCCTACGATGTTAAGGAAATAATCCACCGCGTCGTCGACAACGGCGAATTCTTCGAAGTCCAGCCACTGTGGGCGCCAAACATAGTCATAGGCTTCGCAAGGCTTAATGGGCATGTGGTTGGCATAGTGGCAAACCAGCCAGCCTACTACGCTGGAGCCTTGGACATAAACTCCTCCACAAAAGCCGCTAGGTTTGTGCGTTTCTGCGACTGCTTTAACATACCAATAATAACCTTTGTGGACGTGCCGGGCTTTCTGCCGGGCATAGAGCAAGAACATGGCGGCATAATACGCCACGGCTCAAAGTTGCTTTATGCCTACTGCGAAGCCACAGTTCCAAAAATAACGGTTATATTGCGCAAGGCTTATGGCGGAGCCTACGACGTCATGGGCTCAAAACATTCAGGAGGAGACATAAACTATGCTTGGCCAACAGCCGAAATCGCCGTCATGGGACCCCAAGGAGCCATAAACATAATATTCCGTAAAGAGATTGCCGAAGCCCCAGACCCGGAGCAGAAACGCTTAGAGCTTGTCAGCGATTACCGTAGGAAGTTTGCCAACCCCTATGTGGCGGCGCAGAAGGGCTACATTGACGATGTTATTGAGCCGGCTGAAACAAGGCCGAAGCTGATTAGTGCTCTTGAAATGTTGAGCACAAAACGGGAGCCTAGACCATCAAAAAAGCATGCAAACATCCCATTATAGATAAATAAGTGCTTCTCCAAGTTTCACCTCTAACGCTCTTCAAAGTGAAAGGTCTTGAACGTGAAGCCAGTTAGGATTACGGATACAACGTTTCGCGACGCCCACCAGTCGTTGATGGCAACTAGAATGCGCACCGAGTCAATGCTTCCAATAGCTGAGAAAATGGACATGGTTGGCTTTTTCTCCATGGAGGTTTGGGGAGGAGCCACCTTCGACGTTTGCATACGCTATTTGGCTGAAGACCCTTGGGAGAGAATCCGCCAACTTAAAAGGCGTATTAGGCGAACGCCACTGCAGATGCTTTTGCGGGGGCAGAATGTTGTTGGTTATAGGAATTATCCGGATGATGTTGTCATAAAATTTGTTGAGAAAGCAGCTGAAAATGGCATAGACATATTCCGAGTTTTCGACGCCCTAAACGATGTCCGAAACATGGAAGTAGCCATAAAAACCGTTAAAAAGGTTGGCAAGCATGCGCAAGGAACCATATGCTACACTATAAGCCCAGTTCACACAATAGAGTATTATGTGGCTGTTGCCAAAAAGCTGGCTGGGCTTGGCTGTGACTCCATATGCATTAAGGACATGGCTGGGATGCTTGCGCCCCAACCAGCCTACGAGCTTATAACAGCCCTAAAAAGGGAGGTGGGCTTGCCAGTGCACCTTCATTGCCACTGCACTAGCGGAATGGCTATGATGACCTATTTTCGGGCATGCGAAGCTGGAGTGGACATAATAGACACAGCCTTCTCGCCACTGGCATGGGGCACATCCCAACCGCCAGTGGAGTCTGTTGTTGCAGCGTTGAAGGGAACACCTTACGACCCAGGATTCGACATGAGCCTTCTCCAAGAGATTGCAGAATACTTCAGAGAGCTTAGGGAGAAATATTATGACCCCTTGGGGCTTATAGACCCAAAAGCCGAAAGGGTTGACCCTTCCATAATGGTTCACCAGATTCCGGGCGGAATGTTCTCCAACCTTCTTGAACAGTTGAGGGAGCAGAACGCCGTTCACAGGCTTAAGGAGGTCCTCGAAGAGGTTCCGAGAGTGCGAAAGGAGCTTGGTTATCCTCCGCTGGTTACGCCTACAAGCCAGCTTGTCGGCATACAGGCAGTGCTCAACGTCTTGTCTGGAAAACGTTACAGCATAGTGCCAAAGGAGGTTAAGGACTATGTCAAGGGGTTTTATGGGCAACCTCCAGCCCCCATAGACGAGGAGGTTAAGAGGATGATTATTGGCGATGAGGAACCAATAACTTGCCGCCCAGCAGACCTCCTTGAACCAGCCTTGGACAAGATTCCAGATGATGTTAAGCCCTACATTGAAAGCGAGGAGGACATGCTAACGTACGCTTTGTTTCCAGCCATAGCCCCCGAATTCTTCAAAAAACGGAGAGCCAAAAAAGAAGAAGCAAAAATAGGCGTGCCGCCTGAAAGGCTGGCGGAACTGGAGCAAGTGGCAGCGATTTCTGCAGCAGTCGCAGCCTGCACAACAAGCCTAAGCGAAGTGAAAGCCCTAACCCTTCAAAGGGCTAAGCGTGGAATTTCGCCTTGGGTTTTGGCTGGGAGGCAAAGCCTAGCCGAGCATGGTGGGTAAATTGCCAACATACGAGATTTTTGTAAACGGAAAGCCTTTGAAAATCGAAGTTTCAAAAACTGGTGAAAAGGCTTTCACAGTCAAGCTTGGAGACAAATCCCTCAACGTGGAAGTCTCAGAAGACAAACTTCAGCCCGGAAAAGAACTTCAAATGAGGGTTGGCGACAAAGCATATACCATACTTTTGCAAGAAGTTAGCAAAACAAAGCCCTTCACTGTTAGGGTTGAAGAGGCAACCTTCAAAGTGGAGTTGAAAACGCCCAAGTTGGCAAGGTTGGCTGTTCCGCAAGCAATGGAACAAGCGCTTCCAGCACCAGCATTAAGAGTAGCGAAGCCCAAACAACTGGTTTCTGGAACTGTTACGGCGCCGATGACTGGAAAGATAATATCCATAAAAGTTGGCAAGGGCGAGCAAGTCAAGGCTGGACAAGTCCTATGCATTTTAGAAGCCATGAAAATGGAAAATGAGATTACGGCGCCTGTGGCTGGAACGGTTCGCGAAATCCTTGTTTCTGAAGGTGCCTCCGTGAGCGAGGGCGACCCGCTTTTTGTTATTGGCTAGGACTAGAATATTGATGGCGGTTTGTACTCTCCGAAAACTTGGCGTAGGGTGTCGCATATTTCGCCTAGTGTGGCGTATTCCTTAACAGCCTGAATCATGAAGGGCATTAAGTTGACGTCCTCTTTCTCCGCAGCCTTCCGCAGATTGTCTAGGGCTTCCTTGACTTTTGCGTTGTTCCGCTGCTTCTTCACCTCGTTTAAGCGTTTAACCAATGTCTTCTCAATTTCAGGGTCTATCCGCAAAATTTTGATGGGCGTTTTCTCTTCGCTTACGAACTCGTTTACGCCGACGACTATGCGTTTTTTGCTTTCCACCTCCTTCTGATAGCGGTAAGCACTTTCCATTATTTCTCTTTGCATGAAGCCTTTTTCTATGGCTGCAACAGCCCCGCCCATCTCGTCTATTCGCTCTAAGTATTGGGCTACTTTCTCCTCAATCTGGTTTGTCAAGTACTCTACATAATAGGAGCCGCCCAACGGGTCTATTGTGTCTGCTACACCGCTTTCGTAGGCTATTATCTGCTGGGTTCTTAAGGCTATTGTGACTGCTTGCTCGCTGGGCAAGGCATAAGCCTCATCAAAAGAGTTCGTGTGCAACGACTGGGTTCCGCCCAAAACTGCTGCCAAAGCTTGAATGGTTACGCGGATGATGTTGTTTAGGGGTTGCTGAGCCGTAAGCGAAACTCCAGAAGTTTGCGTGTGGAAACGCAGCATCCAGGAGGCTGGGTTTTTGGCTCTGAAGCGTTCCCGCATTATTTTAGCCCACAAACGCCTAGCAGCCCTGAACTTGGCAACTTCCTCAAACAGGTTGTTGTGCGCCGCAAAGAAGAAGGAGAGCCTACCAGCAAACTTATCCACATCTAAGCCTCGGTCTATGGCTGCCTGCACATAGGCTATGGCATTGGCAAAGGTGAAGGCTATTTCTTGGACCGCCGTTGCGCCAGCCTCCCGAATGTGGTAGCCGCTTATGCTTATAGTGTTCCATTTAGGCACGTTTTTGGCACAGTACTCAAAAATGTCTGTTACTAGGCGCATGGAGGGTTTTGGCGGAAAAATATACATGCCCCTTGCAACATACTCCTTCAAAATGTCGTTCTGAACAGTGCCATCAAGCACGCTTGGCGGTATGCCTTGCTTTTCTCCGACAACAATATACATGGCAAGCAGAACAGCCGCCGGGGCATTAATCGTCATAGAAGTTGTAATCTTGTCTAATGGGATTCCGTCAAAAACAATTTCCATATCCTTCAGTGTGCTTACGCTGACGCCTGCCTTGCCCACTTCGCCCCTCGCCATGGGGTGGTCACAGTCATAACCTACTTGTGTTGGAAAGTCAAAGGCTACGCTCAACCCGGTTTGCCCCTGACTTAGCAAGTATTTGAAACGCTGGTTTGTCTGCTCAGCAGTGCCAAAACCGGCATACTGCCTCATAGTCCAAAAACGAGCCCGGTACATGGTGGGGTAAACACCACGAGTGAAAGGATACTCGCCCGGAAAACCCAGCGCTTCAAAATAGTCGAGATTGGCGATGTCTGCTGGCGTGTAAAGCCGGTTCACTGGTATATCAGAACTGGTTAAAAACTCATCACGCTCTGGAAGCCTTTGAAGGCTTTTTGCCACCGTCTCCTTCTCCCAGCGCTCTTTTTCATGTTGAATTTTTTCCAGCAATTTCATGTCAAACAAGGCGAATGCACCAAAACTACATTAATGGAAAGCATATAAATGGTTATTCGGAAAGCTTCCAAGAAACAAATATAAGAAAATTCTACACCATTTATCCTAGAAGCGGGGCTAACGAAATTGAGGGTTAAGGTCGAATACATTGGGCACATTAAGGAGATAATCCGTAGCGGGAGAGAAGAGGAGCTAGAAATCGCTGAAGGCGCCTCGCTGGCAGATTTGCTTTCTATGCTTGCTGAAAAATATGGCGAGCCCTTCCGTAAAGCCGTCTATGAACCGGGCGGTTCAGATGTGAAACAAAGCTTTATCATCACGGTTAATGGCTATTTGCTAAACCAGCTTAGCGGCGGTGTGGAAACAAAGCTTAAGCATGGAGACCATGTCATCTTAATGTCGATTGTTAGTGGCGGCTAAAACTTAAGCCTTCCACCATTTTAAAGCCTCAAAATTTATGGAACATTTTATAAACTAAAAGTCCAGCACATACTCTCTTCAAAGGGGGATGAAAAGGCCTTGAAAAGGATAGAAGCCCTAAAACAAAAAGCCTTTGAGGAGAAGGGTTTTGACGGCTTTCTAATAGCAAATGAGGCTAACATGCTATATTTTGCCGGCTTCCCAGGAGCCACGTGTCTCCTATTCCCAAGGGATGGCGAGAACATCCTTTATGTTTATGGCGTGAACTATGAGCAGGCGAAGGCCGAGGGCAAAGGTTTCCGCGTTGAGCTTGTTAGGCGTGATGAAAACTTGGCGGCGAAGGTTGCCGCCCAGGTAAAGGATTATGGAATAAGAAAGCTTGCTTTCGACGCATTGACCTTCGAAAATTATCGTGACTTGGCAAAGTTTCTGCGGGGCAAGACAAAACTTAAACCTCAAGGCAAGCTTGTTTGGGAGCTCCGCAAGGTTAAAGATGCTGAAGAAATTGAGCTTATGCGCAAGGCTGGAGAACTCACATGTGAGGGGATGAAAGCTGCCTATGAATTTGTAAGGCCGGGCGTGCGCGAATTTGAGGCTGCAGCTGAAATAGAATATGCCATGCGAAGGAAAGGTTCTTGGGGGACAGCCTTCGACACTATAGTGGCTTCTGGTGTGCGCTCAGCCTATCCCCATGGAGGCTGCACGGATAGGGAGATCCGAGAGGGCGACTTGGTTGTTGTGGATATAGGCGCCTCTTACCGCTATTACCGTTCAGACATGACGAGAACGCTGGTGGCTGGAAAGCCGTTGGAAAAACAGAAACGCCTCTATGAAATAGTGAAAACAGCCCAGCAATGCGCTGTCCAAGCAATAAAACCCAAGGTAAAGGCAAAGGACATAGATGCAACAGCAAGAAAAGTCATTGAGGAGGCTGGATACGGCGAGTACTTCGTCCACAGCCTAGGGCATGGCGTAGGTTTAGAAGTGCACGAACCGCCAACCCTTGGACAACAAAGCAAGGATAAGCTAATGATTGGCAACGTTGTAACAGTCGAGCCAGGCATATATATAGTAGATTTCGGAGGCATCCGCATAGAAGACATAGTACTCGTAAAAGAACGTGGCGTAGAAAAGTTCACGGATGGATTTTACGCATTAGAAACAAGCAAATAAAAATAAATGGCGTTTGAGAAAAAGCTAAGCTTACCGACTTGCCTCACTAGGAATAGCTTTTAAAGCCTCCAGTATATCCTCAAGTTTTTCATACTTTTCCCCATTAATTATTACTGTCGGCGTCTTTTTCACTCCCCTCTTTAAAGCCTTTAATCTGTCAGTGACCCGCGAAACATCATAAACCAACAACTCATCGTCTTTATCTTTAACCATCAGCAAAACTTGCTCCAGAACCATACGATCTTCATCAGGCAAGATGCGCCCCTTAAATTTTGACGCTAGATCTTGGTAACTCCAGTCAACCATCCGGGGAGCGCAGTAAGTGTGCTGGGACATTTCTCTATAAAAGCCTATATCTACAGATGGAGAGACTGAGCGTACAAAAACTTCAATCAAGACGTTCACCAATAATTCAATTGATGAGTGCAATATTTATTTTTGTCGACCTCTGGGAATGTGAAAGGAGACGAAAATGATAAATCCATAAGCCTTAAAATTTGTAATCATGTCGGAAAGGATAGCTATCATTATAATTGATATGCTTAATGATTTTGTTACCGGCGATTTGAAGTGTGAAAGGGCTAAAAACATCATTCCAAATCTTAAGAGGCTTGTTGAGGCTGCCCGCAGGCACGGCATCCCGGTCATTTACAGTAATGATGCGCATTATCCCAACGATTTTGAGGTTGTCCACCGCTGGGGAGCCCACGCCATAAAGGGCACTAAGGGTGCTGAGGTTATTTCGGAGCTTAAGCCGTCGGAGAAGGATTTTGTTGTGGAGAAGCGAACCTACAGCGGCTTTTATGAAACTGGCTTGGACCCGCTTCTGAGAAGCCTATACAATGGCGAAGGCGTAAAAACAGTGGTTTTGGGCGGTTTGCACACACATATATGCGTTAGGCATACGGCTGCGGACGCCTTTTTCAGAGGCTACAAAATAATTGTTGCAAAGGACGGCGTAGAAGCTTTTACACAAGAGGATCATGAGCAAGGCTTGCGGTATTTGGAGTATGTTTACAACGCAAAAATAATGACTGTTGACGAAATCATAGAGGAAATTGCAAAAAGGCGAGAATAGAAAAGCTTTAAGACGCCAACAGACAAAATCATGCTTAGGCTGTAAACTACGCGACTTCATTTTGTGCCCTGAAAGATAAGGGTTTAATCCTTAATGGAAGGAAAAGTTTAAAAGCAACATCGGAGATACGCATGGGAAGATGATGGGGAGAATGGTGGGGTTCTGATTTTCTCCCTTCTCTCCTTTCTCCCTCTAAAAGGCTCCACCATTCTCCCCAGAAATTTAGCACGTTTTGGCTTCTTATAGCTTATGGAAGAATCTTCTATTCGCCCTTGACCAGCAAAATTTAAAGCTGAAGCCCTTTCAAATGAGAGTTTGCCGTGGTTGGCTGGTGCGTGTATGGCGAAAATGCTTATCGTTTACGACTCCAAGACCGGGAACACTGAGAAGATGGCTTTTGCGGTGGCTGAAGGAGCAAAGCAGGTGGAAGGCGTCGAGGTAACCGTCAAAAAGGTTGACCAAACAAGCCTTGAGGATTTGTTAGCTGCTGACGGCATCATAATGGGCTCGCCCACATATTATGGGCAAATGTCCGCTAAGCTTAAGGCTTTAATAGACGAGTCTGTGAAAATCCACGGCAAGCTTGAAGGCAAAGTTGGCGCAGCCTTCACAAGTTCAGGCGGAACAGCCACAGGGGCAGAAACAACACTGTTGTCCATATTAAAAGCCATGCTCATCCACGGAATGATAGTTCAGGGAAGAGCCGACGACAAACATTATGGCGCGGCCGCCGTGGAAAAGCCGGACAAAGAGGAGCTAGAATACTGCCGCGAACTTGGGAAAAGAACAGCCGCGCTGGTCAAAAAGCTGAAAACCTAAGTTTCGTTTAATACGAGTGGGCCCGGCCGGATTTGAACCGGCGACCAACAGGTTATGAGCCTGTCGCTCTAACCTAGCTGAGCTACGGGCCCTACGGTTGATAGAATTTGTTGCGCCATTATGAAAGTTTTACGGTTAAGAGATGATTTTGCACAAGAATCCTTTTTAGGAATTAGCAGCTGGAATATTTGTTGCTGACGCTTTTACGCATTTATGAGCTTTGCAAAGCTTGAAAAGGTGTAAATTCGGATGAGTGCTGAGGATAGACTTAGGGTTGAGCGCGCCCTAACAGACATGATGAAGGAGGCATTTAGAGCCTTCCATAGGAGACTCCTTGTTGTTTGTGGCGAAAATGCCTCAGAAGTTTTGGCTTATGTTGTGTTGAGGCATTATGTGCTTAGGGGCGGCGGCGAAGAAAGGGTTGTTTTTGTGCATGGCGATAAGGAAGGCGAAGAAAAAGCCTTCAAAGAGTTGGTTGAGAAGCTTGAGGGAATGGCGTATCCAATGGCTAATGTTAGGCACTACACTTTTGAGGATACACACAGAATTATGGGGACAACCAACGACGTCCTAATCCTCGACATGAGTGCTGGAGCTAGACCAAACGATCTGGGACGCCTAATAGAAACCGTTCGGGGCGGAGGACTGGCGGTGCTTTACAATCTCGACTTGAAGGCTGAAAAACCATGGTGCACAAGCATCCATTATAAGCTGGCTTCCCCGCCATACAGCATGCAGGACTTGAAAAACAGGTTTGAAAGACTTTTTGTGAGGAAGATTCTCGAAGACCCCAGCGTCTGGATTCTTGAAAACTGGAAAATTGTCAAGGGGAACCTCCTAAACCCGCCGAAAATGGTTAGAGAGAAGCCCATCCCACCGAAGAGAAGCAAAATCCCCCAGCCAATTTTTGAACAAGTGCTAACACGTGAGCAGATGGAAGCCCTACGGGCTTTCGAGTTGCTTGCCAGCAAGAAGAGGGGTATAATGGTTTTGACATCCAACCGTGGTAGGGGAAAATCCGCCCTTCTAGGACTTGGAGCCGCCGCCCTCATGTCCCTAGGTTTTGAAAAGATAATTGTTACGGCTCCCGCTTGTGAGGAAACTCAGACGGTTTTTGAGATGGCTGAAAGGGGGCTTTCAGCAGTTGGCGAGCGAGTTAGAAGCGAACGCATAAACGACTTAACCTACCGGCTGACATGCAAACGCGGAGTTTTGGAGTTTATTCCGCCATACAAGACTTTGGGAGAAAACGCCGACGCGGTTTTGGTTGACGAGGCTGGGGGAATCCACGTTTCGCTCCTATTCCAAATAGCGGAAAAATTTTCAAAGGCTGTTTTCGCCTCAACAGTGCATGGCTATGAAGGCGCTGGAAGAGGCTTCTCCTTAAGGTTTCTAAAAACCGTTGAGAGGCTTGAAGATGTTAAGCCCTACATTATCGAGCTTAAGGAGCCAATAAGATATGCCCCAGAAGACCCCGTTGAAAAGTGGCTTTATGAGACACTGCTTCTAAACGCTGAGCCAGCAGAACTGGAAGGCGAACAAATAAGCCTTGAGGAATGCGTCTACGCTGAGCCAAACCTAGACTTGTGGTTTGACAAGGACGAGGAGCATCTCCGCCAGTTTGTAGGCATATACGTTCTCGCCCACTACAGGAATAGGCCAGACGACCTGCTAATCCTTGGGGATGCACCCCACCACTCGGCGAGGGCGGTTTTTTCGAGTTCAGGCAAGGTTCTTGTGGCTTTGCAGGTTGATGAAGAGGGAAGAATGAGCGATGAGCTTGTGGAGCAAGTCTTAACAGGCAAACCTCCATCGGGACATCTCATCCCATCCTGCATTGTGAAGTATAATCCACATCATAGGGATTTTTCAAAGCTTAGGGGTTTGAGGGTTGTTAGGATTGCAACCCATCCCGAGCTTATGCGCAAAGGTTTGGGGAGCCTAGCCCTAAAAAGGCTTTGCGAGGAAGCCGCCCAAGAAGGTTTTGAATGGGTTGGGGCAAGTTTTGGGGCAAACCCTGAGCTTGTAGACTTCTGGCTTAAAAACGGGTTCATGCCAGTGCACATAAGTCCAATGCGGAATGTGGCTTCCGGAGAGTTCAGCGTCATAGTCGTCAAACCATTAAATGAGCAAGTGGGAAACGCCGTCAGAGAAATTCATAGGGAGTTTAAGCTTAGACTTTTGGAGGCTCTTCCAGACACCTACTTTAACCTTGAACCTAAAGTGGCTGCAAGGCTTCTCAAAAAGCAGATTTGGACAAGCATGGAAACCTTAAACTTGTCCCAGTCCCAGAGAGGACGTCTCCTTCAGTATGCTGATGGAAACCTCGCCTATGAAGGGGCATGCGACGCAGTTAAACAGCTTCTAAAGCATCACTTTATGTGCTCCGGTGAAGCCAGAATGGACTTGAATGTTGACTTGGAAGCCAAGCTTATAGCGAGATGCCTCCAAGCTCGCTCTTGGGGACACGTAACGAAAGCCTTCAAAACCCAGTCATCCAGCCTAAAGGCTGAAGTACGCGCCAACATAGCCAAAATGGTTAAGTTTTACAGTGTTTGAGGTGCCATCATCAAAACAATTTTAAGGACGCTGCACCGCTAATTTAGAACTATGGAAGGCTTCGGCTTTAAGGCTCCAGAACTTAAAGTTTTCACAATGCCAACATGCTCAAGCTGCCCAGCAGCAAAGCAAATAGCCATTGAAGTCGCTAAAAAACTTGGTTTGCCGTACCGCGAAGTTAACATGAACACCCAAGAAGGTTTGGCTGAGGGAATCGCCCACCAAATCATGAGTACCCCAAGCATAGTTTTGGGCGACGAAGTCATAGTTGTCGGACGCCTCATCTCCAAGGAAAGACTTGAAGAAGAAGTTCGGAAAAGATTGGAGAAGTGGCGTGCCAGAGCCTCATCGGAAAAAAGAGATGAAAACCTTGGAAGATGTTAAAAAAGCTGTGACGGTTTTCAACTATGCTGAGAAGATTAAAACAAGCCTTATCATGGCTTCAAGCCTCCTAGAGCTTCTGGGCGGAATAAAAGACGAAGCGGAAATCGCCGGCGCAGAAAAATTGTTGGTGGCTTATCTCAACGCCCTAATAGTTGAGGTTAATATTGCAGCTAACGCTTCGCAAATTGAGGGTTTTAGGGATATAGCCTCAAAACTCCAAAAGGCTGCAGAACAGGTGAGACTGCACAATTACACAATTGTCCAGAGGTTTATTTCAGAAGCCATCTCCATGGCTGTGACCCATGGAAACTGGGCGGCGCAAACCCTTAAAGATAAAAATCTAATCTAGCCCGTGTTCTGCCCAGCCCTTATTCTTTCAAAATGGAATAGGTATTCTTGAGCATAGCCGGCATAAACGCCGAAATACCTCCGCCCAAAAAGGCTAAGCTTCTCATAATCCGCCCTAGTCAACGATTTTTTAAGCGAAATTTTCTCGATAAATTCTCTCTCAAAATGGTTTACGTAATGCCTCACTATCACACGTTTCATCCAGATGTCCACTGGAAAAGCCTCAAACTTTTCTAGGGAGAAAAGCGTCACACAATCCGTTACTTTTGGGCCTACGCCCTTCAAAGTCAGCAGCCTTTCTCTGGCTTCCTCATAGCTCCTCTTTTTCAACTCTTCAATTTCAAGCTCGCCATCAGCAACCTTTTTGGCAGCCTCAGCCACATATTTGGCTCTGTAGCCCAAACCACACTCAGCCAGCTGTTTTAGGCTTGCCTTAGCCAGTTTTTCTGCTGTCGGAAAAGTGTAAAGTGCATAGCCGTCCAGCACTGTTTTTTCTCCGAACCTTCTTGAAAGGTTGTGGAGCATCCTTTTTATGGCTGGAATGTTCTTGTAGGTGGCACATATGTAGGAGATGAGACATTCCCAAGGGTCTTGGCGTAGAATCCTTAAGCCCTTAAGGGCTTTAACAGCCTCCCAAATATGGTTGTCTTTTGTGATTTGGGACAGAATTGTTGGCAAGTTGTCGCCTAACCCAAAATAGTCCTTCACAAGGCTGGGGCTGGCATTTTCAAATTCGAGTATGTTGTCAGTCTGCCTAATCTTCAATGGCGTGTCTCTAACTATGCCGTACCACCAACCGCCAACTTTCTCCCATCTGAAGGCTTGACCACAACATAGCGTCAAATCCAAGCTGAAAGGCTGGGACGGCTCCAAAACAATCTTTAACGGCATTTCACTTCACGCAGCACTTACGCCCTTATTCCTCGTCTATAAACATGTCTGGAGTAGGCCTTTCCGGCGGTAGCCCCTTTCTCTCGCGTATTCGTCTAATAACCTCTGAGGCTATGTTTTCCGGAACCCTTTCCCAGTGGCTGAAGGTGCACTGCCAGAAGGCATGCCCGGAGGTGGCTGAACGCATCTCAGCCGACAAGCCGAAGGTCTCCGCAACTGGAATATAGCCAGTAATCATTGTTAGGATGCCCTTATGCTCCGAAGTTACTATTTTTCCCCGCTTTCGCGTTATTATGCTTGTGCATTCCCCAACCCATCGGGCTGGAACGGAAACCCCAATCTTATAGACGGGTTCAAGAAGCACCGGCTTAGCCGTCAAAAAAGAGCCAAAAATTGCACGACGAATAGCCGGCATAATTTGGGCTGGTCCTCGGTGGACTGGGTCCTCGTGAAGCTGGGCATCTATAAGCTTGACTTTAACTCCGCGGAGGGGTTCCTCGCATAGTGGTCCAGCCCTGCAAGCCCATCTAAAACCCGCAATGATCATTTCTCTTGCTTCTCGAAGATATTGGACGCCTTTGGTGGCGTCTACGAATATGTTGCGGTGCTCGTCTATAGCCCAAACATTCCGAGCCTCCTCAGCGGGCCATCCAGCCTCCTTAAAAAGTATATTGCCAATCTGCTTTCTGCCCATTTCCTCGGCTATTTCGCCAGCCTCTATTAGGTTTATGACCTTTTCTTCTAAAGGTTCAACTTGAACCCAGAACCTGTTATGCTTGTTGGGGCTTTTAGCCATGGCCACCACGCCTTTTCCAGCAACGCTTTCCCTATAGACAACTATCGGCGTGGAAGTTATGATTTCCAATCCACCGCCATAATCCCTTAAGAATTTGACAGCAATTTCCAAGTGGAGCTCACCCATTCCACTCAGTAAATATTCGCCAGTCTCCTTGTTAATAGTGGTTACAAGGTTTGGATCCTCAATGGAAAGCCTGTTCATGGCATCCACTAGACGCGGCAGGTCCTTCGGGTGTTTCGGCTCGATGGCTATGGTTATGACTGGTTCTGAAACATATTTTATGCGTTCAAAGGGGACCATGACATCTTTGTGGGCAAAGTCCACAAGGGTTTCCCCAGCCCGTGCCAAATCTAAACCCAAAAGAGCCGCAATGTTTCCGGCCGTTATCTTATCCACAACTTCTCTGAAGGCGCCCATGTACATGGAAACTTGTTGTACGCGGTAGTCTTTGCGGGCTCCAACCAAATAGACTTGGTCACCTTCCTTAACTGAGCCTGAAAATAGCCTTCCAGTTGCCACCAAACCAGCGTGGGGATCCATCTGAGCCATTGTTATACACATAACTGTTGGACCGTTGTCGTCGCAGTTAAGCATGGCTTGCCCAACTTCAGACTGCAAGTCACCCTTCCATATTCTTGGCAGCCTATACTTCTGGGCTTCCACAGGGTTTGGAATGTTCTTAACAACCATGTCTAGGATGGCGTTGTGAAGCGGAATCAGCTCCGCAAGTTTCTGATGCTCGCCCCGCATATAAGCCTCTATTATGTCGCTGAATTTGACGCCCTTTTCCTGGGCGATTTTTAGGGTGAAGCCCCAACGGTGCAGCGCCGAACCAAAAGCCACAGTCTCCTTCTGTGGGTCAACCTTCCACTTATCTTTGAACTCTGGCTCGCCGTAAAGCTCTATAAGGTTGTTGAAGTCTCTGATAATCCTCAAAAACTTGTCCTGAATCTCGCTTGGGGTAAGCCTCAACTCCTTTATCAAACGGTCAACCTTATTGATGAATAGGACTGGTCGCACCCTCTCTTCTAGGGCTTGCCTTGTAACGGTTTCTGTTTGAACCATAACCTCCTCCACAGCGTCGACAATCACCACTGCGCCGTCAATAGCCCTCAAAGCCCTCGTAACCTTACCAGTGAAGTCCACATGCCCGGGCGTGTCAATCAAGTTTATGATGTAGGGACGTCCTCCTCCAATCTCGTGCAAGAGCGAAATGTTAGCCGTCTTGATGGTGATTCCGCGTTTCTGCTCCTCCTCCAAATAGTCCAGCGCCCGAGCCTCTCCAGCTATTTTTGGCGAAAGCAAGCCAGCCTCAGCCAAAAGAGAGTCTGTCATGGTTGTTTTTCCATGGTCTATGTGGGCTATTATGCCAATGTTGCGGATATCCTCCTTCCTATGCATAAGCCTCAGAATTTCCGCGGTTTGCCTAAACCTTGGCAAGTGTAGAATCACCAAGCGCTGGCTTTTCCCAATTTTATAAGCCAAGAGACAAGGTTTTCCATAACCTTAAAAGTCTTATGGGTTACGTGCAAAAAGTTAATATGGTTCATTTTTCATTTGCATGTAGCCTAACTCAGCAAGAGGATAACAATGTTTGCTGTAAACTATTCAAACAACTTTCAGTTTTCAAACTTTTGGTTAGTGTGGGGTATGCATATCCATGGGTCGTTATAGGCAGATTGAGGAAATAGTTAAACTGATGAATCAAACCGAGAGGATAAGAAACACAAGCATAATAGCCCACGTGGACCACGGCAAGACAACACTTTCAGATAGCCTCTTGGCGGCTGCCGGCATAATTAGCGAGCAAGTCGCCGGGCAGAAGCTTTACCTTGACTCTTGGGAACTTGAGCAGAAGAGGCAGATGACGGTTTTCGCCTCCAACATAAGCCTAGTCCACACTTACAAGGGCGTGGACTACCTCATAAACCTCATAGACACGCCTGGACACATAGACTTCAGCGGAAACGTAACAAGAAGCCTAAGGGCTGTTGACGGCGCCCTAGTAGTGGTTGACGCTGTTGAGGGACCCATGACCCAGACCGAAACCGTTTTAATGCAAGCCCTCCGCGAGAGGGTTAAACCCATACTTTTCATAAATAAGGTTGACCGCCTAATCCGAGAGTTGAAGCTAACACCAGAGGAGATACAGAAGAAATTTGCAAGAATAATAACGCGGATAAACAGCATCATTGAGCGCTATGCGCCTCCAGAGCATAAAAAGGACTGGCAAGTTAAAGTTGAGGACGGACGTGTCGCCTTTGGCTCTGCACTCCATAAGTGGGGCTTAAACCTACCCCACATGAAAGCTAAGGGCATAACCTTCAAAGACATTATTGAGGCTTATACTGGCGAGCCAGAAGAAATTGCACGAAAGGTTGAAGCCCTAAGCAAACGCATACCCGTATACGAGCCAGTATTAGACATGTTCTGTGAGCACCTTCCAAGCCCGTTGGAGGCTCAGCCCTACAGGCAGAGCCAAATCTGGCCGGGTGACCCAAACAGCCCTGTTGGAAAGGCCATGGCTAAGGTTGACCCTAACGGTCCGCTTTTGATGTGTATAACCTTCATTGAGGTTGACCCCCACAGCGGTGTTGTCGCCATTGGTAGGGTTTTCAGCGGCACCGTGGAGAAGGGCAAAACCGTCCGCCTTGTAACAAGCCGCCAGAAGGGAAGCATACAGCAAGTCTACATGAGCATGGCAACAGACAGAGTCATAGTGGAAAAGATTCCAGCTGGAAACATTGCGGCACTTTCCGGTTTGCCATCCATCCACGTGGGCGAAACAATAGCAGAAGAAGGCGTGGAAACAGCACCCTTCGAAGCCCTAAAGTATGTTTCAGACCCTGTTGTTACAGTGGCTGTTGAGCCAGAAGACGTTAAAGACCTGCCACTTTTCGACAAGGTTATTCATAAGCTAACGCTGGAGGACCCAAACCTCCACTTCAAGATAGACAAGGAAAGCGGACAGTACTTGCTCAGCGGAATGGGCGAACTCCACTTGGAGGTTACAGCCTACCGCATGCAAGAGGCTGGCTTAAAGGTTAGGATGAGCAAGCCCATTGTGATTTACCGTGAAACCATAAGCCGCGACTATAAGGGTCCACCAGTTATGGGAAAGAGCCCCAACAAGCATAACAGGCTTTGGGTGACCGTTGAAAGGCTTCAGCCCGAAGTTATAGAGGCTATTAAGACTGGCAAGATTAATGAAATGCAAAGCCGCGATGAGCGCCAGAAAATCCTAATGAAGGAGTTCGGCTGGTCCACTGAAGACGCCAGGAACGTAATCGCCATCGAGGGCACAAACGTGCTGGTTAATAGGATTAAGGGTAGGCAATACGTTGAAGAAGTACTAGACCATGTTAAGTCAGGCTTTAGAGACGCTGTCACAACAGGTGTTTTGGCAAAAGAACCAATGTACGGGCTTAAAGTCAACCTTGAAGACATTCTAATCCACGAGGACCCAGTTCACCGAGGACCAGCCCAAATTCTGCCTATGACATGGCGACCAATTTGGGGTGCCTTCCTCCTAAGCGAGCCAAAACTTCTAGAGCCAATTCTAAGCTTTGAATGCAAGGTTCCCAATGACTTCGTCAGCCCAGTCATTACGCTTTTGCAGAAGCGTCGAGGAAAAATCTTAGACATGATTAACGAAGAAGACATGGTTATTGTTAAGGCTGAACTGCCGGTGGCGGAATCCTTTGGAATAGCCGACGAGCTTCGCTCCTCAACGCAGGGAAGAGCTTTCTGGGCAACCCAGTTCAGCCGATGGGCACCAGTGCCAGAATCCATGCAAGCAGAAGTTATAAGACAGATACGTGAACGCAAAGGTTTGCCGCCAACGCCGCCGAGGCCAGAGGAGTTCTGCGAAGAAGAATAGTCATCCCATTTTCCTTAACTTCTTTTTGGCATATTCTTTTAAATGCTGAGCCTTAGCCATGTCTAGTGTGGAAATGGGAACTGAAAGCCTACGGGTTCCTCTTGCTGGTCTCCTTGAAGAGCCCTTTGCCTCAATAATTTGCTATCCAAAACCTAGCAAAGCTGAGCTGGAAAAACGCATAAAAGAGCTGGAAAAATTGAGTGTTACAGCGTTGGAATTTTGCGGAGAAAAACAAGTTTCTAACGTGAAGGTTTTAGGCAAAGGATGTGTCGGCATAGTTGTAAAGGCTCGCGTGAAAAATGGCGAGGCTGTTGCCTTAAAAATCCGAAGGGTGGATGCTGACCGTGCCATGATGCTGCATGAGGCTGAAATGTTGAAGGCAGCTAATTCTGTTGGTGTTGGACCACGTTTTTTGGGCGTTAGTAGAAATTTTCTTGTCATGCAGTTTGTTGAGGGCGATTTGCTTTCAGAATGGCTGGAAAAGTGCCGAAGCAAAACACGCCTAAAAACGGTTTTGAGGGAAATCTTGGAGCAATGTTGGCGGCTTGACAAGGCTGGCTTGGACCATGGCGAGTTGAGCCACGCCCCAAAGCACGTAATTGTGAATAGCCGTGGAAAGCCTTTCCTAGTGGACTTTGAAACCGCAAGCCAGAACCGCAAACCCTCAAACGTTACGTCTATTGCGCAGTTTCTCTTCATAAGCGGGGTCGTAGCCCAAAAAATAGCCCAAAAACTTGGCGAGAAAGATAAAGGGGCGGTTATTGATGCTTTAAGGCGTTATAAGGCGGATGGAAGCCGCCAAAACTTTGAGGCACTGCTATCTGTTTGTGGTCTCTAAGCTACATAGTCAATTTTAGGCTTTGTGTCGGCATTTCGCCCGCTTTTTCCATCATCAACCAATTCAAGTTTTAACTCGTTTAAGAGCTGGGTTAAGTCCAGCCAAGTCTCCACTTGAAGCTGTCTGGCAACCCTCCTCTTCTCGTAGAGAAGCGGAATGAAGTCAACGAACAGCCAGCCGTAAGATTCAGCCAAAGGTTTTTCTCTCCCTTCTCGCCCTTTCTCCAATTGAAGGAAAAGTGCTAACCATTTATAACTATATATAGAAGAATCTTCTATTGGAAAGGCTTATGGACAGTTTTAATGGTCTTGTTGAAAAGGTTTAAAACTGGCTTTCTGAAATTTAGCCACGGTGTTCCAATGGTTATAAGAAGGGAGGAAATGCAGGAGATAGCCAAAAAATACAAAGAGCCAGTAGGGCTGAATTTGGGTTCCCATTCGGCTTTGGATGCTTGGCAGGGACAACGCAACTACGGCTTAAGAAGCATAATTTACACAACGCCTGGAAGAGCCCGCATATACCTCCAAAACCCGATGGTTGGGAAGCCAGACGAGCCAGTTGAGGATTTGCCAAGCCTTGTTAGGCGGGACGTCCGCGTTGTAAATGACCCGAAGGACATCAAGAAGAACGGCGACTGGAAAAGCGTAATCGTAATTCTCGACAAGTATTCGGACATTGTTAAGTATGTTGACGACCTTGTGGATTTGGAGTGTTTGCAGATTCCAAATAGGGCTTTCTCAGTTTATGTTGGCGGAGACGAGTACTGCAGCGTGATTGAAAACCAGTTTGCCGTCCCAATTGTTGGCTCTAGAACCCTCCTAAAAATCGAGAACAGAGGCGAAATTGAAAAGGATTATTACTGGTTTGCTGAGCAGGCGGGAATCCCCTATCCTAAATCCTACAAGTTTGAAGTTCGAAAGGGAGGAATACGTTTCAAAGAGTTTATTGATGAGCCAATGCTTTTGAAGGCTGAACACGCCCACAGGAAATTCGAAAGAGAATTCATATTTGCTACAGACTCTAAGGATTTAGAGGAGAAAGTCGAAAAGGAAGTTAAAGCTGGAAACCTAAACGAGGAATCGCTTCGGAACGCGCGTGTGGAGCAAATAGTTCTTGGTCCCCACGCCAATTTTAACTTCTTCTTCTCGCCACTGGATGCGAAAAGTGATTGGGGCGACGTGGACGACTGGTTTTCAAAGCTTTACAATGTAACCATTGAGGAGGCTAGAATCTGCCTAGCTAACCAGTTCCTATCCATAGACGAGCGAAGAGAAACCATCCTAGACGGTGTGAAGAGGCTCCCATTAGAGGTTCAGCAAAAGCTAAAAAGGGTTCCATCCTTCGAGGTGACCGCCCACGCCATGCTAAGCCTAAGAGAATCCCTCCTAAAAGATGTGCAACGCTACGCAGACCGCTTCCTATTAGCGTGCAGAGAACACGAGCCGCCGGGAATAATTGGCGCATGGTGCTTGCAGACGCTTATCACGTGGGACCGCATATCAAAATACGAGCTGAAACCAACAATCAAACTGGACTATACAAGCGGTGTGGAAGCAAAAACAGCCGCAGACTACGGCTTATATGATGTGCCAGAAGAAAAAGACCCATACATGCACATACCAGTGACCCAAGATGTGGCTCTACGCCACGGAGGGGGAACAAATGTCCACATGGGAATAGGCTCACAGTACGCAAATGCAAAGTACAAGAAGCCCATGAGCACAGGAGATCGCATAGCCCTAGAAATCCGACGGGCGTGGAAAACAAAACAACTCCACGAAATAGTGACATAGTACAACTGGAAATATCAAAATTCTTTTTAGGAATGCTGATTAGTATACTATGGGATTGGGATGGCCCTTATAGTAAAAGCATTTGCTACCACGTGGGTGGGAGGGTCTCCTTATCTTATAAGAGACAGAGCAAGTAGTTTTTATGTCAATATTTCTTCTGCTTATCTTTCCGAGCCATATGAACTTACGACAGGTGACGAGCTGAGGGCAAAAATCCTAAGCGTAAAAATAGATGATAAAGAGTATCCGGAGTTTAAGGATAAAGAAATAACCCTCATTCTTTACACGTACATGGGTCTTGATTATCTTTTCCTTTCGAAAAAGGACTGGATAGAACATTTTAGGGAGTACGGTTTAGTTAAAGGACTACTTTGGATCACATTAAAAATTGAAAGGGCGATTAAGAAAGACGGAGCGGAAATTCCCCTCTATACAAAGAGGGACCTTGAGGTTTGAGTGGGGATATTTTAAAACGGGCAATGGATTATAGGAACAGAGCTCAACTCTACCTCAAAAATTTCGAGAGAGAGAAAATTGAGGGAAATAGGGAAAAAGCCGGCGAGGCTTTGTGGGGTGTGATTTCTTGTCTCATAAACGCCTTGGCTGTTCTTGAATACGGCAAGCCGATACCAGATCATAAAGAACAAAGCAGATTTGCAACGCAGTTTATCTTAAGCACGTATGAAGATGGAGAAGAATTGGCTAAGGCTTATAGTTACGCCGAAAGGTTTCACGCCAATTTTTACCATGCTTTTCTTGATACCCAAGAATTTGAAACCATTAGTGCGGAAATTCTGAACCTTGCAGGGCGTTTAGACGCCACATTGATGGAGAAAATTCGAAAACTATAACGTCGCAAATTTAAAAGGTCGTAGCGTTTTTTAGCTCCCTGATTATTTCTACAAGTTTCGGAGTTTCAAAAAGCTCTTTTCCTGTAATTTCGTTTGTTGCTGCCATGTACATTTGGCTTATCAGAGTTTTCAGTTTTGGCTCCAGTTTTGGCGGTTTCGCTTTAACGAGGGTTCTCCAGTCTTTTACGCCTTGCTCCTTTGCCTTTTGCTTGGCTTGTTCCACCTCTTTTGCCCATTCTGTCCGCCTATAGTATATGCGGGCTATTTCCTTGCTTACATGAAATCCTTGATATGTGAATCTGCACTCGTCCAGTGTGCCCACCACGTCCGCCACCATAAGCCTCCTTTCCTCGTCGAAGGCCAACTCTATTTTCCCATCCTCGTTTACCAAGTTGGCTTTTGCTGCAATCTCCGTAATCGTATCGTCAACTTTCAGGAGTACTTCCTTAACCTCTCCAATTTCGCTGTCTGTTAATCCCGTCAACTGTT
>Ga0209225_1001654_pt1 | contig 21397 bp, 29 predicted proteins | sample WasSprMetagenome_FD_184732 | JGI IMG/M metagenome (GOLD analysis project Ga0209225, IMG submission 184732) | Sulfidic aquatic microbial communities from Washburn Spring, Yellowstone National Park, USA - WS (SPAdes) (version 3) | ecosystem: Environmental > Aquatic > Thermal springs > Hot (42-90C)... | reverse complement strand
CAGTTTCGAAATAGCAGTACAAATAGAAGATAGTTCTATTCCAAGGATTTATAGTGAGAATTTAAACATCTACATATCCACGGTAGGATGATAGCCCGGGAGATACCTTACGAGAGAGTTGAATTTATACTGTTTTTTCATTTGGATTCTCCCGCAGTTCTTTGAGTAGTTGTTGTTTTAGGGCTATGCTGAGTTGGTGGATTTGGTTTTGTTCGATTTGGCTGCGGTCGATTAGTGTCCTGTGGGGTTCTGTTAAGGCTTGTTGGGTTAGGATTTCTTCCGGGTTCATTCCCCAAGCGCGAATGATTTCTTTCAGGGCTTCTATTTTGCTGATGCGTGTTTTCGGTTTTATGCTTAAGCCTGAGGCAATGTAGACGCCTCTTAGGAATTCTATGCCTTTCATTTGGATGTCATGGTAAGTGCTTATGGTGTGACCCATCATGTATTCGATGTAGTCTCTGTCAACGCCTAAAGCTGCCATTTGCGTCCTAAAGAATTTGCGGATGCTGTGGGCTCTTAGGTCGTAGCGTCTTCCGAAAGGTTTTGGTTGGATTAAGCCTGCTTTGACGTATAGGTCGTGGACGAGTTTATGTATTGCTGCTGGTGTAAGTGGAAGTGCTTGCTTAGTTTGGTGGTTGCGTATTAATGGTGTTTCGTCGTGGATGTTTTCTGGCGGGATTTTGCTTGTTTTGCTTCCGTTGCGTCTCATTTCCAGGTAGACTCGCAGGTAGTCTGCTGCTTCTTGTCCTACAAAGGTGTCGTAATCGTGGTATTTGCCCTTAGTAATTTCAGCTTCAACGTGGATGTGTATTGGCGTGGTCATCTTTTCTAGGTCTCGTTTGACATGGCGGTATTGAAGCTTGACCAGTGTGCCTATGCGGAATCCTCCTAAGGCTAGCATTGAAATTATGACTTTTAGGCGTATGTCGGCTATGTCGATTAGGTGTTGGAGTTCTTCTGGTGTGGGTGCTCGGTCGCTGTATATTGCACGTTTTGATAGGCTGTAGGGAAGCTCCAGTTTTAGGCGGTTTACTCGGAATAGGGCTTTGACGCCTTTGATGTGGTTTGAAATGGTTCCTGGAGCGAGTCCTTCTGCTTGGAGGCATCCTACGAAGTCATCGAGGAGGCGGCTGTATCTTGCGAGGGCTTTTGGGTCTGGGTCGCCCTCTTGGTCTTGGCAGCTTTTTATGAGCTGGTCTGGTTGGCTGTTTATCCATCTGCAGAAGCGGTGTACGCCATAAATGTACTGGTAGAGTGTGCCTTTGCTGGCTGTTCTATGTCTTAGCAAGTGTTTGGCTAGTTCTATGGTTGATGCGTTATTGAATGTGAAAGGCACTAAAGTTGGCATTTTCCATGAGAGGCTGTCTATTATGTATTGTTGGAGTTTTTCGTCAGCTGCGTTTTCAGGGTCTGGCACAGAAACCATTAGCGGCTGTTTGAGTTTTTTGCCGAGGGGGCTGTGGGTTATGGTTAAGGCTTGCATTGGTTCGCTTCCGTCCCTTTTTTACTTTGGCTGAGTTTTTCGCTTCGGGATCTGAAGCGCATACTCAGCAGTATTAGTTATGTTGTTTTGGCAATTTATAGACCCGCTTGGAAAATTTTTTAATGGTAACATGCGAATTTCAAGGATACAGCTTTTCAGGAGCAGCAGTCCGCTGGCTGTTCCGCTTGAGCAGTGGGGATTTTCAGCTGTTCTGTCGTGCTGGATGCATAGAAGTTCATCTGTTTCTTGGGTTAGCCATCCCAAGGTTTCGCGTTCAGCAGCATCTTCAACGGGTTTGGCTACATTTTTGAAGAGGACATGATCCTTGTAGCGTATGTAAACCGCTGAACCTTTTGGAATGGCCTTACCCATTTATTTCACACATCACTTTTGCTTATTTTCAGCCTCCATTGTGGCTATTTGAAGAAGAATTCGTCTCTGACGTTTTCGCTTATGCGGATGAATTTTCGTGTTTTACAGAAGGCTAAGATGCGGTTAAGCAGGGCATCATTTTTGCTTTCAAATTCTTTTTTGAAGCCTAGTCTTCCTATGGCTATCCGGATTTCGACAGCTTCGCCTTCTCCTAAAACTTGGTAGAAGCCTTGTTTGTCTCCAGCATACTCTTCGAGGACTTCCCAATCTTCAACAATGTTGACCAAACTGCGTTCACCTTTAAACTTTGTTGTTTGGAGAGTTTAAGTGCTTTCTTGATTCAGCAAGGAACATGTTCTTTGGAGGCTTTCACAAAGAACACTGTTCTTTAGAAGGGGGTTGCAAGGAACATTGGTCGGAAAATGGACATATCAGATTTTCCTTATTTTTTGAAATCAGCCGAGATTTGAGTCCTCCTGAGGATATCCAAGATAGCTGCTGCTGAGGCCTCATCCAGCTTTGTGAAAAGTCCTTCTAGGCTTAGGGTGTCGAGGAGAATCGACAATTGAGCCTTTTCTGTTAATTCATATATGAAGCGAGTGGGTGCAGTTGCCGTTTTCTTGACCGTTTTCCTAACGTAACCAGATTTTTCTAGAACTCTGACTCGCTTGTTCACGGTTGCGTAGCCGACGTCTCTGAAGTTTTTCTGGGCTTTTATGCTTTTGTGTATGCAATAGATTGTCTGCGGGCCTTTTAGGGAGAGGACTTGGAAGACTGCGTAGTTGAGTTTGGCTTCTCGACCTTTGAATATTGAGAGTCTTTCATGGGTCCTCTTGCCCTTTGCCACGTTCGATACTCACCAGTATGGCTCGTTAATTGAAGGTTAGCCATGGAAAACCCTATTTACAAATAATTGACAATTTTTTGTGGTCCAATTCCTCGGGAAAAACTTTTCTGCGTGCCGAAACGCCTATAAGGGAAAACTTTTCGGCATGCCCATATTTAAACAAAATTTTGGTTTGGATGTTGCCTTGATGGAGTTTTCCTGTTTTCAGCTTCTGTTTTTCCCGTGTCTTGTTCGGCATGCCGAAACGTTTTAGCAGGGCTTAAAGCGATTGTTAGGCTGCCGTTTTTTGCTGTTATTTCTATTTTTAGGCGCTGACCCATGAACGGTTCAACCATTTTATGAAGTCTGCTTGGTATGGGCAGGTATATGCGCTCATGAGCATAGAGGTATTTGCCGTCAAGATAGCGTTTCTTTGCTAGTCTGCGGTAGATTTTTACTGTTCCATTGCGCTTGGTCATGGGGTTGGGCATCTCTCATCGCTTTTCTCTTCGGCATGCTAAAGAAGGCTGGGCTGTTTTGTGTTAATTTTATTCGCTTTCTTTTTTCTGCTCCTTTACTTGTTCCTCTTTAGGTGCGTCTTCTATTCCCTTGCTTGTTATGCGGAATACGCATTCGCCTTCTGGGAGACATGGTGAGTCAAAAACTCTTGCGAGACGTTTTGATCCGCCGCCTTTCACTCTTCTGAGCCAGACTCTTGTGTTGCATGCGTGTGCTAGGATGTTGCCTCCTGCTGGTCTGTCGATGAGTTGTCCTCCATGGTGTGGTTGGGGGTCTGATTGGGCTTGGTTTGTTACTACTACGGCTAGGTTTAGAATTTCTGCTAGGCGTAGAAGTTTATGCATGTATAAGTTTAGTTTCTGCTGTCTGTCAGCCAATGTTTCTCTTCCAAGGAATTCTCCTCTGAAATGGGATATGACTGAATCAACAACTACGAGCTTAATGTTTTCTTCCGCGCATTTTTCGAAGGCATTGTCTAAAAGGAACATTTGATGGTCTGAAGTGTAAACTCTAGATAGTATTATGTTGTGTAGTGTTTGTCCAGGGTCTAAGCCGTTTTCTGCTGCGATTTGGTAGACGCGGTTGGAGCTGAATGTTCCTTCCGTGTCGAAGTATAGTACGTTTCCGCCTAATCCGCCATTTTCTGGTTTAAGCTGGGCTGTTACGCATAGGGTTTGGCATATTTGGGTTTTTCCAGACCCGTATTGTCCTACGAGCTCTGTTATGGCTTGGGTTTCTATTCCGCCGCCTAGGATATTGTCCAAAGCTTTGCTTCCAGTTGTGCATTTTAGGCGGTTTTTTGTCATTTCCCAATGTTCAAGGGCTGTTATGAACCTGCAGCCTAAGGCTTCCCTTGCGGCTTCCACTATTCTCTGGGCTGCTTCAAGCTCTTTGTATTCGGCTCTTTTCATGAGTTCTCGTGCTGGGGTGACAGCCAATGTTTCAACGTTTGCGAATCCAGCGTCTTTAAGCCTTTTGGCTATGGATTTGCCTACGCCTGGAATATGCTCAAGTTCCAAGGTTAGTCCTCCTTTGCGTTTAGGGGTTTGCCCCACTCGATGTTGCTTTTAGCGATTTTGTTCCAGCAGCGCCTACAAATCGGAAGTCTAACGCCCTTGTAGAGTATGAGTACTTCGATGTCTGTGTTTTGGCATTTGCCGTTCCACGGGTTTTTGCAATGCTCAGCTCTGTTCATTGAGTTGCCTCCTTCAGTGAAATGGTTGATTCGTACTCGTTGAAACCAGACTTGTTTAACTCTTTTAGGAATTCTGTGGGATGGTTTTGGAGAAAAACTTCAAGGTTTTTCTTTGCAATTATCCAATCGTAGAGGTGGCTTTTGAAACGGCTCCAAAATTGTGGATAACCCTTGCGCACGAGATCGATGAGTAGCTTGCGTTGAAGAGTGGTTAAACTATTCAATTTCAAGTTTAACTGTTGAGAGAGCATGAACCCTCAACTCCAACCGCGCAAAAATTTGTTTTTCTCATTAACGCTTTAAAAAGCAAACGGTGAAACGACACACTTGTTCGGTGGAGAGAGATGAGTTAAAGTGAAAAAGGATTTCGCATGAAGAGTGACGACTGACAAGCTTAATCCTTCATAGCCGTGTATTTAATTTAGGGTTTTAGTTGGCGAAGAAGCCGAGGCTTTTTGATAAGCCTGAGTGTAGGGACTGCGTTTTTAAGGGCAGCCGCTACTGCTGGAACCAGTGCCCATATAACGTCTGGCGAAAATATGATTAGTAGATGCTCTACGTTTGTGTAATGGTTTAAACTCGTAGACTGTGACTGTGAGGTTAGGTTGCCATGATTCTGAGCCGTGAATTTCTTCCCAAGCCTTTTGGAATTCTTCTAGGTTGTTGTAGCCTTCTTTGCGTATGTCTTCAAGGCTTATTTCTCCAAGTTTCTGCCTAAACTTGCGGGTTATCAGAATGTAGCCATGGGCTTTGGAAAACCAGCGGTTTCTGATGGCGTAAACCCGTCCTACAGAGTAGCTTGCGGATTTTCCGGGCAACCGGCGTGTTTGTGTCTTTCTTCCCGTAAGGATCATTTCAATGTGTTTCTTTTTGAAAAGCATTCAGCTTCACCTGTTGAAAAAGGTCGAGGGTCAACTGCGATTGTCTTCTTTTTTCGCGTAGGTTCATACTTAAATTTTTAGCTAGTTCATCGTAGGGGCATTTCTGCTGAGGTGTTCTTCGGCAACCGCCACCCTCAATGTAATAGAGGCATCTTCTGCAAATGTTTTTCAGTTTAGCCATACATTTCTTCCTCTTGATGTGCCAGCCCCTCTTGCTGTAGTAGACTTAAATTATGTTTTTTCAGGTGTTTTTCAAATTCATCTGTAGGAAAATAACGCTTACAAATGGGACAGAACTTCATTAACACTTTATTCAGGTAGGGTTTCCTCCTCTTCTATTGACGGAAAGCCTTTCTTTTCCCGCCAAAGGTTCCGCAAAACAATCAGCTTAGCCATGTAGAAGTATCCGCCTTCACGAAGCTCTTTACGTGTAGCTGTTAAGCCCTTAAAATCTTCGCCCATCCTTTTCGCTTGCTCCATCTGATAAAGCTCTTGGGCTTTTTCCCAAATAATAGGTCTCACCCAAGGCCAAAACTTACCTGTTTTCCGCTGATGCTTTGGCATAGATGTCGATCCTCTCAGTTTTAGAAAAATAGGGACAGCTTTCAAGGGTTACGTAAGGATGTTTAAGCCATAAGGCTCTTAGTAGCTGGCAAATCTTTTGGGGTGTGAGTTGCTCCTTTTCTTTTGTGTAGGTTATTCTGTTTGCAGTGATTATTGGTAGGAGAGAGATAAGGGGGCAGTTTGGGCAGAGTTTAGGCTCTTGGATTTTTGATTTGGACAACTTCCTCATACCTCATGGTTTCTATGGCGTTTTCTATGTTTGGGTCGGGTATGGGAAGGTTTAGGATGTAATCGGCGATGTTTCTGGCTTCCTGCGGGTTTTTGGCTTCCACTACAAGGATTATTTCAATTAGATACTTTGGCATTGTTAGACGCCTCTCTTAGAATTTGGTTGATTTCTTTTAGGGCTTTGTTCGGAATTCTTGTGGGCTTTGCGTGGATTTGGAATGTGCTTAAGTCGAAAACTCCATAGGTCCAAGACATGCCGATTTCTACGTTGCCCTGCTGGTCTGCAAAAACATGCAATGTCCAACGCTTGTCTATGCGCCGATTAAAAAGGGGATAATAAGGGATGGGCATTATGGGGATGCCTCCAAAGCTTTTATTAATACTCCGCAGGGATAGGTATCAGGCGCTACCTTTTCGATTTTGCAGTTTAGCAGTTTGTTTTGGGCTTCGCTTAAAATTCCGATTTCATTTTTCTGTCCGTTCCATTTTTTCAGTTGCTCCACATGTTGATATAGCAGAAGCAAGTCGAGGCTTCCACCGTTAAGCTCGAACAACTCTGGGTCTTTTGCCTTGGCTTTTCGGAGCCTTCGAATTTTCGCTGACGCTTGTTGGATTGCTATTTCAAACCCGTCTTTATCCAAAAGGATACTTTTAAACACTTTATTTCTAATTTTAGGCATTCCGCATCACCTCAAAAGAAAGTTAGCCCAATTTTCTAAATTTGACTTAGAATCACTTCCAACTGAAAAACAAAGCCTAAAAAATTCCGATTTCACTTAACAGTGCAGAAACCCAGATTTTCCATGTGAAATTTCAAAGCATAGAGGCTTAATATTTCAGTTTAACACGTTAAAAGAGAAGCGCCGAAACCATCTTTCTCTTAACAGCGACTAAACGAAAATCTGCAAATGCGCGCCATCTCATCTTCCTATCATTAATGCCTAAATTAATGTTCTCTATCTTTACGTAGCTACATTTAATTCTGGGATAATCCATTTGAGAGGTTGGAAGATAAATGTCTGAAGACTCTGTTCGGAGCCTTTTTGGCCTCTTTCTATTAGGATTGTTGGGTAGTTTTGGCTCCGTCGTGTCGCCAGTCCTCCCTCAATATGCGGAGCAACTGGGGGCTTCATATATGGAGATAGGTCTATTCTTTTCAGCTTACTCGTTTACTTGGGCTTTCCTACAGCTCTATACAGGATATCTCAGTGATAAATATGGGAGGAGGAGATTTGTAATGATGGGTCTATTTATTTATGGCTTCTCCCTCATCCTTGGTGGTCTCTCTCAGAACTTCATGCAGCTCATTATCTTTCGGGTTCTTCAAGGTGTGGGGCTTGGGCTCTTTGGACCCGCGGCTTTAGGCTTGGTGGCCCAAGTGAAAGAGAAGGGAAAGGGTTTTGCCCTCTACAGAACAGCGAACAGCCTAGGGCTAATGCTGGGACCAATCATCGGTGGCATGCTGGGGAGCATAAACCTTGCTTACCCCTTCTTCGCAGGCGGTCTTCTATCATTATTAGCTATATCCTCGGTTTTCCTCATATATGAAGGGAAAAGTGATGGAAAGGGGAGGGAGAAGTTTCTTGCATCATTAAGGGGCATGGTTCTAACTAAGAAAGTTGTCCTCATATGCCTGGCCGCCTTTATAGTTGAGCTCACTTTTGCCTCCTTAGATCTCATAATCCCCATGTTTGGTTCGGCTCGAGGGCTTTCCCCGGCAAGTATAGGCATCATTCTCTCCTCTTACTTCATAGCCTTCGCCATTTTCCAAATACCCATCGGCATGGTTTCAGAGAGGATCAATAAGAAAGCCTTAATTGTCTTCTGCACCTTAACTGGTGCTGTCCCCTTTATCCTTCTCTCTTACTTCCATGATGTTGTTGCAATGAGTTTGGCAATGGGCGCCTTAGGTGTCACACTTGGCACGGTCTTTGTTCAATCCTCAGCTCTTATAGCCGAGGTAGCCCCAGAAGGTAAAAAGAGCCTTTACATGGCCTTCTTCGACTCCATAATCGACTACAGCTTCATAATTATGCCCCCGATCGCGACTTACACCTTCACCTATGCACCCACAGCACCATTCATTCTCTGCACATTTCTAATGATTACCGCAGGAATAATTTTTATGAAAGTGTAGCCACATTCGCGCCCAAATAGGTGCGTGCGCATAGGTGCAACAAAAGCAGAGCTACGTTTCGGAATTTTTGCGGAACTCATTATGGGAGCTATGTTGACTTTAACTAACGCTTTAGAATTAATGCTAACAAAGCCGGTTTATGACATCAAATGAAAATATAGATTTTTCACATAGCCTCGTCTAAAAAAGAACGACTTGTTCCGTTTTCTGTTAGCGATGATTAAAAGAAAATTATTGCAGAAAAACCAAAATTCAAGTAGCTTGACGAATATCTGCATGTGGTAACTATTATCTGTATAACAAAAAGCCCAATGTTAAATGACACCCAACACTGCTATTAACGCATCAGTCTTGTCGACATGGTCTCATATATCTTTGATTTCAACAATGTCCCAGTTATTTCCATCCCATGTTCCATAACATACGGTGAAATTTTCGACTTTTGCTTCATTCATTATTTTCTGGCATCTTTTCTTAGATAGACCCTTATTTGTCAAACAGCAAAGATATATCTTGTTTACGCCAAGGTATTTTTGTTTGATTTCCCTGCATTTTTCTAAATCGTTTTTCATTTTCTCATAAAGCCGCTCTGCTCCTTCGATCTTAAATTCTAACAGTGCAATAGGGAGATGCTTAATGAACCAGTAAGTCCTTTTCGTGTCTTTCTTCTTGTTTTCTAAGTCATAACTGTCAAAAGCAGCTATGCAAAGATCGACCTTTCTTGTCCGGGAACGTTCTGTTTCATCTTCTAAGAGAGGAGGATACTTCCCTTCATCGTATTTTTTAGCATACGAAGAAGCTTTTGGAGCATATTCGGGTATTATGTAAAATTGTATGTCTTTTAAATTCTCATTCAAGTCTTCTATCATGGGTCGCAAATGGAAATAAAAAGGCATAATTAATTCCCTTTCATCCCATAAAAGAACACGCATCGGCTCGATCTTTACCTCGTGCCAAGCCTTTTTTATGCACTCATCTATTTGCCCAATAAAGTTCGCGGCTTCCTGAAGGAGTTCATCTATCTCCAATTTACACAACTCCAAATATTATTTGATCTTCCGAAACTTCTATGTATACATGATAGATACTTATTTTTTGGGAAGATTTCGCGCACTGTCGAGTCCGTTAAGAGACATTAAGGGAAGTGTGAAAATCAATTTATTTTATTATGCCTTACTTAGGGGTTATTCGAATTCCAAAACAGGTAAATTTTCGTTTGCATTAGGAAGCCGCACACTTTTATTAGGTGTGCAAGTCTTTCGAGGCTGGCTTCAATTACTGCCTTTGCGTAGGCTGCTTTTCTACCGAAGGGCATGTGACAGAAGAAATATTTCATAAAACGTGCGTGGCTATGTTTGATGAAGGCTTCTTTGATTTTGGCTACATCTTTATGATTTAATGTTTGCAGCTTGTTTAGAACGTATTTTTCGCTTCCGAGAAGGTGGATGTTGAATCCAAGATTGCTTAAAACTTCGGCAATGGCTGAGGCTTCTTTTGGCGGAGGCTGCTCAACTATTTTCTTCATGCCCGCTTTTTCTGCGAACGGATTATATTTTGCCATGACTGCTGGCATTTCCACGTACTGTGTTCCAGATAATGGAAGAGTTTCCCTAACAAGCTTGACTCCTAAGCCTATTGTCCGGTATTTTGGGTGAACGACTACCCTGGTAATTATGTTCAGTTTTCCATTCAACTCTTTCATCGACATCTTAGGTAAGACAAGTCTTCGTCCAAAGCATGTAGGCGGCGGATAGCAGTAAACTATAACTCCGCACAACTCTTCTCCACGTTTCAGACAGAAGATTTTGCGCGGCGCAGCTATCTTGTGACTGCGGTAATGAAAGCCTGCGAGTTTTCTCCAATCTTCTGTTGTTCCTTCAACTATTCGCATTTCCTTTGCTAAAGTGCATTCTTTAGCTGGCTCAATAGGATAATAGTGGATATCTATTTCTTTGCCGAATTTTTTATAGATATAAACTGAGGGATTTAGGTCCTCGAATAAGTCTGTGTGAGTTGTTGCTGCTAAAACAGCCTTGCCCTGCTGTCTTGCAAGTTTCTGAAGGTTGTAAGTCACAATTTTTGCTGTGTCCCTGTCAAGCGTAGCTGCAAACTCATCCATTATCCAGAATTGAGCGCCTGACTCAATCATTTTTGCAATTTTGTAGCGGTATTTCTGTCCATCACTAAGCTGCTCATAAGTGCGCAAGAAAAGGAAGGCGTCGTTTAAGCCTACTTTGCTTAGAAGTTCTAAGGCTTCTTCGAGAGTTTTGCCGACTGTTTCGATTAGGGGCTTGTTTGGTTCTGGTTTGATTTCTGCGATGTTAATGCATGTTAATCCCATGTCTTGTCGTATGTCTTTTTCTAAAGCCTTTAAGAGAACGGATTTTCCGCTTCCCGAATCGCCTGTGATATAAACTACGTCAGATGGTCCAATTTTCAGCTCAGCATCATCGTAGATTACGAATTTTTGCCATTGGTCAAGTCCAAGCCCGAAGCCTTCAGCCACGCCTATGACTCTTTCTGTTGGTTCTGGTGCTGCTGTTTCGTAGGCTATGTTGATTATGAATTTGCCTGTTTCTCGGTCGTATCTGCGGGCGTATTGGCGTATGCGGAAAAACTCTTTGGGTCTTATCATCTCGTCACGCCCGTGATCTTGCGTTTCTGAAGCTTTTCCCTCAGTTTCTTCAGCCTATCCTTTCCGCTCATGCTTCTGCACCTTTGTAAGCTAAATCAGTCGCGGTTGTTTGTGTCGGCTTAGGTGGTCGGTTTTTCTCCGCGCTGCAAATAGGTAGTCAGCAAGCAACGGCTTTTGGCGTCCCAGATTCAGTGTGATTTCAAGATACTGTTCTTTGGCGTTGACGTAATAAACCGCGCTGAGCACAACCCAGTCGGCGTCTATATTCTCGTTTGGCAATGTAACATGGATCTTGTCGCCCGGCAAGATAGGAGTTGTGCCGTAGTCTATGACTCGAGAGATGAGCGTCATGTATTCAATTGGGTCCTTGAAGTATGCTAATAGAGCCTTGGCTCGCAGTTGACATTCATTGTTGCTGAATAACTCCTCGTCATGCTCTATTTTCTCTCGCTTTCCATACAGCCCTTGACTTGTTGCATCTTCTTGGGTGGCTTTAAAGAAGGCGCCATTAAAATTGAAATTGTCAATGTAGAAACTGCCTAAGACGTTTCCGTACGTCCAAAACTTCACTGCTACAACTCTTGACCAGTCAAAACCAGATTGCACAGCCCATTCACTGGCGTTTGCTTGGTTGCATGGCATGTGCATGCTGACCCATTCGCCAACTGCCAAAGTCAAGTATTTGAAAGCCCATTTTCCAGCATAATCATACAAGAGAAGATTGAGGCTACCGTTTCGGCTACTGTCCAAGTATATGCGGAAATCAAGAAATGTGAATCCTGTGCAGTCAGCTTCTTGAGGAAGGTTCAGAAGAAGGATTCCCCAGTTATAGACACCATCGCAATAGCATCTGATGCTTCCGTTGCCAACCATTTTCGTGGCTGTTTCAAAATAGAGTTTGCCTTCAGTAGCCAGCCAATCTCCGTAAATGATGTCTCCGACTGCTCTGTGGTTCTTTGAATAAACTGTGTCAGCTGCGTTGTCCGTGAGCGTGTAGTGCCTTATGGTTACGTCTTTGCCTATGTCTCCAATTATTCTGTTGGCTCCTGTGAGGACATGCTGCTTCAACTCATAACCTGTGTTGTTGAAAGCTTGGTCAGTAACTATGACGGTTTCAGCTACGCCTTCCTTCTGATACGTGATTTTGTATTTACCTGAGCCTCCGCTCATTCTGCATTGAAGCTCAACGACGTCGATGATGATTTTGGCTATTGGGCTGGGGTCATACGTGACTTCGCCTACGAGCTGATAACCAGTGTTGTTATGCGCGTCTTCAGCGTCATCATTCATAAGCCAGTCAGCTTGACCGTCGCTCCAGCTGTCGCAATCGCTTGGCAGCTTGTAATCTTGTGCACCATAAACAGTAATTTTGTTTCTAACACTGTGAATGTCTTTGTCATATTCGGTGCTTTCGAGTTTTTCAGCGAGGCTAATGGAATTTGTCTTTGAGCCTCGCGGGAAAAACTCAAACTTGCCGTCAGGCGCCACTCTAAAATCGTAGCCAATGACGCCTGCTTTGTCTGCGCTTCCAGCAATAAACTGCAGAATGTCTATGACTGGCGTGTCTTCATACTTCAGCATTTGATAAGTCGTGTCAGTGTCCTCAACAAGCTCGGTTCCGCCTCTGTTATGGCTTAAGCCAGCGTATGAATCCAACAGGTCTTTGACAATGGCTTCTCCCTTCATGTTAGCGTAGGTTTTAGTGACAAGAGCACGGAAAAGCCGTTCATCCCAGCCACGCCCAGAAACCTTAACATAATGCGAAACCGCATCAGACATGAATTTGACTTCTTCAACCTTACACGTAATTAACTGAGGAACATTTACGCCTCTGCCTAAGTCAATGTGTCCGTCAACGCCTACGTTTATGGCATTGGTCTCGCCTGGAGAGTATTTCTTGTCCCAGTTCTGCAGAAGAACCTCAAATCTGCTGGCTTCCTCCGTGCATGCCAACGTGATTCTCGCTTCTAAAACGTCACCTTGAGGAATTGCAACTGAGCCAAAGGCAAGCGCCATCTTTGGAATATCTACACTCATAATCTAATCTCCTTTGGCGTAGATGTCCTCTTCGCCTTTTCTGAGGATGTTGCGTCCCGCATAGGTTGATGGTGCTTGCATGGCGCTGGTTGCTTCGTTGAATTGGTTGACGCTTGCTGTGGCTGCGTTCATTTGACTGGTGAAATACCACATGGCTGCAGCAGCCGAAATGATAACGGCGATACCGACTCCAGTTAAAGCCAGAAACGTGGCATAACTGATATTCAATGCATTCTGAGCAGCCGTTGCAATCCAGCAGGCAGCAGCATAAACTTTCTGGGCTACGGCTACGCCCCAGCTTGTGCGCATAAACATGCCCATAACGCTGATAACCATCATGGCACTGTTGAAAACACGAGCCTGCTCATCGTTTAATAAGCCAAACTGGTGAGCTATGTGTCCAATGGCTACTCCAGTAGCGCCTAAGCCAGCAATGGCTGAGCCGAGGCTTTTTATGCGAACGCTTAAGGCTTCAGCGTCGGTTTGGATTCTTGTAAATTCGTGGCTTGCACGGTTAACTGCTCTTATGGTAACGGCTATTTCTCTGAAGCTCATTCTAAGCCTGCCTCCGCTTTGGCTGCGTCAATAGCCTCGCAAATGATAGCCTCAAGTTGCGGAAGATATTCTTGAATTGCTGGGTATAGATACGGCTGCGCTTGCATGTAGCGTGTGCCAAGCTCAACAAATAGGGCGTAGGTTGCTTCTGCGCCGATTTCGGCAACCCATTCGCTTATGTTTGCGTAAATTGAGCTTCTCAAGTGTCCTGTTCTTACGGGTGCGAGTTGTTTGGCTAAGGCTTTGACGTCTGCTGCCCAGCTTGCCAAAAGCCTATGAACATGCCGTTGCATTCCACTGTCGAACTGTTGCATGGCTTGCTTAAACTCTTCAACGCCTTCGATGTCGCAGCTTATCTCGACCGCCACTTTGCCTCACGCTCTGCCTTCTCTTTCTCTTCCTCTGCTTGACGGTCTAACTCGTTGAGGATGACGACGAATTGCTGGATTGTTTTGGCTGGCTGTTTAGCGAGTTGGCGTGGTGTCCATCCGAATTCTTTGCAAAGGCGGAACTCTGTGAGCGTTTGGCTTGGCTTTTGTTTTCGGATTGCTCTGATAAAAAAGCAGTTTCCTCGAGGCCTACAGCATTAAGCCTATTCACGATTTGGCTGAACAATTCGCCAAGCTCGATGGGAATGCCGTCTTCTTCGCTTAACAGCTTCTCCAACGTTATGGGCTTGTTTGGTGGCTGCTCTTTAAGCGAAGCCATTATTGTTTCTGCTTGAATAGCCACGTAATCGCTTGTTATGACTTGTCCTGTTTGTTGGCTGTAGCGTGTGTATTTTTGGATTATTCTGCTGCGTTTAGCCCAAGTTATCTCTTGAAAGACGTATTTTCCAGCGTATTCCCTACCAAATCTTTCGTCTATTTCAACGGTTTCTTTTCGCATTTTGAATCATCTCCATAATGGCTAAACGGTTTCTAATTGCCGTGTTCACGTCTTCAAGCACGATTTCCTGCATCCACTTCGGCAGTTTCAGAATGCGAACTCCAAGCCTCTCCCACATGCGCATCCATTTCTTGCGCAGTTCAGCTTCCCGCCCAAAATTTTCCAAAACACTAACTTCCACAGCCATCTTGATCGCCTCAGCTTATGTTTACTGGACCTTTAGCTACAAAACCAGCTTTGCATGAAACTAAATCTTCAATGCGTGCTGGTGCAGACACGTTTTCCCATTTGCAGCCAGAGAAGACCGCCTTGTTTGACCCGCCGAGACCAAACTCTAAGTCAAAAGATGAGTCGTTTATGACGTCGTCAAACTCTTCTTTGCTTTCGAACTCGAAGGTTATTTCGCCTGTTAAGTTGCGGTGTCTGTAGGGCAAATACTTTAGCAAGTAGCCGCTTGTTGTGCGGATGACTGGCACTTGTTTGAGGTTGTTTTCTATGGTGAATTTCCAGCCTGTTACACGGTCGAGGGTTGTTGTGCCTTTTTTGACGTAGCTTTCATAGAATGGCACTGCTCCCGAATAGTCTGCGTATGTGGCGCCTGTTATCTTTGCTGTTCCAACCGTCAAGTCTTGTCCAATTAGCTCTGCCGTAGCCTTCACAATGTCTTCTATGCTACATTCAACTGTTACTTTATGGAATTTGCAGCCTGCGTAAAGTAGCGATATGATGTCGGTTGCTGAAGCAAATATTCCCTTATAATAAAGCACTTGAATGCTCAATGACTTGTTCAGTTCTGCTTTGGCGTTTTGGAGAAAGTTTATTGGTGCTTCGCTTGGCAGTGGATAAGCGATTTTTAGACTAACGCTTCGCAGTCCTTTTTTGATGGCTTGCAGGTCTATGTTGCCTACTCCGCGAACCTTTATGTTTGATGGGTCTATGGATGGGTCGATGTTTTCTGCTGGAACGCCCAGCATTGCAGGGTTTGCTGGCGTCTGCCCATACGTGGCTTCTTCAACGTAGTAGATGCGACTCTCATGCGCTCCATATGTTTCAACCATTTTAGAACACGCCTCCAACGTCCTCAAAAGACCATGATTTCAGGGTGAATTCAGTTCTGAAAATGAATGGTTTAACATCAACACGGTCGGCATTGCGATATGAAACAATGTCCAGATAGGTGATTCCATTTACGGTTACCGTGCAACATGCGTAATCACAATAGAGAACGGCTGGAGTTGTGCCGTCGCTCGGGTTTGTGGTTCTTGCCAGAAGCCAAACATAACCAGAATCATCGATGTAATCTGTTAAATTTGAAGTGAGCGTTATGGTTATTGTTTCATCTGCTCCACCAGTGCCGCTTTGAGTGTTTTGCCACGCTTGAGCCAAATGATTCCAAATCTTTATGGTTACGCCATTTCCCGCCGAAGCAGTGCCATAGCCCTCAAAAGCCAAAACAACTTTCTTTACAGTCTTTTCTCGAGAATCAACCTTGAAGCGAAAAAGCATTAAGGCATATTCGCCGTTGATGTTGTGGCTTTTTGAATAGCGGTTGTCGTCGCTATACCAGATTTTCTCGTATTCCACGTTTGCTAATTCACTCCAGCTTGCATGTTGTGGGGTAAGCTCCTCTGCTGAGCCTGCATGGTAAGCCTTGTGCGTTCCCGTTGCTTGTCCAATCCCTCTGAAGTAGTAAAGCGTCTCATTTGGTTTGTTGCGGTTCTGCCTTACAATGCGGTTAACCTCTTCAACCATTTTCTGGCGAGTAAGCATGTCCCGACTCCAAACATTGACACGTAAGCTACCAACACGCCTGCGAAGTCTTCCGCTCAATTCGATTTTTGTGTCTCTGCTCTCCGCAAGCCCAACAGTTATTTGCCCATCGTAATTTTTGAAGAGCTCACGGTCATACCATTCTTTGCTCACAAGTATTGAGGCAAGCGAACCATCTTCCTTGACAACCCACATATTTTTGCTGAGAAGCCTAACAACCGTGTCAACTGGACTTTCGACTTCGCTCATTGTCCAACAAGCCTCCTGCAATTTGCTTTAAAATAGGCTGTTTCGCCTTGGAAGTCGAGGGCTTGAACGCCGAGAACCTCGTAGTCTACGCCTTTCCGTCTTATCTTGTCATGTTGCCTTAAGGGTGTAAAAGTGTAAATGTTGAGATAGTCGTTCACTATGTAGCCGGGTTCTATGAGCACTTCTTCAACTCGAGTTGGCGAAACGATGGCTTGGATGTCTATGCCTTCGCCATAGGAAACGGTTTCGGCTGCTTCTCTAATTGGATAGAGTGTTATGTTTTCGCCTTTTGAACGCAAAATTTGTGTAAAACGTGTTTTAGGCTCTTCATAGTTTAGGAATAGCAGTCCGAGCCAGCAGACTGTAGCCATAGCCTGCTTGTTCTCAACATAACTGTAATCCGAATGCTTAACGCCCCAAAACATGAACTCGTTTTGATGCTTTTCTATGATTTCCTTACTGAAGACAAAGCTTGACTTGTCATGGTGCTTTCGTATTTTCCAGAGGATTCCGCTTGTAACAGCATCATAATAGTCGCATGCTGGAAACCTCGTTATTACATCTATGTAGCCAGCCCAGCAAATAGCTGGATTGTAAGCTGGATACTGTGCAGAAGCCCTAATCGTGTTTATGAAGTTGTAAACCTTTTGGCATGAAAGGCTCCAGCCTTCATATTCATACAAGCCTATTAATGCGTAGGCTAATGGGTCATCGTAGATCTCGTTTTCCGATAAGCCTACGCGATGCCACTTTGAATCTGCAGGGTCATAGTAAAGCCAAAGATTCTCAAAGCCTTCACGTAAAAAGCCAACAGCCTTATCTATCATGGTTTGGTATAGACTTGCATTTGCAACATCATACTTTTCAGCAAGCATTTTCAACCCGATAAGCCCGTAAAGACATTCCACATCCAATTGCAGAAGCCAAGCATCCTCAATTGTGACAGCTCTTGCAAAACCGCCATAATCTTGCTGATATTGCATGGTTTTAAGAAATGTGTCAGCAGCGAGTTTTGCAGCATTCAGGTAGTCGGCATCATTTGTCAGCTCATAGGCTCTTAAGAGTGAGGGAATAACTCGGCAAGCGTCAACACTATAATAGTAAGTGCTGTTCTCGTTGCTTTTGAATCCACCATAAGCCTTTTTCTGCGAGCCTGTGCACTGCTGGGTTAGGAGCCAGTCTGCGAGAGAGACAATCTTGTCATGAATTGCTGTTTTTTGGTCTTCAAACTGTTTTGCAGAGTAGGCTTCACAAAGGAAATCTATGGTGAAGGCAGCAGCAAAAGCAGCTCTGCCCCATGTAGGATCTGGACCCGAACTTGGAATAACGTAAACGTAAGGCGCATAATCCATGACGAATTGGTAGTAGGCTTCAGGAACATTTGCCAATTTTCATCTGAAAAATAAGCGTGAAGGCTTGCTTAAAACAAAATTTGAACATGTTAGTTTAGAAGTGCAGTGCATGAGCAGATAGTAAGGAACTGCAAAAATAGAAAGTTTTGCAATTGCTTACTTCAAGACATTCGTCTTTATTCACTTGTGACTGGCGGAAATGCTGCTTCTCGGGTTATGAAGCGTTCAACCTGCTCTTTTAGGAACGCTATCTGTTTTGTGGTTGCTTCTGAAACCCTTAAGTCGCCTATGCTGAAGTCTAAGCCTACAGCTACTCCGCCGGTGACATAGCAGTAGCAGTATATGGCTGCCAGGTTCCGAATGGCGTTAGCCTCTGCTTCTGTGCAATCCGAGTGGTTGAGGGTTCTGTCGATTTCGCTGCTGAGCCAGGCTGCTGCTTCGGCGACGAAAGCCATGACATCATCATCCTTAATGTCTGCGTTTGTTAATCCTAAACGTTTCCGTACATTGTCTGCCGTAACACTCGCCATACTCATCGCCTTCTTTTGGTGTCTTCGCCAGCCCAAACCTTTAACTCTTGAACCTGCTCCTCGGAAACCTTCATTTTCTCCAGAGCTCTTTTCTTTTCCAAAGCAAGCAAAGCCACAAGCCTACCTTTAGGCGTTAAACGGTTTATTCTCTGCATTTTTGGGTACTTACTGTAGATGAGTTGATGGTCTTCAAGCCTTGGCAGGATTCGGCTTAGATGCTGTTCGGTTATGCCTACACGTTCAGCCAACTTGCTGCAGTTCATTTCCCCATCTAACAGGGCGATTAGGATTTCCTCTGATCCTCTTGTCCTTCGTAGCCACAGTAACGGACTCGCTAACACGAGTGTTCTTGCTGATTCCAGCAGGATTATACAATGTTTTGGCTGGACCCCAGAAGCTGTATACTTTGTTTTCATAGAAGGGGCTATTGGCTCCTACATAGAAGATGCGCTAGTAGTCATAACCTCTCTTCTAGCCGGTGTTCCGCTACTTATCGCCTTTAAGAAGCTGTTAAACTTAAAAAATCCTTTAAGTTAGGCTTCTGCAAATTCGCTCAAAAATTTTCTTTATACATTTGTTCAAGAAATAGATTTAAAATTGAACGATTGTTTGACAAATAAGCGAGTATTCTTATAAATTCGAACTTTGACTACTACATTAACAGTGAAAAACGGATTTCGAGGGAGATTTGGGTGGGTAAGAGATGCTTGGTTGTAGACTGCCCCTATTTGGCTGCAGATGGGACATGTCTGCTTCCAGAAAGCGAATTAAAAGAGAAATGCCTGGCAAGAGAACGCGTGGAACACGAAGAAAAAGATGAATGGATTCTTAAAGATTACATTAAAGAACGCTTAAAGTCGCAAAGTGTTCTGGAATAAAACAGTCCCCGGCAAAATTGTCTTTTTCACGCGTCTAATTGGTTTTGCAGTTTTCATTAAACTACCTTTACTATTTTCGTTCTTCAAATTTCTCTGCCAAAAGTCGAAACTGTAAAAGCATTAAAAAAGCTAGAATCTTTAAAAGCATTGACAGCGGCAAAGGCTACACCACATTAATTCTATTTTAGGCAGAACGTTCGCATATTGAGCACTTACATCCTTTTAAGGCTGGTAAGTCTTTTTGGTGTAGTTCGCAAATAATCTCTTCAGACCTAATCGTTGCGCATATATCGCATAATTGTTCTACAACGCCTTCTATTGCGGCATCATTTTTTGCCAATATTTCGGCAAGTTTTGAAACCCTCTTCATCGCTTCTCCAGACCGTCCTATTTCATTCAGAAGTGCAGTTCCCCTCTCTCCCTTTAGATATTGAGTTATTGCAGCGGGAGTTAACTCCATTTTTGTTGACACGTCAATCTTGCGTATGTTATATTTTTCAATTAGTTCCTTCATTACCAGCACTCTAATTGCTGGAAGGACATGTTTAACTATAATTACGCATGGTGGTTTCATTTGTTTCCCTAGTTTAGTTGTGCATTAAGCTTATATATTTTTAACGGCGTTAAGATTTTTAACAGCGTTAAAAAGGGAGCATCCCATGACGAAACCTCTCAAACCACAAACGCAAATAGTCAAACTAAACAAACTGAAACAACACGAGGAAGTCGATCCCACCCATCTAAAAGAGTTGAAAGAAGAAATACATTCAGACAAAATTCTGAAGTTCGCCATAATTGTCGACAAAAACACAAACGTCATTCTTGATGGGCAACATCGGTTTAACGCCATTAGAGAATTAGGGTGCAAACGCATTCCCGTAGTTTATGTTGACTACAATTCGCCAGCAATTGAAGTTCAGAGCTGGAAGGGCAACCCGCATTTAACTAAAAAAGATGTGATAGAAGCTGGTTTAAGCGGAAGAAAGTTTCTACCAAAAACTTCAAAACATATGGTATGGATTGGCAACTCGCTACTCCACATATCAGCAATTGAAAAACGCGTCGACATCCCCCTAGAAAAGCTGAGGTGATTTACGAATGATTGTGGCTGAAGATATAACCCAACTTATCGGCAAAACACCCATGGTTAAGATAAATAGGCTTACAGAACCAGGCGACGCTAAAGTTTATGCAAAATTAGAGTGGTACAACATTGGTGGTTCTGTTAAAGACAGAATGGCTTTATATCTAATAGAATCTGCTGAAGCCGCTGGCAAACTCACCAAAGATAAGAAAATCTTAGAAGCTACATCGGGAAACACTGGAATCGCCTTGGCCATGATAGCTGCGGCTAAGGGCTACAAGATATGCATTGTAATGCCAGAATCCGTAAGCATCGAAAGAAGAAAAATCTTAGAGGCATATGGGGCTGAATTAATTCTATCGCCAGGCGAAAAGGGAACAGGCGGAGCCATAGAACTCAAACAAAAACTTCTCCAAGACCATCCAGATGAATACATAAATCTGGACCAATTTAAAGACCCAGCAAACATTCTTGCTCATTACCAGACAACAGGCAAAGAAATTCTCGAACAAACCAAAGGTGAAGTAGACATGATCATTGTTGGTGTTGGAACAGCTGGCACGGGCGTTGGAGTTTCCTTACGGGTTAAGGGTTATAACCCTGGCATAATAATGGTTGGTGTAATGCCAAGCCTAGGCGTGAAAATCCAAGGTTTAAGAAACCCGAAAGAGCCTTACCCTACCCAGCTTTACAGACCAGAATGCTTTGATGAAACTATCGAGATTTCAGAGAGCGAAGTGCCTAAAACCTTTGAATTGGCACGAAGGGCTGCAAGAGAAGAGGGATTACTCATTGGCATGAGCTCAGCAGCAATCCTGTACATCGCTCTCAAAAAGGCAAAGGAACTTGGTAACGATAGGACAATTGTGGCAGTTCTACCTGATTCAGGAGAAAAATACCTAAGCACCCCCCTATTTAGAGAAGGCTACTGATACCGTCTGCAATATCCGGACTTGTTGTATTAACGATGACTAAAAGAAAATAGCTTTGAATATTAGCTTGAAGACGGTGGTTTAATAGTCATTCAAGCCTTCGTTGAAGCACTTTTGATCCTGCAACCAATAGGATGAAGGAGAATAAGGCCAGAATCAGAATGTCCATCAGGTAAGTGATCGTTGGTGCCGAGTCGTTTATTGAAATTCTTAGTGCCTCGACGGAATAGGTGAGAGGCAAGAAACGGGCGATGATTCCAAGTTGGGCTGGCAGGAGTTCTA
>Ga0209225_1001650_pt1 | contig 21419 bp, 14 predicted proteins | sample WasSprMetagenome_FD_184732 | JGI IMG/M metagenome (GOLD analysis project Ga0209225, IMG submission 184732) | Sulfidic aquatic microbial communities from Washburn Spring, Yellowstone National Park, USA - WS (SPAdes) (version 3) | ecosystem: Environmental > Aquatic > Thermal springs > Hot (42-90C)... | reverse complement strand
GCTCTTTCAGATTTTTGTAATATCTCTTTAACTAATGCAGAGACGATTGATGTTGCATATCCTCTGTTTCTATAAGCTTCATGTGTAGCTACTTCTCCTATATTGCTTCCTAAATCAAAGAAACGTGTATTGCCAACTGAAACTATTTTATCGTTAATTTTTATTCCTAGCCAAAATATTTCTTTCATTTCTTCTTTTATTTGCTCTGCTTTAATATCACTCCACCAATCTGGATTTGTATTTCTAAGTAGATCTGCAATATTCTCAGCATCTTCTTCAAAAAGCCTTATTGGCTTATATTTTATCTGAATTTTCTCTTCTCCTCTCTTTAGGCACATTAAAATAAGCTTACCACTTATCAATGGCTTATAATTCTTCAGAACCAAATCTTCACATCCTTCAGGAAGGGTTAGACTTACTTTCTTCAAATCAAGATGATTAAGCAACATTTCAATAGCATCACGGCTACCTCTTAACTGAACTATGTAATCCTTATAAATTAACATAACTCCCTTAATCTTATTCTGTTCTAATGCAAGCAAAAACCTTGTTTTATCTCTATATAGCTTCCAATCAAGAATGAAAAAATAATAATCTAAAGGATCTTGACTAACATATTTCAAAAAGTCTTCTTTAAAGCTTTCCGTTAATTGACAACTCTTAATGTCAAGCTATTATCAAGAATAGATAATAGAAGTCCAATATAAAAATTATTTATTAAAATATTTACATTCAAAACAAGTATTAGATTTTTCTTCTATTGCTTCTTTTTTTCTAAAAATTTTTTCTATTTCTTTGAACATTTTTGCTCCTTAAAATTATAAGAGACTGTCAACTTAAGGCTACCCATGATGTTATCTATTTTTCTGAAACTTTTAGCTTATAACTAGGAAAACAAACATTGAATTGTTTTATCCTTCTTTTTAATTTGCTAAACCAAGATTCTATTGAATTTCTTATTCCAAATGTTTTCCTTCTATGTCTTAATTTTAAAAACTTCATTGGCCAAATGTACCATGGTCCTTTATCAGTATAAATTGTAGGATTATTAATACAAACTTCTTTTACTTTTTCTAAGAAAGTCAAACATTCTCCAATTCCTCTTCCTTTACTAACATGTAAAGCAATTATTTTCTTTAGATTAAAAACTAGAGTTTCATCTGCAGCAATAAAGCTTTACTATTTTGATTTTTATTCAAATCAAAATATCTAAATTATTATGAAAATCATAAATTCCATATAAGTTAGAATATCTTTTATTTTTTGATTTAAATGAATTATTCTTTTTTCATCTTAAAGTAAAAACAATGCAATTTAGTTTCTTTTAATAATCTTTTTATTCTAAGCATTTTTGCTTCATAATTTGGATCTTTAGAAATTATTTCTCCAGCTTTTAAAAACCATTTCCTAATTACTTCTCTACTTATGTTTAGCCTCTTTCTTTTAAGAATTCTTTTACTTGTGCTAAGCTTAATCCTAGAGTATATGCTTTAACTGCTATTGCTTTTATATAAGGGTCAATTCTTCTTCTAGGAAATATTCTTCTATTAGAAAATATTAAATAAAGTTGATCTATGCTTACCCCAATTTTATCACCAAATATTCTTTAAGATAAAATACTAGTCTTTAAGTCTTAAGTTGACAGTCTCCTTTAATCTTATTGTTTAATATTTTAATTATTTTATTTTTAATATTATTTATTTCATAGTTTATAATTATATTTCAATTGCTTCTTTACTTGGCTTAAATCTTTTAGCAATTTTTGGATTTATATTATCAATTGCTTTTAAAAGATATTCTAATTTTTCATTATTTATTAAATTTTTAAATTCTTTTAATTCTTCAAAATTTCTTAATATTATTCCTCTCTTTTTAGTTGGATTTCCAAATTCATCTGAAGGATTTAATTCTACTACTATTCTTGATGGAGTATCTTTAATTTTACTTTTTGGAATTTTTAAAATGAATATTCCATTAATTGTCGTCTTATTCTTTCCCAATCTTTTCCGTTTTCAAGAAAATTTTTTAATCTTTCTTCTAATGACATAATATTCAAAATATATTTTAATTTAAGAATTTAAAATTTTTTATAATTAAAGTATTAGTAATTCCCATATAATAATCTCTTTTTTTTTCTTTATTATTTTCTTAATTTTTCAAATATTAAAAATCTATTAAGCTTAATATAATTCTTTTTCTTTTTTATTTTGAGAAAAAATGGCAGAAAAGATGATAAGAGTTGCAGGTAAAGAATTCCCTGCTTCAAATGAGAAAGAGATAAAAGAAACTATAAAGAAATTGAGAAAAGAACTTATGCAACAGAAGAAAATTGCAGGAGGAAATGATGAAATTTGCTTTGCTATAGAAGATGCTATAGAAATGCTTAAAGAGGATTTAAAAGAAATGAAGAAAGCTAAAGTTGAAGAAAAGTAATATTAAATTTTTATTTATATCAAAACAAATTGATATTCAAAATTTAGATTAAATTTAAATTCTTCGATGTTTTAATATTTTTAGTGATAGAAATGCAAAAATCTTCATTTAAAAATGGTGAAGTTATAATAGATGAGATTGAAAAAGATATTAGAGTGAGAATCAAAGATGCTATAATAAAAATTGTCTTTGATGATTCTGGTTTAAAAGAAATTCTAGTTGATGAGGTTATAGTCTATAAATAGATAAAACTGAAGATAGCTTTAAAGAATATTCAAAAAAGAAATAGAAAGTATAATGTTAGATGAAGGAGAGTTAGGAAGAAAATTCATTCTTGAATTTATGGAATTAGGAAATAAAAAAATTGATTGAAGAAAATATTTATATGTAGATGCTAAAAATTTATTTTAATATGGAGCAACTTCTTTTTTATATACCATATGAAATTACACTTCAACATGATTATAAAAATTTAATGAAATGTTAGAAGAATTTTACGAAGAAATATTACTTAAGCATTATTGTTCTATTTTCATAAAGTCTTTTCATTTTTTCAATTAATTGTTCTAATGTTTTTAATAGAATGATTATTTGTTCTGATGGTATAATTTTTAATGGTTGAAGTTTTTTAAGATATTCTTGGAAACATAAAATATACAAGTTCTTTAATTCTTCTGATAATGAATATGTTTTTATTGGTAAAAATATTTCTGATGAGGAAGATATAATATTCTTTAATTCTTTTAATAATTCAACAAATTGATCATTTAAGACTAATACTTCATAGCTTGGTATAATATAAAGTGTAATCATATGAGAATAAATCATAGGAGAGTATTCGATATATTTAAAAATTCTTTTATCTATCCTTACATAATATATAAATCGTCTTTTTAATTCGTTTATCCATTCTTCTATTATTTTTTCATCTCTTCTACCTTTGCAGAGTATTTCGCTACTTAGAAAGTCTAATGCTGTTAGAAAGTTCTTTTTTCCTTTAATAGAAGTAAGGAGTTTTACTTCTTTTCCCATTGATGTTTTAACTTCAATAAAATTTCCATCTGAAAGTATATCGTAATTTAATCCTAAAAAGCTCTTATTTTCCGGTTTTCTTTTATGATGACGCTCAAACCTCATAGATACTTCGATACCTATACATTCTAATAGTTGCTTAAGGCAATATGACAATTTTATATATAGAGGTGGTTCTGGAAATAGCGACTTCTTTAATTCTCTTAATTCTTTTATTTTATCTTTTTTGGAAATTCTCTTTTTATGTATTTCTTTTTCTAATTCATAATATTTTAAATATTTTTCCATTTCTTGAAAGAAATATTTCTTAGCTTCCTCCATTATTTTAAAAGAATCAGATTCCTCTATTTGAAATTTATTACATTCTTTAAGATTCGCTTCTTTTAAAGTTTCTTCTATTTCCTTTAAAACATACTTAGTATGAGAATCAAAATCTTGATTGTCTAATTTTATTCCTTTTACTTCATATACTCTTGTAAATCCACATTTTAAACATAAGCGTCCAAAGGAATATTCTTTCATATAAGACTTGCAATTAGGACAAAATTTACTCATGTTTAAACATCACTTAACTATTCTCACAATATATTTCCTAAACTTTTAAAGAATTGAACAAAAATTACAATTTTAATAGTTTTCTTTCGATTTTGCTTCTAATGCTTTAGAATAACATTCAAAAGCTTTTTCTTTATTACCTTTATTAAGATACAAATCTCCTAATCTTTTCCATGAATAATATGAAGGTTTGCTATCTCTTTTTATAGCTTCTTCCATACATCTTATAGCTTCATCTAAATTTTTTCCTGAATAAATTTCTGCTAATCTTCTCCATGGGGAAGGATTATCTGGATCTAATTTGCAATATATTTTTAATATTTCAATAGTTTTATTAAGGAAGTATAACCTTTTATCACCACGAGTCTTATTAGTCATATCTTCATAAAGATGAGATAGACGAGATATTGTATATATATCATTAGGATCTATTTTAAATGCTTTTTCACAAGCTTTTTTGGCTTCTTTTATTTTATCAATATCTACATAATGCCATGCAAGTTTTAATAAAGCTTCAACATCGTTTGGATAATCTTCAAGATACATTTTAAGTAAACTAATTTGAACTCTCTTTATATCAGCAAAAAGGAAAGGAAAATCAAACCATTTTTCAAGTTCATCCTCTAATTTTTCTGTTTCATAAGATGAGATCATTAAACCTAACTTTTTTAAAGCTTCAGGAAATTCTTTTAAATGTTGTTTTAACGCATTTAAATAACATTGTGCAATCTCTTCTTCATATTCTCTTTCTTTTTCTGGAAAATCTGGTAAATAGCATAAAAATTCATTATAAATATCTCCAAGTTTTAACCATAACCATTTATCTTTAGTTAAATCTAATGCTTTTCTATATAAAGAAATAGCTTCATTAAGAGAATTCTTAATTTCAATACCTAATTTTTTTGCTTCTTCTGAATTCTCAAGCTCTTTTTCATAAAGTTCATTTAATTGCTCAATTAATCTATTAGTCTTTTTTAATATTTGTTCAGCTCTTGTAATAAAAGTTTCAGGCTCTTCTAAGAGTGAAATTTGAGTTTTAATTCCTACTTTACGTATAACATTCATTTGTTCATCATAAATTAATAAAATAAAACTTGCCTTTTTAGCAACTTCTAATGCTGAAGAAGTATAACCTGATGTTGAAGCAAAAGCAGGTATTGCATGAATATCTTCACATGTTTTCGCCCAAAGTAAAATTTGATCTCTATCTATAGGGTTGTTCCATGCTTTACATTGACAAGCAATCTTAACTTCTTCAAATTTTTTATCATAAGCTAAAACATCAATTTCATAAAAAACACCAGAACTTCCAGAAACTTTCTCATTTAGTTTAACTAAATATCCATATTGTTTAAAATATTCAGATACTTTTTGTTCAAAATCTTTCCAATCTAACATCTTTATATGAATATCGTTCTTTAATTTATAAACATTTAAATTATTTTGACATTATAACATTTTCTAAATAATTTGGGTATAAAGTATGTATTGGTATTACTTCTTTTGGTTTAATACTTTTAATTATCGTTTTTAATTGATAAGGATAATAGTGTCCTGAAACTCTAATTCTATAAAATTGTATACCCATTTTTAAAAGCCAATTTGCTACTACTTCATATTCTGAAGCTTCTTCTATTTGAGGTTCAGGTTCAGACATTATAGCTACAGAATTCTTAATTATGTCACTTGTTAAGCTTAGATCTTTTAAGAAATCTACAACTTCTCTATAAGAAATTAAAATGAGCGTATCTTCTTTGATTTCTTCTAATGGTATTTTTTCTAATGGTGTTAAATAATCTACATAATTTTCAATAAGTTTAGGTTTTACAGGTAACTTAGGTAATTTTTCTAAAAGTTTACTCATTTGAGTTGAAGCAATGCAACAATCCATATTAAGTTCCTTAGCAAGCTTTAAGAGTGTATATGCATATTCAAAGTCTAAACTATGAAGCGTTACTATGATTGGTTTATGACTTAAAGCTAATCTTTTAGTAATATTCATAGCCTCTTTAGGAGTAAGTGGAAGTCTACTTGATCCTATATTAGTCCCTTCGATTATAGCAATGTCTATTTTTATATCTTGATTTTCATTAAGAAAACTAAATAAATCTTGCCCATTTTTAAGCTCATTAAATTCATCTTGTGTTAAAAAACTTTCAACTCTAAAATCTCCAGTATAAAGTACCGTCTTATTCTTTCCAAAATATAATAAAGCATAAGATGGATATGCACTATGGGATACAGGTATGGCTATCACATTATTTTTATCAGCTTCGAAAGGTTTTATTTCTTCAAGATTTATGTAATATTTCTTTGGGATTAATGATAACCATGTTGGTGAAGTACTCCATCTTTCTTCCATATCTTCATAAATAGAAATGCTTGGTAAATATACTGTAGTTTCTTGAGGAATATTTGATAAAGCTCCTAAATGATCCAAATGCATATGTGAAATATATATACTTTTAACATCTTCATACCATTCAGCTTTAGGTAACACACCTAAATCTCTTAATTCTGAAATTCCTCTTGGAGTAATAAAAGCAGAATAGTAGTTAGCCATTATATCAAATCTTATTCCTTGATCAAAAATTAATATTTGGTCTTCATCCTTAATTCTTACGAAATTTCCACCTATGCTATTTATTCCAGCTAAAACTTTTATTTCAAACATTTTCATTCTTCATGAATTTTTGGCCAAAGTATATATCTTTTTTTCTTTTCAATTCTTTCAAAAACTTTCCAATTCATAGTTCTAAGCGGATCTCTAAATCTTAAAAGCTTAGGTTTCCCACATTTTATATCATAAACTATATAAAGCCAATATCTATCACGCTCTTTTTCAGCAACTTTAACTTCATTGTCTGTTAATTCACCATAAACTTCTGACTCTCCATGTCCTTTAACCTCTATGATCCTAACTTCTCTAGTTAGTGGATTAATGCTTCTTATATCATAATGTTCTTTTTCAGATACTCTTTCTGGTATTCTATTTTCTTTTTTCTCAATTTCTAAAGTTATTCTTATTGCTTCTTCTTCAATCTCTTTCTTTATTTCTTCTGGGACTTCTTTAGTTATAGTGATAGGTTTCTTAAGAAAATGAATATAACCTATTGGTTCTAAAGGAACAATTTCTAAATCGCTTACTTTAATCCATGTTTTTTCTTTCTCTCTTAAATTAAGATTTTCTAAATTATTTGTATAATAGGTTAAAGGCTCTAGAATATTTAATAAAGATTTTCTAATATTACTTATAACTTCCGCTAATAATGTAAATGGTATTTCTCTATTTATTAAATCTATATCTAATACTCCTAAACAATTAGGAAGAGCTTTAGATAAAAGGTTTAATAATGTTGAACCACGAAGAATATTACCATGCTCCATATGAATTCCAATAAGCTCTCTATAAAGTACTGTTGAACTTTTTCTATCTTTAACTTGAATTGGTAAAAGAGTTACTATTCCTTCTATATCTCCATAAACTACTAAACTTTTAATCTCTTTTCTAATTTCCTCTCCTTTTTTTATAAAGAGAGCATATATATCATCTAATGTGTTTAGAGTTCTAGGCATTTCAAAACCTACAAGAACTTTAAAAGTTCCCTCATCTTCAATTATCTTAAAACCAAGAATTTCTGAAGAAGCTTTTATAAGGTCTTTTAAAGATTTAAAAAGTTCTATTGGTGTCTTAAAACCTAATAATTCCATTGTATATTCAATTTCTTGTCTGGTTTTTGGCTTATAAAGTACGCTTTTTGAAGTTAATTCATTTTCTATTTCTTGTTTTGCTGCTATTATTGAAGCAACAAGTTTTTCTAATCCAACTCTATTTTCTTTAATAAAAGTAAGTATTGCTTTAGCTTCTGTTATCCTAACAAATTTTTTCTTTTCCTTTTCTTTAATAAGAGCTAAGGATGGAGGAAGTTTAGCTAAATCTTCAGCTTCAGAATAAAAAAGAATATCTTGTCCAGTAACAGCTCTTGGAGATAATTCTGCTCTTTTTAAGTTTATTAGTTTTTGATACATAGAATTTAATGCTGCAAGATCTGCAATATTATTCATAAATAAAGTATAAGCTTCAACCTCTCTCTTTTGACCAAGTCTCCAAACTCTACCTATCCTTTGTTCAACTTTTATTAAGCTCCATGGAATTTCATAATTAATTAGAATATTAGCAACTTGAAGATTTACACCTTCAGCTACAACATCAGTTGCTATTAAAATTCTTGTTTTTGGATTTGTTTCAAAAGCATTTTTAATCTTTCTAAAAGTTTTATAATCTCTAGTTTCATCTGAACTTAGTCTTAAAATACTTTTAGACCATTCTGGATGTATTTTCTTTATATTTTCAATAAGATAATTTAAAGTATCTTTATATTCAGTAAATATAATGACTTTAAGATCTTCATTAGTCATTATATCTTCAATTAAAGAAATTAAAGCATTTAACTTACTATCTCCCTTTTCTATTAGAGATTTAGCCATATCACGAAGTTTCCTTACTTCTTCTTTATCTCTTTCACTTAAAAGTGGTGCTGTTCTATCAAGAAATTCATTAAAAACTTCTTCAGGATCTTTTTCTGGAAATTCATAATCTTCATAACCAACTTCTAAAAAACTTCTAACGCTATCTATAAGCTCTTCAGTAAATTCTGGGGCTGCTCTTTTAATAAGTAATCTTTCAAGTGTTGTCATTGCTGCATATGGACTTGATGCAGCTCTCTTAAAAATAAGAACTGTAAGCAATGGTATAATTTTCTCACTTATTAGATTTTTTTCATAAGCAAATTCTATAAGTTTACTATGAAGAAATTGAACAAGGGATTTAATAAATTCTGCTTCATCTTCTCGAGCACTTATAACACCTGCATAAAATTTAGCTTTTGGAAATATTTCTTTTCCTTCATAAATTTTATTTACATCCTCTTTTGTTCTTCTAAATAAAATAGTTCCATGAGTTATTTCATAAAATTGGCGCTTATCAAGATTTTTCCAACCTTCAATTAGAAATGGATCTAAAAGTTGTAATCTTGCTATATAATCTTTAGGATCTCCTCTATGTGGTGTTGCAGATAAGAAAATTACATTCCTTTGTGGAGCACTTTCTACAAGCATTTTTCCTATTTTCCAGAATCTTCTCGTTTTATATCCAAATTTATGTACTTCATCTATTATTATCAAATCCCAATTAATATTTACTATTTCGCTTATTCTTTCTTCTCTTTTTAGTAAATCCATAGAAGCTATGTAATAACCATTAGGAAAATTTTGCAATTTTAAAAAATCTATAGTATTTCTTTCTACTTGTTTAATATTAAATTCAGGAATACCCATTCTTAATAACTCTTTACGCCATTGTTCAACTAGAACTCTTGGGACAACTATCAATATCTTACCAATTCTCTTAAACTTTTCAAGATATTTTGTTACAGCAAGAGCTGTTATAGTTTTCCCTAAACCTATTTCATCTCCAATAAGTACTCTAATAGGCTTTCTTAAAGCTAATTTACTGATAACTTCATATTGATGAATATAATGTTGAGGTGGATTTTCTCTTGAAGAATTTAAATAAGGTGCTATAAAAGGATGATAGCTAAACTCTTCGAGGATTGTTGCTAAAAAATTTTTAATATATTCTTTAAGTTCCATATAAGTTACCTATAAAAAACTTTAAGGTCGATTAAACTTTTTAATATCTTTTCAGTTAAAGAAAACCATAAGATTGTTACTGTTTTTTCATTAAAGTTTATAATATAGTTAACTTTATTTTTTTGCTGTATTAATTGTTCATTCATGCCTTTCGACCATGATCTTAAATGACGCATTTTTTGATAAAGGCATTAAAGATGATATTTTTGAACTATCTAGTGTTATTGGTTCAATAAATCTTATTATACTTTCAACTTTTAACTCCTTTTCTAATGAAGGCAAAGATCTTAAAATATCATTAAACTTTTGAATAAATAATTCTGCAATTTTTATATTCATTCCCTTTCCAGTAAATTGAATATTTTCTCCAATAATTAAATTTATATCAGCTTCAGCTTTAAGATTTAATTTAGAAGCTATACTCAATCCCATTCTAAGAGAAAGCATATCTTTTGGAATTATGCATAGAAGCTTTGCTCCAGTATGCATTAAATCTATTGTTTCAACTTGTATTTCAATTTCTGGACTTTCAACAGTAACGGTTAAAATAGCTTTCGAAGTGGTTCCATCAGCACCCTCTGCTGTTATCGTAAATTTATAATCCCCAGGTTTTAGAATACCAATATTCCATATAGCTTTAAGTGGTAATGTACTTTTGGATGGATTTATTTCTCCTTTATCAACATTTAATTTAACTTCAAAAGGATATTCTTCAATAGGATCTATTGTGACTATTACTTTTACCTCTTCATTAGGTTTTACACTTAATGTACTTGGGGTAACTTTTAAAATAAAACCTCTTTCTAAAACTTGTTCTTGTCTAAGTATTATTCCATCTTTTAGAATTTTTGTCCATCCTTTTTGAAGAATAAGATCTTCAAGCTTAATTCTTTTGCCAGCAAATTCAACTTCATACCAAATCATATGAATTTCTTTTCCTATTTTCTTTTCACCACTCTCGGCAATTAGTTTTTCTTTAAGAATTTCAGCAGCTATGTTATAAGGTAGTATTTCTGCACTATCTTTTATTGATGGAGGTATTTCTGCACCATTTTCAGGACCTATACGTTTCCAATATAAATTTCCATCAACTATAACACCTATATCAAGAGTATTTAAACCTTGACGAATTGCCTGCTCTATAGCTGTGCGTGTTGTAAATGGAGCTGATGTAAGTGTGTAAAAAACATTTATAATTTCTTTCATCTCTCTTCTTTCCGTACCTTCTATAAGATCCCAATTCTGGTTTTGTTTTAAAAATATAGCTAAGTTACTAAAGCTAAAAACTGTTTTTAACTTAGGTCCAGTACTTGGATCTTTTAATCCAATTTCAACTTGAGAAATTAATGATGATGAAGGTGATGTAATTGTCCATCTTATTTCGTCTGTTACTTTTTCTTTTCCTCTAGCAGGATAAGCTATTCTAATTAAAGTTGATAGTAATTGCTGATTAAGTAAATTCCCATTTTCCTGAATGTATTTCTTAAGTTTTCTTTCTTGAATGTCTTTAATTTCTTTATCGGTATAATATTCACTTAGCGTACTCATAACTTCTTCAGCAGCTTTAACTTTAGCTACATATCTAAGAATTGTTTCAAAATTTGCATCTAAAGAGTGGCAAACAACTGCAATCGTATTTCTAAAGACTCTCTTACCTGATTCACCTTTCATTAGAATTATTTTGCGAACTTCTTCTTCAGTTACATCAGGTTTTACTAAGACTACAAGTTTCATCGATGGATCATCAGAAATTACCGTTTCTCTCCATACATCATCTCCATAACCTATAACAATTGTATTTCTTTCATTAAATATTTCTCCCTCTTCCACTATCCCTTTCTTACTTTCTTTTCTTACTAAGATATCTCTTGTACGTTTTGTTAAAAATTTATAAAGTTCAAGAGCTGGGCCTCTAAATATTTCATCAGCTTTTTTCTCCACATATTCTATAACTGAAGGAAATGGTGTAAACCAATAACGCCCACTCTCTGAAACAAAATGGGGGAGTCTTCCATGCATTTCACTAAGAGTTGTTTCTATATCAACAGGTTGTATTCCTTCGATTGCAAAAGTTTCTGGTTCATAAACCATTAATGCTACACTTTTTAAATCAGGAAATACTTTTAAAGGTTCTTTAAATGTTTCATAAGTGTATGTTTTTAAGAAAACTGCTGTAGCTATTTTAAATGCTAATAAAGGATTTGAGCATTCATTAATAGAACCAAAGATTCCTTCTTCAGTAATGATATCTCTGCTTACAACATCTCTAAATTCTTTACGACTTTCTGTTAAAACTCTATTCCTTATATCTCTATCTCCAATATTTATATGCCAAGGCATTATAAAATCTGCATCACCTTTTTCTTTTAGAAATTTTCTTATAACTTTTCTTGTTATTCTAATAGCATCTCTAGTTTTTTGAAGATCTTTATTTCTAGTAACGAATTCTTGTAAAACCTCAATATATTTTGGATGGAATGGATAAGTGTCTTTAGCTGTTATAATTCTACCAGCTTCTATAGCTGGAATTTGCCAATCAGATTCGACTCCAAAAATTTCAGGATTTTCCCTATAAATTGCATAAAGTTTATCTCTAGCCTTTAAAGCTTCATTTTCAGGTATTTTCTTAAATATTCTTCGTTGAAGAACTTTAACAACATCATCTGGTGAAACAGGCACTATTATTCTTGTTGATTCTCGACTTAATACTCCTAAAATTTTACTTGCATAACCCTCGAATACATCTTCCTCAAAAAGTTGCTTTTGGCCTTCAATTACTCTATATTCTGCTTGAATAGAAACAATAAGAGCTGTTTTAGGAGAACTTTCTACAGCTCTAGCAAGAAAATCTAAGAAAAGGAGAACTTTTCTTCCATAATCTTTAAGTCTTGATTTCTCCATATTAAAAACATAGTGGACTATTTCATCCATGAGTATTAAAATTGGCTCTTTAGCTTCAGAAAGAATATCTTTTATCAAATCTGTGGTAGGTGCTGGTGACTTTTCATCATCTAAATGCTTTATCTTTGCGTAAGCCCCTAATCTATAAGCAAGCATACCCCAAATAGTTTTAATCGTGAAATTTTCTGCTTTATAAGGTTCATCTGGATGAGGCACAAGTCCAGCCTTACTCGCATCCATTACTATAATAATAGGTTTGCCAACTTCTGCAATTTTAGCTGAAAGTTTATCATTTATCTCTTTTAATTTTTGTGGATTATTAAAAGCATGATAAAGGCATATTTGAGTATGAGTTTTACCGCCTCCAAAAAGTGATGTTAAAAGAAATATTGCACCTCCTTTTTCATTTTTTAATGTTTCTGCAACATCTTCTATTAATTCTTCCATAGACTTTGTCATATAAGTACGTTTAAAAAATTCTTCAGGATTAGAATAAATTACTTCTTCTCTTCTTAAGATATCACTTAAGTCTGGCGCTGCTTTATCATCAAGTTTTGCATCATAAATATCTTCCCATAATTCAATAAAACCATTTTTTATAAGACTTTTAATTCCCATTTTTTTTCACCTTTTATAAATCAAATCTTCTAGTTTAGGTAATTCTAAATACTCAATAATTCGGTTGCAAAGAGTTTTTTCTATATCTTCCTCTGGCAAAATTTTAGCCATAATTCTTGCCATAGATAAAGCATCTTCAATAAAAGCCGGATAATTTGTTCTCAGTTCATCTAATTTTCGTTTAAACTCTTCTCGTGAATAAATGACTGCAAAGTATTCTAAAATATGAAGAACATCAATTGAACATCTGATCTTCATATCCTTTATTCCAATTTCTCTAATTTCTAAAAATTCAGCAATTTTAGATCTTTCCATAGAGGGTGGTTCTACTAAAATTAAGGTTTTAGCTTTAGCTACTTTAGCACCAGCTTCTTTTTCACTTCTTCTTAAAATTTTTAAAGTTTTTAATGCAACATTTAAGTCAAGAGAAGTACCTATGGAAAATATTCTTGCATCTGTGCTTTCTAAAGTTTTTTTCTTAGCTCCAGCAAGCAGAGATTTAACTAAAAGATAAAACATAGCATCTGGACTTTTAACACTCTCCTTTAGTTCAGCTTTTTTAGCTAAAGCTTTTGCTAATCCTAAATAAGTTGCAGGATAGATATATTTATCGATAAGAGTTTCTATGTCTATTTTTCCCATAACTCTAACTTCACGGTACTTAGTTGCAACAGCTAATGCTGCTGCAAGAGTACCTATAAGTAGATCTCTACCAATAGCACCTAAATCCATAAGCTCTTTAGCTCTATTAGCAGCTTCTTCAACCATTTCATTATAAAGCTCTGAAGCATCAATCGATCCTTGAGAAAAACCTCTCCAAACAACTACTATGCTTGTGTCCATAGAAAGTTTGCCTTTTGAAACTACACTTTGAGCAGATTCTGTAGTTATAGGAAAAGCATTAGTAATCCGTAAGTTAGCTACTTCCCATCCAGCTTTAAGTAAAGCTTTCCAAGCATCAGGGTCTGTATGCGCATAATATGTGACCAACAATCCCCCCTCATTAAGCTTTGAAGCCATAGTTATGAAAGAAGAGTTTAGGAGGTTCTGGAAGTGCTTAATTCCATCTTCGTATTTTGCGTCTATCCTAAGTCTTGGTGGATTAAGACTAACTTCGCTTAAGGCATATTTTTCCCATTGCGTAAAAACTTCAACCCATTCATCGCCAACTTCCTCAAAGAAAGCCTCAGGTAAAAATCTCGGTTTAAGTCTACCTTTATCAATATCACTTAAAGCCCTCTTAAGCCAAACGTAATAAAAATCGCTAAGTTCAGCATAAGGAACGTCATCATAGTAAGGTGGATCGGTAATGATTAAACCGAACTTCTCGTCAGAATCAAGCTTACTTAACATAGTAGCATCATCAAGCAATACTCTAGCTTTTGCTTTGGCATTTTCTCCACATAATAAGTTGGGAGATACATTATGAACAGCAGAAACAAGATAAGACAGGCCTCCAACACATTGACTCAAAACTCTCATCCAGCTACCAGTAAAATCTACTAATGGAGAAATATCAACCCAGTTCCACATCATTGCTATACCACGCATTGTGAGTCCATGACTAATTTTCGGTATATTACAATCCCATAGATTACATAAAAAATTGTAATCAGCATGCTTGCAGAGTGCTATTGCCAAGTATGTTGTTACAACTTCTGCATACCTAAATGCTTCTTCTTGGCTTAATCCTTCTTTAAATTTTTCTTGCTCTATTTTTTTGCCTGTTTCACGTATCAGCTTGACAAGATTTACAAGCGTTAAGAGCTGGCGCGGATTGAAGAGCTTATACCATTCGGTCATTCCATAAAGAATTGGAAACAGATACCTTACACTGTAAAGAGAGATTCCCTCTTTTGGTATGTCTGGGTTGTTTGATTCAAGCATTTTTTTCACTTCTTTCTTTGCTAATTCGAGTTTTTCTTGATCTTTTTCTGTGCATGGTTCGAATTCTAAGCTTCTTTGCTTAATTTTCACTTTAACTAATAATCTTTGTCTTGCTGGTACTTCACTAATCCATTCTGGCAAACTCTCACTTTTTTCAATCCATTTATTATATAGCTTAAGTGCAAATTTAACATAGCCTTCAAGTCTATCTTTGATTTCTTTTGGTAGACCTTTAGTCTCTATGTAATGTTTACCTGTCTCAGGGTCTATTTGCATTATTGATTGATTACAATGTAAACATATGCCTTTTTCTCTTCTGGCTTCAATATTGCTTTCCGGAATTCTAAATTCTTTTTCTCCCATTTTTACACTAGATCCTTCAACTTCAGCATCTTTTATAGCAGCGTCTCCAAATATTTTATTTAAATCTATAATATTTATTTCTATTTTATCATTTTTTATTTCAGGTTCCATCCAAGCAAGTCTTTCATAACCTTTATTACTTTTTACTCTTGCAAGCCACCAATTTCCAATTAAAGGTGTCCATTTACCACAATTTGGACATTTAATTTCCCATGAACCTATGTAAACCGCAACATCTTCATCATAAAGTTCTTTTATCATTTGATCTTCCTTAAGTTTTTTAATAATCCACTCACCCCATTTTTTAACATCTTTGATAAGCTTTTGACCATATTTTGTAGGATATTCTAATACTGCTTTAAGAAAGACATAACCAACTGGTAATAGATCGCAAGCTGTAACCGATAACCCTAACCTTAAACCTTCAAGAGGGATAGAACCAAAACATGCAAAAGGATCTAAAAGTTTAATATTATTAAACCAAATTGTAGGCTTAACTCTATGAGGTGTTTCCTTAAACACTGGCTCACCATTAGGTCTTTTTTCACATTTTATACCAATCGAACTTAAGAAGTTAGTTGGATTTGTATTTTCAGGTAATAGGCATCCAGCAATAATTGCTCTAGCTGATATAAGTGGTTTACGAGTCCACCAAAAAACCATTTCCCAATGTGGTGGTCTACCAGGACCTTTTTCAATAGCTGAAGCTTTACTGATTTCCTGAAAAGGGAAATTAACAGATTCTATAAAGCGTTTCTCCAAATAATCCACACCTATTTTATAAATTTATACATTTATTCCATATATAAGTTTTGTTTTTATAATTTCTTTATTTAATTTTTTAAATTCTCATAATTAAAACTTATAATAAACATTTTCTTTATATTCCTCTCTTAACAAAATTGCTTTCTAAAATTTTTAATTTATTCTAATCTTCTTTAACAATTTTTAATACTATTTCATTTAAACCTTGTATTATAAAATCTTTGAGAGCTTCTTTATTTAAAATAAGAAAAGGTGGACTAGAATCAGCTCCAAGAATATTGTATTTTCCTGTTATACCTTTCTCTGCTAACATATCTAAAAGTTTAATTAATTTTTCTTCAGATATGCCAAATTCATTTAAAGTTCTTTTTGCTTCACTTTTATTAAACATTCTACTTTTAATACTTTTTATTAAAATAGATAATAATCCAAACATTTCTATTTCTTCATCAAATTTAACATCAAATGTTTTTCTCATAAGCAAAGCCGTAGTTTCAGGTGGAGCTTTATACTCTTTTCCAATAGGATGCCCACTACTAGTATAATAATCTTGCATTATTGCTAAACCTAAGCCACAAAGTGTATTAAAGAATTTTTCTAAATAGTTTATACATTCTTTATATTGACTCATTGCTTTTGCAAATATAATATAGCTTTTTGGCGGAGTTTTTATTTTTTCAATTTCAATATATTCTTGAAAATAATCAATTGGCTTTAACCATCTTTTTATCTCTTCCTTCATTTCTTCAAGTTGTTCTATATGGCCTACATCAGGTATTAAGTCACGAGGTAAAGATAGAGAAGTAAGCTCATAATGTAAAGAATAATCTTTTTCCATAGATGATAAAAGCGCAATGTACATAAGCTTTTTTGAAAATTTTTCAAGATTAGCTTCAATTTCATTCGTATTTTCTCTAATATGCTTTATAAATGCTTGAGATCCAAGCTTTTGACCAAATTCTGTGATCGTTTTAAAATATGTTCTATCTTCACCTGAACCTTTAGCTCTCCCTTCTTCAATTAATTCATAATTTTCAAGTATATCAAGCATTTCTTCTTTTATTGGAGAAATAAAATATCTTTTTGTAACATCACGCATATAAGGAATAGAATTAGCTGCATAAATAAATCTTAAAGAATTCAAAACATTTTCAGCATTTATACCTTGTGATCTTAGTTCTAAAATAAAAGATTTTAATTCATCTAAGCCTTTAAAAGTAAAATCATTAGGCATATAAATCATTATTTTAATTTCTTGTAATTGCTTATAAATTTTTTAATTATTTCTTTTAACTAAACTAATGTAATAAATACTCTATTTATAATATTCTTAAAATAATTTTATATATGAAAGCCTAGTAAAAATATAGTATATCACATCATGAGAAAAAATAGATTGTTTAATCTTAAGTTAATTGAATATGTTTCTTATAACCTTAAATTAATCGCTTTTCCCTAATTCATTCTTAGTCCAAGGTAATATTCTTTTTAGAAAATCCCACAATCCTTGTAATATACGAGAATAAAGGAGTGTAATAGTGCGTAGAACTTTACCCTCAAGTATAAATTTAGCAAAAATTGGAATTTTCCGAATGTATATTAACAATATTATATCGCAAACTTTAATAAAGAATTTATGACATCTATCATAAGATTCGACATCAAATGTATTAAAAACCAATTGCTGGGGTTTTTGAATAAGTTTTCTGAATTCGCTATAGGTAGGATGAGTAAAACTTGATAATTTTTCATAAAACTGTCTTAACTCTTTTGATTTATCACGTAATAACCATGAAGCTTTGTCATCTCAATATACTACTAAAAGCTAGGCTAATATAAATTAACCTAAAATGAATTAATAGGTTTTGATTAAAATTGAAAATTACATTTCAATTCTTCTTTACTTAGTTTAACTCTTTCTTCTATTATTTAATGGCAATGCTACAGCTTTAGAGTGTGATTTACCTAAGATTGTTATGATTCTTTATTATAACATAAAATCCTATATTAAATAAATTTTTTATTATTAAAGAATTTGCATGCAAGATACATTAAGTAAATTGATTTAGCATTATCTTCAGCATAATTAAAAAATGCTTCCTTAAACTTTTCCAAGTCAATTTTTCCTTGCTTATAATTTAAGTATTTATCTGCAAGAATATCATATGTAATCCTTCTTTCAAAACCTCTTGATTTAAAATCTAATGTTGCTTCTAATTTTTCTATAGGAGCTATATCTATATTAAATATTTTTTTAATCATTTTATGTACATCTATAAAACGATTTTCTTTTTCAAGTATTGAAATTATTTGCTTAAAAGATTTACTACCTTTAGATAATTCATCAATTATATTGCTAGATGCATAATGAACAATTGTAAAATCTTTATCATACAAATTACTTATTAAGTTACGAATTTTTTCAATATCACTATAAAAAGGTAATGAATATAGATTTTGAGAAGGAGTACTAATATCTATCAATCCTTTATCAAATTCTGATCCATTAAAAATTGCATAAGCAATAAAACGATTATTTTCAGTATTAAAAGGTACTATTGCTAAACTTGCTATTTTTAATTCAATAGATGGTTTCTCTATATTTATTTGTTTATCTTTAATTTTTACCCAAATTAATTCTTGTAAATAATCAATAATCCTCAAAGCTGATTTTTTAATATCATCCCAATTGATTCCTTTCATTATTTTATAATCAACAGCTTCTTCATCAATAGACCACATTATAATTTCTGTTAAAAAGTCAGGCTCATTCTTTTCTATTATTTCTTTAATTTTATTCCAATCTAAATTTTTTATTAAACCAATAGGTTCAGGTTCCCATATTATTAAAGATTTAATTAGCTCAGCTCCTACAGTATATTTAAGCTCTTTAGTAGATAAACTTAAATTTGAAAGCCTTAAAGATGCTAAAATATAGCACATTCCAAGTCCAATTAAGTTTATATCTTCTTCAGGATCTAATTCATAAGATTTTCCATAAGTTATACTTTTATAATAACCAACTCCTTTTACAGGAACTTTGATTGATTTTTTATCATATATTAATCTTACTCCATTTTCTGTCATAATTTTTCTAGATTTTCTTGATTCTATTATCCATCTAATACTTAAAGGACGTTCTATTAATTCACCAAATTCTTCTTTAGGAGGATCTACATATAAATCAACAATTGATTGTATTTTACCTCCATAATAATCCTTAAGAAGATTTGCTTCTTCATTCCATTGTAATTTTATTAATTCATATTCTTCTTTAACTTTATCGAGAAATTTATAATTTTTAATAGCTTTCATTATATCTTCTTCTATTATGCTTCTAAGTTCTTTACTAAATTTTGTGATTATTTTATCATTAGTAGGATCAAAGCAACCTCTTTGAAATTTTTCAATTAAATCACGCCAAGAAATTCCTCGTATATCTCCTGCTATTTTTTCTTCAGGATAAAGTAATCTTTTTATACCAAATGGAGAGCCATATTCATAGAAATTTATTTTTTCCCAAACATTAAGTCCCTTGTCAGTAGGTTCCCATGAAGACTTATCAAGCACTTTATATTTTTTAATTAAATTTAAATTTTGTAATAAATTTATTTCTTCAGAAGCTAATTCAGAATGATATAAACATTTAAAAAGAGAACGGAACAAAAGTATGTATTTATTTTGAGAGTTTATATAAATATTTTCAAGTGGAAGTGAGTGCCACTTGCGTAAATTTTCAACACCACTTTCTAAAAGCTTATAATCCCATTTTCTTGATGGAAAAATAAGCGTTTCTGTAAAACTTATTTCTTTTCTCCTACCTTTTCTTCCCTCTCTTTGCTTAAATTCTCTCACATCATATGGTAATCCTAAATGGATTATTCTAATAATTGTTCCTATATCTATTCCTTGAGTTAAAGTTCTAGGTGATATGATTATTTTAACTTCTCCATTTCTAGCTCTTCTTTCTATATCTTCTCTTCTATTTTTATCAATTAAATGATGATGAGTCTCGACTTTATCAACTTTATTTTGTAAATTAGGAGGCAAATTTTTTTCTAATAATTTATCTCTTACTTTACGTGCTACTTCTTCTGCTTGATGTATGCTCATTGTAAAAACAAGTGTTACACCTTCTTCTTCACTTAATACATATTTTGATAAGATATTAATTAAGTCTTTTTCATCTTCTCTTGTAGCTTCTTCAAATCCTTCTTTAGCTTCTTTTTTCCCTCGAATAATGTAAGTATAATTTCTTACTTTAAAAGCTTCTCCTCGTATTATTTCTGTTTGTCTACCATTTATTTCAGTTAATATTCTTTTTAATTCTTCTGGATTACCTAAAGTAGCTGTTAAAATGCATATTTGAGGTTTATTATGTGAAATATACTCTATAATTAATTTAAGCATTTCTATTAATAAAGAAGCTTTACTTGATCCATAATAGTCTAATTCATCTATAACTATAAGATCAACTAATGATAAGAAAGATTTAAGTATTGGTGATTTTCTTTTTGCAAATCTTTTAAGGTCTGAAAGTAAAAAAGCAGGGTTTGTTATAACCAATAAAGATGATGTTAATTTTTCTTTTATTCTTCTTCTCTCTTCTTGAGGGACTTCTGTAGCTGTACTTGCTTCAACTTTAATAACTAAATCATTTCCTAATCCAGAATAATAATCTTCAAGTCTTATTATTTGATCTTGAGAAAGAGCAATTGTTGGATATATAGCAAGAGTTTTCTTTTTATTTTTAAGTGCATAAATTGCCCAAGCTTCTGTTTTACCAGAACCAGTCCCAGAAATTAAAATTGCATTAAAACCATTCTCAAGAGCATTCAAAGTAGAAAATTGATGCTTATAGAGTTTAGAATTTAATAATTTCTTTGCACGATCTCCACCATTAGCTAAATTAGGAAATAATTCTCCGAAAGTTTTATCTATTTCTAAAGGTAATTCTTCTTTATCTTCAAATTGATAATATTCAAAATTAGAGTCATCTAGTATTTTACGTGAATTTACAATTTTCATTTATTTTAGATCACCTTATGAATGCTAATCCTTTAAAATAAATTATGGGGCGTGTCCAATTATTCATAAATACACCTTATAATGATCTTTAAGCAATAAACTATAATCCTTAATATTACTCTTGTTTTAAATGATTCTTTTCTTTTTGTTTTTATTCTATCTCCAAACTCTACTGTTAATGCTCC
>Ga0209225_1001642_pt1 | contig 21542 bp, 21 predicted proteins | sample WasSprMetagenome_FD_184732 | JGI IMG/M metagenome (GOLD analysis project Ga0209225, IMG submission 184732) | Sulfidic aquatic microbial communities from Washburn Spring, Yellowstone National Park, USA - WS (SPAdes) (version 3) | ecosystem: Environmental > Aquatic > Thermal springs > Hot (42-90C)... | reverse complement strand
AAATACCAAGCTGTTTCAATCTCCAGAGATAATAAGCAAGTTGCATCTTTGCACTTTTTTCAAAACGAGAGCTTTTCTTAACTTCACCGATTACAACATTTTCTTCCTCAGTTTTTAGTAAATCTATGACCATGTTTTCAATATGAACTTCTTTCCTTTCCCTTTTATAAGATTCCTCAGAAATAAGCTTCCCTATCTCTATAAAAGGATTTTCTTGCCAGGGGATAAGTTGCCTTGACATAAGCCACACTTCCCGAGGACATATATAATAATACCAGATGAGGGTAGCCTGTGGATAATTTAATTCTACCATATCGCTAATTCAGGTTTTACCTTAAATCCTGTCTCCGAATCATAATACTCTTCAAGCTGAGACAGAGGTACATAATAGATCTCATCAATCTTAGGCGGATAATTTTCGATGAAAATTGGTACAGAAACAATATAAGAATAAAAATCCTTCCTAATCTTCAAAAATTCGTTTTTTCGCTCAAAAAAGTTTTTATTTTGCCTTATCCTTTGAAACTCTTCCCATACCTTTTTAGCATCTTCATTATACTCTATAAACACGTCTATCTTTGGATAGTCTTCTTCAATAAGTTTAAAATCGGTAATTGATAATCCATCGTTTTCTTTTCTGCAGTATTTCAATTTTAAAATTGCTTCCCAAATTTCTTGCGATTCAGTTTGGCTTACTCTGTCTAAAACTAAATTATAATATTTATCAAGTAATTGATAAATATTAGTTTCATTAAATAAACCTTTCTGGGAAAGAAGTTTTTCGGTAATCTCAACCAATACTGGGTCATAAATCCGGGTTGCGTAACACCTCTCTTTATCGTCAATTAACTTATAAACTTTTACAATACCAATTTTGTCATTTGCGTGTCTATTGCAGCGTCCAGCTGATTGAACTATACAATCAAGAGGTGCTATATCTCTTATTACCATATCAAAATCAATATCCACACCTGCCTCAACAAGCTGAGTCGACACAACCACTTTATACTTCCTTTTCCTTATTTCATCTATCCGTTTCAACCTTTCCTTAGGCACAATATGTGTGCTTAGATAGGTTTTGGGAAGGGACAAATCATTAAGTAAATAGTAAAATTCCCTTGCCGAAGAAATGGTATTAAAAATAAAAAGTAATGTTTGCTCAGGTTTAATAATCTCTTCTTTTAAATCTTCTTTTAATTGCAAAAGTGTGGTTTTTTCTTTAACTCTTGAAAGAATATTAACTCTATTTAGATAACCGTAGTACTCCTTTGCCATTACAAGTGGTTTTAATTTGTCTTTTTCTAAAATCATGGGCTCAGTTGCAGTCATAACAATTATGTAAGAATTTAATAATTCAGCCATAGTTTTTAATATTTCTCTGATTATTCTCCAATATTTGATTGGTATTACTTGTATCTCATCAAGAATAATGATAGAGTTAGAGAGTTTATGAAATCTTCTTAAAGCGCTATTTTTATTAGAAAGTAAGGTGTGAAAAAGTTGAACAAAAGTAGTCACTACTATATCTGCATTCCAGCCCTCAATAAAAGCTTCTGCTAAATCTCCTTCATATATCTCTTCTTTTGTTTCATAATAAATATCAGATAAATGATGATGTTTTAAGATAAGGTCTGAAGTTGGAGTTATACCATTCGTTCTTATAACCTCTTCTAACACTTCAGCATTCTGGTCAATTATGCTTAAGAACGGTAAAGAATAGATAATCCTTGGCTTTAAGCTGTAAACAGTTTTTAATTTGTTTTTAAGTTTTAAAGCAAAGGAGAAGCCGGTTAGGGTTTTGCCAAGCCCTGTTGGGAGGTTTATAGAATAGAATTTCTGATTTAAATTTAGAGATTGATTGTCTACTTCTTTAAAGGCTTTTTGTCTTAGTTGATTAACAAATGTTTGTTTCTGGGTTAAGGTTTTTAAATAATTTTTAACCCAATCCTGGTCTTCAAAATCTTTTCTTCTAAGAGGTTCAAAATTGCCTATTATTGCATCGGTCTTATCAGCATCAATTAAAAGAGAATAAAGGATATTTAAGTATACATAATTTTTAATATCTGAGCTTTTCCTTAAAACCCGCCTAAAACCTCTTAATTCTTTACTAAAATTTTCAATCCATTCTTTAACTAAATTTTTACTCAATTTTCTAGGTAATCCATGAGCCAAAAGATGTTCAACAAGGATATCAAAAGCTAAATCGTTTATATCGTTTAATTGAGTTAAAAGTAGTTCAGCATCTTCTTTTTTATCAAACCAAGATATTTCATCTAAAACATCTATTAAATCTCCGTGATGGCGTCTTACAGCAATATATGCAAAAAGAGGTAATAGTTTGTTTTCGGGGTTTAATTCTTTGACTAAATAATATGTACATATGGCTGAGAATAAACTGTGTTGAGTTTTTAGTTTTCTTTTTTCCTCTTTATCTGCAAACAAATATTTTTGAAAGGATCTTGTTGCTTTACCAAGGTCATGAGAAAGCCCTATAATTCTTGCTATTGGTAAAAGTTCATTCTTAATAGAAGTAGGTTTTTCGTTAAGAAAAGATTCCATTAACCATGCCACATTCTTGAGATGAACTTCAAGAAATTTTTCAGGATGGGAGTATAAATTAGAAGAAGGTAATGACTTCTCCATTTTCAATTTTATAAGCTACATCTATACATGCTTTTATTGGCTTACCCTCAGGCTCATAGATAACATCTTCATAAATTTCAATGATTCTTTCTGGGTTCATTTTAAACGGAATTTTTTCTTTGAAATACTTTCTTTCAGGTTCTATGTAGATACCTTTACCAACGAGCCTTTTTATAGGAATAATTGAAGATATATACCCATTATAATTTCTCAATTCCTCATAGTCATATAACCCAACAAAGCTAAAATCTGCAAGCAATTCGCTTAATCCTAAAGATACGGTGAAAACACATCGATGGAATTGAATAAATTCAATTAGTTTTTCAAAAATTTTTTTATCTTTATGAATTAAATAAACACGATATCTTGGTAATTTAACAAATTCCGTTCTTATTGGGGTTCTTGGTTCGTGGGTTTTAGTTCGGTATAGAGTAAGATATTTATTATCCTTTGTGTTAATAAAGTTAACTCCTATTCGGATTTTTTTAACAGGGTTGATAATCTTTAAAGCCACCTGCCAATTATCATATAAATTAAATACTTTTAAAGTCTCTTCTTTTGGAATACCACAGATTGCACCGAGTAACCCTGCTATTGTAGGTGGAGGTGGAAAAGAAAAGGTTAAAGGAGAGGTAGTTGTATAATATTTTCTAAAATGAGCATAGTCTCCGAAAACATCAAAAGTTAAAATTTTCATAAAAACCTCTAAAATGGAAATTCATCTAAGGTAAAATTAGCAAAAGCAAAAGGAATAGTAATTTCATTCCCATCCTTTACAAACACAATCCTATCGTCCACTTTATATCTAATTTTTTCGATTTTATCTGAGTTTTCAGTTAGTGCATTAACAAGTTGAGAAATATCAATCTTCAATTCAGAGATGTCTCTTATAGCTTCATCTGGCTTTTCTGATATTAAGGAAATTAATTTATCAAGTTCACCGATATGGAAATTATGATTTTCTTTGTATACTATTTGCAGAAGTAAGCGAGGCATTTGTCCAAATTTTGATCCAGAGATTAAATTTTTAGTGCCATACCACATAGCCTCACACATAAGGTCAACATCTTGCTCGGTAAGAGGAATGTTTTGCATCCTTGCAGCATTTTCGTTTACTATTCCATAAAATACAATCAAAGAATAAGGCAATATATATCTTTCGGTAAAGGTCCCTTGCTCTCTTCCCTCTCCAGAAGGCATAACTGTAGTTCCTTTGATAAAGGTTAAATCTACTTTATGCAAGGATCTTCCAAATTTAAATTGAATAGGACCAGTTAGGGCTATAGTTTTATCTCTCACTGCAGTGGTAGAACCAAAAAGTCTAATGTCAATACAATCTTTAACAATATCATCAAAGTCACTAAGCCTTTCCGCCTTCGTTTTTAGTGTCCCGTCTTCTTTTCTTATTTCTCTGATAAAAACTTCTATCCCTTTGTATTCATAAAGATAATCCCTAATCGTCCTTTTCAACCTTACATCGGTAACAATATTTATACCAGTCTCCTCATCAATTCGTGGCTTATTTTCGTCTATCGGATCACCATTAGGATTAGCATCCTTTACATCATAAAGAAATAGAATCTCTGAACGTTTCTTGATAATTTCTGACATCGCTAACCTCCTTATTTTATGAATTTACCTTTTTTAAGTTTATAGTGTTTAAAACAACCTTGCTTCTTAAAATAATTAAGTATACCTTCTCTTTAACGTGAGGAGTATTGATATCAAAATGAAATTTTACTTCAACTTTACCCATCCTTACTCACCTCGCCTTTGCTATAGACAATTTTAGTTACTTCGTCAAATAAATTCATACCGCAGGCAAAGTAAAAGTTTATTTCATCGATTGACATCTTCCAATTCTCACCTGCTTTAAGGAGATATTTTGAAGCCTCCTGAGCTATCAGCTTTTTCCCTTTATCAAAGGCATCGTATTCTTCCAATTTATTTATAACTTCTGGTAAAAGTGCTTTTATATCTTTCTCATACATTTTTAAGCCTTTAAGTTTTTTCATGAATGGTTTTGCATTTCTTTCAGCATATTGTTTGTTTAACAACATCTGAGTTAAAACTCCAAGCAAAAAGATTCCCCTTTTTGCAGGATTGTTTAATGATTTCCCATATTTAGTAAAAATCTCTTCAAAAAGGCTTTTTTCCATCTTTTCCTCCTCAAAGTTAATTAAATCAAGTGTTTCAAAAAAGCTTATACACATCATAGCATCTTTTATTTTAGGTAAATAGTGTCTATCTTGAAAAAATTCTTTTCTTATAAGTTTCATGAAAAACTTAGCAAGAAAAGAAAAATCAAGGCAGTTCCCTTTGAACACTGAATCAACAATTTCAAGAAAGTATTTATCAAGGTCAGCATTTCTTTTATCTTCGTCTGATTTTAAGAAGAAACTCCTAATCTTGCCAAAGTTGAATTCCTCCCTAAAGATAGAATCTACCTTTTCTTTTGCTTCAAAAATTTTCCTTAATCGAGACGGTAGTACATCCTCAATTAAAAGTAAAATTCTTTCTGCGCTCTGTTCCTTTTGAAGAAATAAGAAATTAAGTGATATAACATCCCCCTTTTTAGAGAGATATTCAAGAATTTCATATTCATCATCAGTAAGTCGCTTAACTGTTCTTTTAGTTAAATCGATGAACTTGTGAGTGTCTGAGAGAATATCTATTACTTCTTGGATTATTTCATCATCGTCTAATAAACTCTTAGGAATTAACTGATACCTTAACCTATAGAATTTAAAAGTAAGCTTCGAATCTATAAACTCTCTTCCTCGCTTTAATATTTCTTTACAATCTTGACAAACTGGGATGTTTTTCCAGAAGTTTTGTTTATCAAACTCTGTAATAAATCCTATCTTATCGTCGGTATCAAATTGATAAACAAAAGTCCTTGCAGAGATGTTGTCTTTAATCTCTCCGCAAATCGAACAAGCCTTATTTTTAGCTGAAAACTTAAGTAGTCTTTTTAAGGTATAATGTCGGTACACCTTTCGGAAAACTTCAAAATCTCCCAAATATTTACCACCAGAGTTAAGTTTTACAGTAAGAAATTTGTTTGTTTTTTTAGGAAGATCCTTTAATTTTTCTTTTAATAAGCTGATTATTTCTTGTTCTTTTTCTGTTAGGCTTTTATAAAGTTTTTTAAGTAAGGCTTTTTCTTCATCGATTAGATTAGGTAAGTCTTGAGAGTTTTTAAGCCAAGTTTTAATTTTGTTAAAAGTTTTTTCGATGTTAGTGACGGGAGCTATGGGTGCTGGTCTGTTACCTTTACTTTCTCCCTCTTTATAAAGATAACGATGAATTTTCTCAGGCTGGAAATGCTCAATTTCTGTACCCTGATAAAAGAGAGCCTCATCAAAGATAATAGTAAGGATATAACCTTCAATCTTTTTTTCAAAAGTTTCAATTAAGGAGCCAATTTTTAATACAGCTGTTAACAACTTAGCACCTTTTATTTATAAGCCAGGTTTTTTGACTAAAAATTCCCACACTTCTATACAGCCAAAGCCTAAGGAGTTTTTTGCTCCCAGCCCTGCATCAAAAGCAAGAGCAAAAAGCTCTGGATGAAGGCTCATCTCAAATATTCCATCCCAACCTTTTATTACTGTGTTTTTATACATAATTATCTTTTGATCTTTAGATCTGACCTTGAAAGGTTTAATTTCCGCAAAATAATCTTTAACTTTCATCTCAAAACCATGCCAAATTCTAAGCTTCCTTAACAAATTTTTAATTAAAAGCTCCTCAAACTCTTTTTCAAAAGGACTGTAATAATAGGTTTTCTTTTTTCCATCCATAGTAATAAAGGTACTATAAACAGTTATAGGAGATAGTGTTTTAATATAAATTTTTTCTTTATATATAGGGGTCCCTTCTACTTCTACTGATAAAAGATCTAAATTTTCATTATCTAATTTTATAGTGCCAGATTTCAAAAGATTTAAAGCTAAAGATTGAATAAATTCATGAACAGGTGACGAAACAATAAGATTTATGCTTCCATACAAATATATTTTCCCATCTCTTATTTGTGCTTTATCATCCGGTATTAGCCGGGAGAAAGTAAATAATTTAAGTCTTCTTTTAGAGTTAAGGTCTTCAAAACCATAATCATGAAGTTTTTTTGCAAAATAGTCATCAAGATGTCGGTAAATAAAACCCTGGACAAGCTCATTATAATGACAAGGAAGTACAATATATAACTTTTTAGGATGATGAATTTTTATTTTTAATCTCACTTTTATTGTATAATTATACCATAAAATTTTATTTTTTCAATTTTTATTACAAGAAACTTGACTTTGGGGAATTTTCTTGATAATAAAAATTTGTAATTTTGGTTATGAGAATAAGACAAGTAAAACCAAATGATATAAATGATTTTATAGAAACTTATATTAAGGCTTATGAAGAATTAGAAAATTATAAATATAGAACAAGGAAAGAAATTAAAAACTATTTTAAATGGCTTTATAATAGAGATAAAGAAGGTTTTATAGTAGCAGAAGAAAATGGCAAATCTGTAGGATTTGCAGGAGGAGATACTAATTGGATAAATTTTGAGGGAGAAAAGGTTTTAGAAATTCATGAAATTTTTGTTCTCCCAGAATTTAGAAAAAGGGGTATAGGTTCTCAACTTCTTACACATCTTTTATCTTATGGAATTAAAAAAGATAGAAAACTTGCTGAACTTTGGGTTGGAAAAACTAATTACAGAGCCATAAATTTTTACAAAAAATTTGGTTTTAAAGAAGCTGGAGAATGGGGGAAATGGCTGAGAATGACAAAATCATTAACCTCTTAAAAACTTTAGTAGAAATTGAATCTCCAAGTAAAAAGGAAGACCAAATTAAAGAATTTGTGAAAAATTATTTGAAAAATTTAGGATATGAAGTTTTTGAGAGCGAAAATTATATAGCTACTAAAACTACTTCAGATCTAATAGTAGCTACCCATTTAGACACTCTACCTTTAGATTACAAATTTTCTTATGATGGAGTTTACGCCTACGGAACAGGAGTATGTGATGCTAAAGCAAGTATTACAGCTATGCTTGTCGCAGCTGAAAATAAATTAAATTATACACTTGCCTTTTTTGGTGATGAAGAAGAAGATGGTCTTGGCTCTAAAGAATTTGTAAAAACTTGGGAAAATGGGAAATTTGCTATAGTAATGGAACCTACTAATTTAGAAATAGCTTCCAAACATTGGGGAAGTTTTGAACTTATAATAAAGGTTGAAGGTAAGGAAGCACATGGAGCTTTCCCTGAAAAGGGAATTAATGCTATAGAAAAAACTTTTGAACTTTATAAAGAACTTAAAAAGCTAAATCTAAAACTTAATCCCTTAAGAATTAACGGAGGGTCTGAAAAATACATAATACCAGATATTTGTGAAGTAAAATTCGAAATTTTTCTTAAACCTGAAGAAAAGATTTTTGACTATTTAGAAAAAATTAAATTTGTAGAAAATTTTGGCAAATATGAAATTGACCATGTTTATGAAGGGTATATAAGTGGTGAAGTAGTAAAATATCTTGAAGAGGCTATTAAATTAGCTAAATTACCTGTTTCTTATACTGAAATGAAGTCCTGGACAGATGCTTTAAATCTAAAAGAAAGATTTGATGTAGTAGTCTGGGGACCCGGAAATTTAGAATTTTGTCATACTAAAGAAGAAAAAGTAAAAATAGAGGAGATTAAAAAAGCTATAGAGGTATTAATTTCTCTAAACTTTCTTTTTTCTTCTAAAAACAAACCAAGATAAATATAAAGGAGTTTTTATTAAAATCCTTAAAAATATAGCAGATGCAAAAGAACCAAGGGCTAAAATTGGTAATAATTTTTTCTTCTTCATACCCTACCCGTTTTAATTTAAAATTTAAATCAAAATGAAAAATTTTCCAACTTTTTACAAATCTATTTCTTATTTTAAAGTTGTAATTGACAATAACAAACAATTCTAATAATATTTAATATTTAGTGATAAAAGGAGGTGAGTATAAACCTTGATAATTAAGAAGGTGTTTCAGAGATTTTCCATAAAAAATGTAAAAAGTTATCAACCTGATTTTAGATTAGTTCTAACCTTTTTATTAGGAATATTTATTGGGGCATTTTTAACTTTGTTTTTTATTTTCACTATAGAAAAGGATTTAATTCAGCCAAAATACTATAAACCTTATTCTACCTCTTTAACTCAAAAAATGAAAAAATATGGCTCTTTTGGATATTATTTGTGGAGCTGGAATGTAGTTAAAGATGGAAAGGTTATTTGTTCTAATCCTTATGTTTGGATTATAACAAAAGAAATTGAATGCGAATAATTTTTTATAAAAGGAGGTATAAGCAATGTATATGTCAAAACAAGTAGAAAATTATATAGAAAAAAGTTCTTGGATAAGAAAAATGTTTGAAGAAGGTTTAAAACTTAAGAAAGAATATGGAGAAGACAAAGTTTTTGATTTAAGTTTAGGTAATCCTGATTTACCTCCACCTCCAGAAGTAAAAGAAACACTTGAAAAGATCTTAGAAAATTATGACCCCTCTTATCATCGTTATATGCCTAATACGGGATTTCCTTTTGTTAGAGAAGTAATGGCAAAAAAAATTACTCAAGAGCAGGAAATTAAAGTAAGCTTTGAAGAAATCATAATGACCTGTGGAGCAGCAGGTGCGTTAAATGTAATTTTTAAAACTTTATTAAATCCAGGAGAAGAGGTTCTTTTTCCCTCTCCCTATTTTGTAGAATATTTTTTTTATATAGAAAATCATCAAGGAATCCCTAAGGCAATTCCTACAAAAGAAGATTTTAGCTTAGATATGGAAAAAATTGAAGCTTCAATTTCTGAAAAAACTAAAATTTTTTTGATAAATTCTCCTAATAATCCTACAGGTCAAATTTATTCAGAAAAGGAAATTAAAGAACTTTGCGAACTTCTTGATAAAAAAAACCGAAACTTTGGTAAACCAATTTATCTTGTTTCTGATGAACCATATAGAAATTTAGTTTTTGATAATGAAAAAGTTCCTTCAATTTTTCAATATTATTCAAACAGCATTATTGCCTATAGTTTTTCTAAGGAACTCTCTTTAGCAGGAGAAAGAATAGGTTTTATAGCAGTACATCCAGAAATTGAAAACAAAAAAATGCTTCTTGATGGATTAATTATATGTAATCGTATTCTTGGTTTTGTTAATGCTCCAGCTTTAGCTCAGAGAATTGTTGCTAATTGTGCTTTTTCAAAGGTTGATGTAAAAATTTATCAAAAAAGAAGAGATATAATTTGTAAAATTTTAGAAGAATCCGGCCTTTCTTTTATTAAACCTAAAGGCGGATTTTTTATTTTTCCTAAGGTCCCTATAGAGGACTTAAAATTTTGCGAAATATTGAAAAAGGAACTTATTCTTGCAGTTCCAGGAAGAGCATTTGGAAGCTCAAATCATGTGAGACTTTCTTTTTGTGTTTCTGAAGACACTTTATTAAATATGAAACCTAAGTTTATAGAAGCATGTAAAAAAATTTATAAATATGTTTAGATTTCAGATTCTTTATCAAAGCCGAAAAACTAAAGCCCGGATAGGAGCAATTATAACTCATAGAGGAGTTATTGAAACTCCTGTTTTTATGCCAGTTGGAACTCAGGGAACCATTAAAGCTATGCCTCCTGAAATTGTTAGCTCCTTAGGTTATGAAATTATTCTTTCTAATACCTATCATCTTTATTTAAGACCAGGACCAGATATTATTCAAGAACTTGGGGGGATTCACAAATTTATGAATTGGAAAAAACTTATACTTACAGATAGTGGAGGCTTTCAAGTATATAGTCTTTCCCAATTTAGAAAAATTACTGAAGAGGGAATACTTTTTAAATCTCATATAGATGGAACTGAACATTTTTTTTCTCCTATTATAACATTGGAAATTCAGAAAAAACTTGGTTCTGACATTTTGATGGTTCTTGATACTTGTATTCCCTATCCCTTATCCTATGAGGAAACAGAGAACCTTACAGAGCTTACTCATAAATGGGCTGTTGAATCTTTTGAATATTGGCAAAGACATAAAAATGAAAAACAAGCGGTTTTTGGTATAATCCAGGGAGGAATGTATAAAGATCTAAGAAGATACAGTGCCAAATTTATTACTTCCTTAGAATTTGATGGATATGCTATAGGAGGGCTTTCAGTGGGAGAACCTTTAGAAATAAGAAATCAAATGACAGAAATAAGTTTAGAATATATGCCCTATAATAAGCCAAGATATGTAATGGGAATTGGAACTCCTTTAGATATAATAGATGCAGTTATTAGAGGGATAGATATGTTTGACTGTGTTTTGCCCACAAGAAACGCAAGAAGAGGAACTGTATTTACTTCTAAAGGTTTTTTATCTATTAAAAATGCCTCTTTTAAAAGTGATTCTTTACCTTTAGATCCAGAATGTGAATGTTATACTTGTAGAAATTTTTCTCGCGGATATTTAAGACACCTTTTTCATGCGAAAGAATTATTAGTTTATTTTCTTTTAACGCTTCACAATTTATTTTATTATGCTAAACTAATGAAACATATTAAAAATGCTATTAAAACTGAGGCTTTAGAAAATCTCAGAGAGGAAATAGCTCAATATTATTTAAAGAATTTTAACGACTTTAAATAGGAGGTTTTTTATGGATTTATTAAACCTTTTTGTAAATTTTGCTTTTGCTATGGGAACACCTCCTCAACAAGGACAGGCTCCTCAAGGAGGAGGGTTAATCGGCTTTCTTTTTACCTTGCTTCCTTTAATCCTAATTTTTATTATCTTTTATCTTCTTTTAATTAAACCTCAGCAGAAAAAAATGAAGGAGCATCAAAAATTTATTTCAGAGTTAAGAGTAGGGCAAAAAGTTTTTACTGCAGGGGGAGTGATAGGAAAGATTGTTAAAATTGAAGATAATGTGGTGTGGTTAGAAGTTGATAAAGACGTGAATATTCCTGTAATAAAAGGATATATAAGTGGACCTTTTACTCAATAATTAATTTTTCTTTTCTGTTAATACAAACTTTAGATACTTAGTAATCAATACCTGCAATAGGAATATAGGCAATTTTGGGTGTTATAAAAACTATAAGTTCGGTTTTGGTTAACTGTTTACCTCTTCTTTTAAAGGCTTCTCCAACACCTGGAACATTCCCTAATCCAGGCACTTGATCCAATGTTTCACTAATGTCACTTATTTTAATTCCTCCTATAACCAATGTTTCTCCATTATCAACAAGCGCGCTTGTTTGAACAGAATTAGTAAATATAGCAGGAACTCCTTGAACAGTATGAGACCAGTCTGGTGTAGATTTTTCTATAGTAATATCTAAAAGGATTTTACCTTCAGGTGTAAGGGAAGGAATTACATCAAATTTAACTCCTGCGTCAATAAATTCTACTGCAGGAACCGGAACCTCCGGTACCCATCTTAAATATGGAATTCTATAGCCTTGTTTAATAGTTGCTGCTTCTCTATTTAAAGTAAGTATTTCAGGTTTAGAAAGAATTCTTGCAACACCCTTTTCTTCAAGTGCAGATAGTTGAAAATCAAGTAAAGCTGCATTTTTGCCAAAATAGCCTAAAACTATTCCTAAAGCACTGGGTGTAGTTCTTTGAGTAGGAACTGCACCTAAATCTACAATAGTTGGGGTAGGAAGTGAAATGGTAGCATTGGTAGTAGGTGGTCCACCGCCTCCAGGATAGGTATAAGTCATACTACCTGTAGAAGAAGATGGACGAGGAGAAATACCCCAAATACTATGCTCAGTTGCTCTCCAAGTAGCACCTCCCCATTTTACTCCAAGTTCATGCACATAGGTATCACTTATTTCTGCAATCCTTGCTTCAATTAAAAACTGAGGTCTTGGTTTATCTATTTTCTTTATTATTTCTTCTATTTCTTCAAGCACTTTGGGAGTTGCTTTCACAATAAGAATATTAGTAAAAGGGTCAAAGGTGATTTTATTAGGATCTTTAAGAATTTCTGCAAGTTTTTCTGAAATTCTCTGATTTTTCATTAAATCTACCACTTTGCTTGCTCTAATATGCTTAAGTTCAAAAGTTTTAGTAATAAGTCTATTTGTCATCTCTTCTGTTTCTTGAATAGCTCTTAGAATATCTCTTTGGTTTTCTATTTCTCTTCTAATTCCTTCTGTACTTTCACCAAGGGCTCTCATATAATCTCTGTAAAGTTCTGCTTCCTTTTTAATTTCTTCTAAAGTCCCAACTCTTGTTATATTACTGATAGTAATTTTAGCTAATCCTTTATCAGCAAGAACTACATCTAACAACAAATCCCAAGGAACCTGTTTTGCTCTTAAAGTTACAAGACCTTTTACTTGTTCGCTGGCAATAATATTAATTTCTCCTACCTCTGCTAAAAATCTTAAAACCGCATGTATATCTGCTTCTTGAAAATCTACAGTAACAGGTAAGCCTTTATATTCTTTTGCTGTTAAAGGCATCTTCATTCTATATTCACCTAAATAGATCTCATATTCAGGAAATTCTGATACTTTGGGAACTAAAGATTCAAAAGGTTTTGCTGGTTTTCTCTCTAAATATTCAATTTTCTCTTTTTTAATAACTACACTTACAGGTTTTTCAGGTTTTTCCCATATAAGATCTACTATTACTTTGTTTGCAAAAGGAACTATTTGAAAATTAAAAGGTTCATTTAAAAGAAATTCTAAATAGAGTTTTTCTTTTTCATAAGAGGCATTAGTTTCTTTAAATATCTCTTTAGGAAGATTTTTCATCCAATTAGAGGTTTTAGGAACTACATTATAAAGAGTTAATTTTATTTTATTTTCTTCTTTAGAAACTTCATATTTAGGTTTGTTACTAAATTCAAAAACCAGTCTATCTACAGGTTCTCTTAAAAAAAGCACATCTTCTAAATATATTTTTTCATTAGCAAAACAATTTAGATTTAATAATAAAAATGAAATTATAGAAAAAATAAATACACCCATCCTTTTTATCTTCATGATGTTTTCTCCTTTTTCAAAGGTAATATTCTTTTATTTCTTTCTTTTTCTCCGTAAATATTTATTCCCTCTTCCTCAATTATTACATAATCCTTTCCTATCTCTAATACTTCAATATTTCCTATCTTAGTTCCTGTTTTTACTATGTATCCCTTCTTGTTATTATCTTGTAATAAAGCTATTCTTTCTCCTCTTTTTTCTAAAATACCCACCAAGTCTAAAGGTATTTTTTCCTTCTTTTCCATAGCTGATTTCAAAACTTCAGGGGCTATAAAGGGGTTCTTAAGTTTACCTATATCAATTTTATAGGGCTTTTCTTCCAACGATTTTGTCCAATTTTTTAATTCTATATCTTCTATTTCGGCTTTTTTAGGTAAAGCTTTAGGAACACTTTCCTTCTTCTCTTCCTTATGAGAACAACTAACTAAAATTAAAATAAGCAAAAATATTGCTAAATACCTCATTTTATACTTCCTTCTCCTTTTTTACTTCTTCTTTAGCTTTTTCTTCTTTTTTCTTTTCTTCTTTTTTCTCTAAAGGAGCCCCTGTATATTTGTAAGTATGAAAAGTAACCACAGCATCTAACTGATTCTTTTTAACTTGAAATTTTACATTACTTAATGCTATTAAGCGCTGTAAATTTTCTATAGAGTTTAAGAAATTCAAAACGTTACTAAATCTTCCTTGGATTTCCATTTTTAGAGGTATTATGTTATAATAATCTTGAGGGATTTCTTTTTCTGGTTCAAAGGTTATAACTTCTAAATTGTGTTCCTTAGCAAGGTCTGAAATTTGCCTTAAAATATCAGGAATTTCCTTTTCGGAAGGAAGAATTTCTTTAACTCTTTCTAAAAATTCTTGTCTTTGCCTCATCTGGGCTTCTAAAATTGTTGTCTTTCTTGCCATGTCTTCATATTTTTGGATTTCCAAATCCAATTTTTTAACTTCCTCTCTTAAGATATTTATTTTTTCTTTTGTGGGAACATAATAAAATTTATAGAACAAAAATAAGGGAACTAAGATTGAGACAAAAACAATTAAAAATTTTTCTCTATTAGTAGCAGTTTTTTCCCAGTTTTTAAGTTTTTCCCACAAAGCTTTCATAATTAAAATAAAACCCCTGCCTTAAATTCTATATAACCTCCCTTTTTTTCAGTTTTATTTAGGGAGACCTCTTTAACTAATTCTTTGATATTTTCTAAATTTTTTAGATACCCAGCTATATCTTTTAAATCGGAACTAACACCACTCATACTAGCGTTAGAAATATCTACTGAAAGTTCTGTAAAAACAATTCTATTTTTCCCTATATTTCCTATTAAGGTATCTATCCTTTGAAGACCCTTACCTTGATTTTCTTTAAGGGCGATGATGGTTGAAATTCGTTTTTTTAGTTCTTCATTTTCCTTTTCTAATTCTTTTAACTTTTCTGCAATTTTTTTATACTCTACTAATCTCTTTTCTTTTTCTACTTTTTCATTTTTTAAATTTTTAAAAGTATATTGTAAATTGACTCCTTCTGCAAAAATAGTTAAAATTACAGCTATGAAAATAATCAAAAAGGTTTTTAAAAATACAAATCTTTCTTTTTCCTCTTCAATCCTTATGGGCTCTTTTTTAGGAAGTAAATTAAACTTTATTATCATAAAATTTTATTTATACTTATAAATCTTTATAAGTCAAGGATTTTTTATTAAAATTTTTAAAAATATTTTTTTAAATATTATCGGCTAATTCTTAAAAACTGTTAAAAATTTTTAAACCCGGTCTTTTTATTTATTTTCATAAGTTTTAAAATTTTTAAATCAAATTAGGCTTAAAAATATTGACTTTAGAAAAATAATAAAATATAATTTAGTTCCAATGTACAGTTACATTAAAGCCCTTTTTCTTTTATTTTTTTTATTATTCTCTTTCTTATTTTTTAGCTCTCAAGTAGTTTTTTCTTATGAAGATAGTTCGGAGAAACGTTTTAATCTTTGGCCTTTGGTAGTTTATAGTGAAAATAAAGTTAATAAATTTAAGCGTTTGGAAATTGCTGGTCCATTTATCTATAAATATTCCTTTTCTGATGAAAATGGCACTTCTGTTAGACCAATTTATTCTTCTGTAAAAAATCCAAAAGAAAAAAGGATTTATTTTATTTCTCCTTTAGGAGTTTATAAATCTGATAATGAAACTGAATCTTTAAAATTTGTTCCTTTAATAAATAAAACCTGGGTTAAAACTCCTGAAGAAAGACAAGAAGAAAGGCATTTTGATTTCTTTCCTGTGTTTTGGGGTCAAACCTCACAAAATGAAACATATGGAGGTTTCTTCCCTATCTACGGAAAATTTAAAAACAGATTCGGGAAAAAAGAAATAACTTTTATTCTCTGGCCTATTTATAGTAAAATCGAATATGAAAAATACACAGCTTATAATTATCTTTGGCCTTTCATAAGAACTATAAAAGAAAAAGAACGAACTCAACCTCCAGAGTATTCTGGGTTTAAGATATGGCCTTTATTTGGACATTTTAAAGAAGCTAATACAGAAAGAAAATTTATTTTTTGGCCTTTTTATATAAAAACTCACTTTGAAGATCCTGAAGAAGGTTATTCAGATAAATTAATAGTATTTCCTTTCTATATCAAAGAGGATACAGAAAGTTATAATAAAAAAATTATTCTTTGGCCCTTTTTCCAGAAGGTTTATGCAAAGGAATATTATTATAAACAAATTGATGCACCATGGCCCTTTTATCAGAGAATAGAAGGTGAAAATGTAAAGGGTTTGAGATATTGGCCTTTTTATGGATACATAAAAAGAAAAGATAGCTTAGATTACTTCATTATTTGGCCTTTATATTTCTATAAAGAAGATCATATTACTCACAAAAGTTATGAATTTGAAGAAAGGGAACACAAATTTCTTATTTTTTCTAAATATAGATACACTAAAGAAACTAATCAACCTTTACAAAAAGAATATCGTGTTTGGCCCTTGGTCTATGGATATGAATATAAAACCGAGCCTGAGACCCAATTTTATTATTTTCCAGCAATTTTACCGCTCTATGATGAAGGAATGGAAAGAAACTATAGTGCCTTTTTAAAACTTTGGGAATATTATAAGCATGAAGATTATACTTATTTTAAGCTATTGTGGGGTTTATATAGATATGAAAAAAATAAACAAAAAAGTGTTCAAGAATTAGCCTTTCTCCTTAGAATGGTTAATGGACCAGATACAAGTTATGTAGAATTTTTAGAAGGATTTTTAGGTATAGGAAAATTAGAAGGGAATCCTAAAATTAAATTGCTTTTTTTAGAGCTCACCCATAATAACAGTAAAAAAGAATAAAAACTAAAAGAAAATGGAAAATAAAAAAATAGGAATTTATCCTGGTACTTTTGATCCTATTACTAATGGACATTTAGATATAATTAAAAGGGCTTTAAAACTTTTTGATTTAGTAATAGTTGCTGTGGGAGAAAATCCTCAAAAGACAACACTTTTTTCTCTGGAAGAAAGAATATATTTAGTAAAGGAGGCTATAAAAGAGATACCTGAAAACCATAGAATAGAGGTGGAAGCCTTTTCTGGATTATTAATAGATTTTGCTATGAAAAAATCAGCTTGTGCAATTATTAGAGGGTTAAGGGCTGTTTCTGATTTTGAATATGAAATGCAAATAGCTTTAATAAATAGAAAACTTTCTAATAATATAGATACTGTTTTTCTCTTAACCAGTCTTAAATGGATATTTTTAAGTTCCTCAATTGTAAAAGAGGTAGCAAAATTTGGCGGGAATGTAGATGATTTAGTTCCTAAAATTGTAGCTGAAAAATTGAGAGAAAAATTTAAGATAAAAGTGGAAAAGGGGGGTCCCCTTTCCCACTTTTGTTTCTAAAAATTAAAGTTCCTTTACTGTAACAGATCCAGTAGGGCAGACTTCCATACAGGTAAAACATACCATACATTCATCAGGTCTTGCTACAATTGGCTTCCCATCTTCGCCTTTGTCATAAACCTGAGCAGGACAAGAATCTATACAAGATCCACAAGCCTCACAGGTGTCGTAATTGATAGTAATTTCAACCATACTCCACCTCCTTTAGTATAATTTTTGCTCTTTAAACTCCTTTGCTTTTTTTAAAAAATTTGTTGCCCAACATTTTACACTAAAAATATGAATATGGGTATAGGTAGCTAATAAATTTTTATATAAAATTCCATCCAATTTCCCATCAAATCCAGTTCCTTTTTCTAATTCAAAGACGAATTTTATATCTTCGTTAAATTTTATTTCTAAAGGTTTTGAATAATGAAATTCATGCCCTTTTATAGAGGTCCCTAATTCAAAATAAGGATTTTTTTCTTTTATCTTAGCTATAACATATCCATGCCCTTGGGGAAATTTTTCTACCATAAATTTAATAGGCAAAACTTTACTCATAGGATATCTTTTTTCTTTCCATATTATTTCTTCTCCTAAATACATTAAACCCCCACATTCAGCATAAACAGGCATTCCCTCCATTATAGCATCTTTAACTGCTTTTAAAAGTTCTTTGTTTTCAGACAATTCTTCTGCCTTTACTTCAGGGAATCCCCCTCCTAAATAAAGAGCTGAGACCTCTGGTAAATTTCTATCTTTAAAGGCATTTATAAAAATTAGTTTAGCTCCTAAATTTGTTAAAGTCTCTAAATTTTCAGGATAATAAAATTGAAAAGCTTCATCTTTAAACACTCCAATTTTAACATCTTTAAATTCAATAATATTTTCTGGTTGAGGAACCTCTATTTCTACAGGAAAAACTTTTTTACTAATTTCTAATATTTTTTCTACCTCTACATTTTCTTTTATAATCTTTTGTAGTTGATCTAAAAAAGAATTCTCATTATATTCAAAGGAAGTAATTAATCCTAAATGCCTTTCTTGAGGTAAATTTCTTAGTTTAGGAATAACTCCTAATACTTTAACATCTGTATAATATTCTATAGAACCTCTAATTATGTTTTCATGTCTTGGTCTTGCTATTTTATTTAGGATAACACCCTTAATTTCTATATCCTTTTCAAATTCAAGAAAGCCTTTTATTAAAGCTGCAAGGCTTCTTGTTACTTTTGTGCAATCAAGAATTAAAATAATAGGAACTTTTAAGAGTTGAGCAAGTCTCGAGGTACTACAACTACCAAATATATCAAGTCCGTCAAATAATCCCCTATTACCTTCAATAATAGCAAGATCAGAATCTTTAGAGCCTAAATAAAAGGAATATAAATTGTCTTTTTCGTCAAACAAGAACAGGTCTAAATTTCTACAAGGAGTTTTTGAGATCTTACTTAACCAACCTGCATCAATATAATCAGGTCCCTTTTTAAAGGCTGATAAATTTAATCCCATAGATTTAAAATAGTAAATTAATCCAATAGTAAATATGGTCTTACCAGAACCACCTTTATGAGAAGAAATTAATATTCTGGGAATATTATAAGAAATTTTCATACAATAAAAGGAAAAGAGAAAAGAAAGGAAAATCCCTTCAAAGCTTTAATTATTTTTTATATAGAACTCCTTCGTATTTCACCACTAATTCTTTAGAAGATTTTACTTCTAAAGCAATTTTATAAAGAATAGTCATAATTAAAAATCCAGTTGCCCAAACACCTAAAGTAATTCCAATTTCCGGTAAAGTTGGTCTATAGGGAGTTACAGTTTCAAAAGGTGTAGGAGTATATCCACCAGTAATTAATCCAATACCTTTATCAATCCAGCAAGAAAAGAATACAGCTATACAGGCAAGAGCTAAAGTAGTTTCATTTTTTCTTAAAGATGGAATGACAAGTAATATTATAGCAATAGCTGCTAAAATATAAGAAGTCCACATAAAAGGTGCCCATTCTGCATGACCTTCAAATCCAATAAATAAATATTTAATAGGTGCTTGATGGCTATGGATTCCACTATAAAATGCTGTAAATAATTCAAAGAGGAATAAGAGAGCATTTATTACAAAAGCATAAGTTACTATTTTTGAAAGTGCATCTATAGCTTTTTTACCTGCGTCAAAATTAGCAACCTTTTTTAATAAAAGAGCAACTACAATAATTAAAGCAGGTCCGGAAGAAAAGGCTGAAGCTAAAAATCTTGGAGCCATAATAGCTGTTAACCAAAAATGGCGCCCTGGTAATCCTTGGTAGATAAAAGCGGTAACAATGTGAATACTTGGAGCCCATACTATAGCTAAGTAAATAAAAGGCTTTAACCAAGAAGGATATTTTGTTCCTTTGTATTCTGCGTGTAAAACAGTCCATCCACAAAGTAAATTTAACAAAAGATAAACACTAAGCACTATTACATCATAAAACATTATAGAGTTAGGAGTAGGAAATCTAAGAACATTTAATACTCTCATTGGTTGTCCAAGATCAACAAATACAAAAAGAATACACATAGTAACTGCAGCTACAGCTAAAAATTCACCTAATATGGTAATTTTCCCAAATTCTTTATAATTATGCCAATAATAGGGAAGCACAACCATTACAGCTGAGGCTGCAACTCCAACTAAAAAGGTAAAATTGGCAATATAAAATCCCCAGGAAACATCTCTGCTCATTCCTGTAATTCCTAATCCTACTTTAAACTGATAGAGATAACAAAGAAATCCTATAAATATAATAGAAAGCAAAAACAAAACCCATAACCAATATTTTTTACTTCCTACCAGTGCCTTTTCTAACATATTTACACCTCTCCCTTAAAAGTTTTAATTTAATCTATTAAATAAAATACAGATGGATGAGTTCCTAATTCTGCTTTTCTTCTAAGAGCAACTCTTTCTTTAAGAATTTTACTAACTTCAGAGTTTTCATCTGCTAAATCTCCAAAAATTAATGCCTTTTCGGGACAAGCTTCAACACATGCAGGAATTTTTCCTTGAGCTAATCTTTCATAACAGAATAAACATTTTTCAACCACACCTTTCATACGGGTAGGATATTCTGGATTTACTTTTTTAACATATGGACGAGGGTCAAACCAATTGAAAGATCTTGCTCCAAAAGGACAAGCTGCCATACAAAAACGACATCCTATACATCTATGAAAATCCATCATTACAATTCCTTCTTTGTTTTTAAAAGTAGCTTTAGTTGGACACACTCTTACACAAGGAGGATTATCACACTGATTACATAAGAGCAAGAAGGGAACGTCTTTAAAGATTTCTTTAAGATGTTCATCTGCCTGTTCTGGAAAGGCATGTTCAAATTTATCTTCCCAGATCCATTTAATTTCTCTTTTTTTATCAGAAATTGAAGGAACATTGTGTATAGAATGGCAGGCTTCTATACACTTGGCACCACAGGTAGCTCTACCCTCTTTACATTTTTTGACATCAATTACCATTGCCCATCTTTTACCCTTTAAAGCTTCTGGAGGGGAAGTATATTCCTGTGCCTTTATTTCCCCCCTGTTTAATAAACCTTTAACTGCAGTTCCTAATAAAGTTAAACCTGTTAATTTTAAAAAGCTTCTTCTTTTTATTGCCATTTTTTCGCCACCTCCGGTGCAATATGACAATCCCAGCAATCTGGGTGTGTTATCACAAAATTATGACACCTATCACAAAATTTTTCTTTATCCGTATGACATTTCATACAGGTTCTTTGTAAACTGATAGTGTATTTTTCTCCATCACTTGCAATATACATGTGCTGATTCTCACGGATAGCTCTTTTTCTCCATTTATCTAATAATTTCATGTGATAAGCTTTCATATACTCTTTTGACTCTACACATTTTTTTTCTTCCTTAGGAAGCTCTGGCTGTGGAATAGCTTCTAATCTTCCAAAATTTAACCACATGGGTATAGAAAAAAA
>Ga0209225_1001638_pt1 | contig 21579 bp, 23 predicted proteins | sample WasSprMetagenome_FD_184732 | JGI IMG/M metagenome (GOLD analysis project Ga0209225, IMG submission 184732) | Sulfidic aquatic microbial communities from Washburn Spring, Yellowstone National Park, USA - WS (SPAdes) (version 3) | ecosystem: Environmental > Aquatic > Thermal springs > Hot (42-90C)... | reverse complement strand
TTAAGTCCACCTTCTGATTTAGGGTTGCAGAAGCCACAACATTTTCTATGCTTATAATAGCTTTAACTTTAGGCATGAAACACCACTTCTACATATGAAGTCTTTAAATACCCTTTATAAAGCCTTACCCTCGGCATCATGGAGAACTCTCCCGCCACCCCCCATTTTTTTCTGTTTTAACGTGATTTTAAACGCTCCAAATCTTTTACACGCGCGAACAACAAGGAGTATACATTAATAAAAGCATAGAAAGCTGAAGGCAAAACATACCGATAACAAGCAGAACAATAGATAACGCCCCACAATTTAGCAGCAACTAATAGAATAATTTTTCATTGTAAAGTGGGTGTTGAAGTTTGTTTGTAGCTGTGGTTGTTCGGTGATGCTGGATAATATAATTATTATGTCAGTTGCTACACAAGTCTTATTTCCTCAATGCTTACTCCGCGCATCTTTCTTAGTAGAATTATGACAAGGGCAAGCATGGTGATGATCCAAGCTGTCAAGGAAACAGTCGTTAACGCTGTATCCATGAGTTCTTTCCCATTTGACATGAAGAAGCCTCCGGTTACTGGCCGTTTGCCTGAATAATAATGGTAGAACAGGGCTGATATACAGTTGAATGGTGATATGTAAGCGAATATTTTAAAGTCTATCCAGAGGGAGGAGTAGGATAAAAAGGACAACATTAATGGGATGAATGTTACAAAAGAGGCTGATTTAGGGGCCTTTAAAACTACGATTAAAAGGCTTAGAAAGGCAGAAAAGGCGTAAAGAAATATTGCGCTGAGAAGTGTGGTCGCAGCCAAGCCTAAAGGGCTTTTCGGGAGAACCAGCATTCCAAATTTGTGCCAGAACACTCCGATCACGGAGCTGAACATTATCGCAGACACTATCAACAATACCATAAGCGAGGAGGCTGCGTTTTCTGCTAAAAACCTTGCTGGTGAAAGCTTCGTATATTTAGTTACAAACTTTATTGACTTTGAAGAGTGAATTAGCGTTTCAGCTATTCCCGTCGCTACAGCCGACAGGCTTATGATGGTTAGGCTTCCATAAGCCATAGATGTGTAATCACTAATGGCTTCTTCATAAGGGGGAACGTTGGCTCCGAAAACGTATGCCCACATTAAAACCCAATACTCCATGAAGATTATGGCCCAAAAAATTAGGTATGGATTGGTAAGCAAAGCTTTGAGGTTAAAGTTGAAATATTTTGTCAACCTTTCTCTGCCTCCAAGGCAAGCTCGTATATCTTGTCAAGGCTTTCCAAGCTTAAAACGGGCTTTCCACGACCTCCTTTAACGAGGCTTACGGTTTTGCCAGAAACCATCAGCTTAATTATGGCTTTGGCTTCTTCCCTTAAAGAAAACTTGGCCTTAAAAAGTTCCTCAACCAAAACTGGACCGTAAAGGGCTCCCTCAAACATGAAGAAAGCCTTCCAGTCGGCGAGGTTTCTAATAAGCCATGTTTCATGAGTGTTCAAAATTATTATTCCATCATAGCCTATGAGGTGTTCTATCAGTTTATTTTTTCTGGCAGGGTCTAACTGTTCAAAGGGTTCGTCTAAAAGAACGTGCTTGGCATGCGTTGAGAGAGCCATTGCCGTGCAAACAGCCTTTATTTGGCCGGCTGAGAGCTCATGAAGCTTTTTGCATTTCAACGGAGTTTCGCTTATTCCCAGACCGACCAGAATTTGATGAGCGAAAGCTTGATCTCCACCGGTTAAATCTGCATACAACCTTATCAAGTCAGAAACTTTAATTGACAAAAGGGACAAAACTTCTGGAAAATTTGCCATAATGACTCCTGTTTTTGCATATATTTCCTCCACGTTAACGCCATCCACTAATATTCTACCCTTTCTTGTTTTTGTAAGCCCACACAAAGCTCTAAAAAGTGTTGTCTTCCCAGAACCATTCGGCCCCAAAACAAGGCTTTTGTCATCAAAGACGGCGTTAACACTCCTTAAGACGGGTTCCTTAAACCTTCCATACGAAACCTCAAGACCTTCAACATTTATCATCCATATTCCACAGCACTCTCTAATTCAAAAATCAATTAAAATAAAAACTTTTAGAAGCCTAATAATAGCCAAAGCGAAATCTCCGACTTCAAATGAGGTCTCCCAGCAGAATACTTCTTCATATATACTCTATCAACAATTTCAGGCTTCTCTTAGCGATGACTAACAGAAAATTTAGGGAAGCAGCGGAAACTGAGTTTTCTTTTCATTTTCAAGAGGGCGGTTGCAATTAAGGCTGTTAGCGCAAACAAAGCGAGAATTTGTGTTTGCGGGAATTCTGGAATGGTGTTGTCGTTGCGTGAAAGCCCGAGGTATGGGTCATGCGTTAATGTTTGGTTTACGTGTGGGTAGTTTAACCCGCGCGCGCATTTTCATAATCATTCCTTCTCTTCAATAATTTACACGCAATTTTCAAATTTAAACTTTCATTTCCCTTAGGAGACATTAAAAGAAGATTTTCCTCATACATGTTTTCGTGATGCGTTTAGCATTATCGCTCCAGAAATAACGGTAAGCCAAAAGCCAATTGATAAATATGATGAGTAGTATAGAGAAGCCCCTTCAAATGTGGATCCGCAGTTAGAGAATATTCCTACATTCGGGATAGGTACTGCATGCATGAGCGCGAAAAAGTAGGGTGCTGGCGGCGTTGCCAAAAGTTCGACCTGCAACATAAAAATAAACATTATAGTTGAGAACAACATTGACAATCCGGCCAAAATCAGCGAAATTTTCTCTTTCTCTTCATCGTCAATAACACATCCTACTACTCCCAACAAAATTCCAATCACGATTGAAGGCAGGACAAATAAAAGAAATGAAATTATATTAATTGCAATAGTTTGCGGTGTAGGAAAATTTTTAGAACTTATTTGATATGGATATACAGAGACGCCAGCAGACCATATAGAAGTCTCTTTATTTACTGTTTCCCAAACACTCAAATTTATCTCCCACCACGGTAAAAACAGACCGATTAAAGCCAATACTACCCCAACTATGCCAACCTTATTCAAATCAAAATCCACCTTTAAAAATTGTAAAAAGTTACGACTGTTTTTAACGTTTTCTGTTAGTAATGTCTAACTGAACTTTTAATTTTTAGCTATTCTTTAGGTTAAAAATGTTAAATAAGATGTATCCAAATTTGGAATATTTACTTTAAATATGGAGCTATTAATCATTGATGGGAAAAACTTTGGATAAGCAGCGTATTCGCAGAATGCTGAAGAAGAACGGGTATTCCGACAAAGCTGTTGATGCCATCCTTAAATGGTATGAATAATCAGCCCTTTTACATGGCAGATTCTATTAGCAACGACTAACAGATCATGTTAAAATGTGTCGGAGTAGGTTGTTGCTTGGCTTTTATGTTGTATTGGTTGGAGTGGGTGCTCCAAAAAATTTATGGCTGATGTCAGGGTTAGACTTTATGATGAATTGAAATGCTAAGCTTTGAACTTAAGGATGTTTTAAGGGTTTCTTTAGGGTTGACTTTTGTTTTCTTTCTATGTGGTACTGGATTCTTGGTGGCTGCGCTTGATTTTCCAGTTATGGAAACGGGAAGTAGAATTCTTGAAAAGAGTATTCCGATTTCATGGACGGCTGGTGTTAATGGGCAGGTGAGTGTGCCATTTCAAGCTGTAGAAGGGGGTGACTATGAGGTTGATGCACATCCCAGCCCTAATGGGAACTGGTTTGAGGTTGTCAGAACGTATATATCAATTTCTTCAAGTGGTCCTCCAATAAACGAAAGTTATGCCTTATACATCAATTTTGACAAATGGGATGCTGTAGTTTATGGTCTTAAACCTGGCAATTATTACGTTGTTGTAGATTACAACTTGACGAGCGGCAACCTTGAATATGGTTTATATGTGTGTGTTTATCATTCATATCGTATTCCAGATCCTTATCACAATGTTGCTTACGCATTTTTTGCGGCCAGCTTGATTTCAGTAATAATCAGTGGAGCATCATGGTTTGTCTTGAAGCGCCGCACACCTGACTTCACATTGGGGTTGAGAATAGGCTTCGTCATAAGTTTTTTCTCCGCCCTTCTCGCCCTCGTTTCCACAGCCCTTCCTTGGTACAGCTATATGTTCTACGAATCGCCAACATACCCTTCATTAATTATGGAGTGCACCCTGCAAAATTTGATTGACTTTGGACTGCCTTCAGTTGGCAGGGCATGGTTTATCCAGCTTGCATGGGTATTTATTGTTATTGGCTGTGCCCTTGCACTTGTCAGCTCAGTTATAGGTTTATTTGAAAAGAAAGCGACGGTTTTGGCGGCGCGCCGATTGCTTGCAGCAGCAAGTTTACTTACCCTTCTTTCACCAACAATATTGCTATTAGGCTTCTTAAATTATGGGATCCCATTGTATGGCATTGCTAGTGTGTATCCTCATCGATACATTGATCGATACGTAGGTTTCTTATCTTACGGTTTCTTTTCCGACATCATAGCTGGAATTCTAATGCTGACTGCAGTCATCTTAACAACTTCAGAAAACAAAAGTAAAAAATTGGAGGATTAGATAAAATAAGCATTAACATGAGAAATTGTTGGCAAGACTAAATTGTAGTGCAGAGTCATTTTTCGGCGTCGTTTTAAACGTGGTGAAAGCATGAGAATATGTCCTGCTATTATTGCTGAACAAACTTTTAGGATGAGGTTTGCAGTCTGCACGGAGTCATAAGCGTTTATCCAATGTATAACATTTAAATAACTGGTGTATGTCCACCAAAGCCCATAGACTCCCCAGAGAAGAAAAAGCCTCCAACAGCCATTAGTGGAAGCCTCCATCTAAGAACTACTGTTAGAGTTTTCTCTCTTGCAAATGCAATGATGCTGTATGCTAAGCCCACCGCAGGAGGCAAAATGCAAAAGAGGAACGCATCCCGCATATATTCAAAGTAGCGGTTGGAGTTCGCCTCAAGTATATAGATAATGCGATGCTCAACCAAATCTATACCTATTCCGAGACACCCCAAAAGGACACTACGAAGGCGAACGCCAAGATAAGCGACCCAACATCAACACGAAATTGCATTTTCCTTAATTCTACATCCTTCAACAGCATTTAAGGAATAACAATTCAATCGTCTACACCATCAAGCTAATAAGCCTTGGCTTCCACGCAATTTTTCGCTCTTCTCTAACCTAAAATCTTTCCTTGGTTATGCTAACAAAATGCTTCCAGCTTGACAATTAAAATATACCGCGCGCAAAAAGAAAAACTGTGCTAATGTGGCAAGAAAATTTTAAGTTTTAGAAGCGGCAAAGTTTGTGGTAGGTTTAAAAATTGGGTAGAATCTTTTGCATAAGCCTGAAACGAATTATTGTTTTGCTTCTTTTGGTTATAGTGGCCGTTGCTGGAGTTTTTGGAGTGTTCAGAGAATTGATGCTCATAAGCTTTGGGCATCGATGCTGAGAGAGTCGCAACGTTTGAGGGATCATCTTGAGAGGGCTGCTTATCTTCTACCCGCCAGATTTCAGACAAATTTGGATTCCACAGCTGAGAATTGGCTTTATGCAGAATTACATTATGCAGAAAGCTCATTATCAGAATTGAGTATTATGGATTCAGCGCATAGTGTTCAATTAGGAAAAATTGACAACTTAATAGTCACCGTTAGTGATCCCGGCATTGATTTGTCACGGCTGAACAGCACAGAACAGACAAGAATGATGAATACAATGTGTGATATTGCACAGAAAGTTGCACAAGCCTACTGGAGCATACTCAACTACACAAGCGTAGACGGCGTAAACGGACCGCCATTCTGGTATTTCGGACCAGCACCGCCAAACGAAACCATCTTAGAAGAAGCAGCCCAATCAGCACTCAACTTAACAGAGGAAATCAAGCAGATCTAAAAACGAAAATCATTCACACATCATCTCCTGTTAGGAGACACTAACGGAACTAAATTATATTTTGTATGTTATGTATTAATTTAAGATGCAACCGTGAGAGGTTAGTTTACAGCCAAATGTAGGGCTCTGAAACTGCCATGGACGTATTCATCTGTTACATAAGTTTCAGGATCGCTTAGGCTTATGTAGATTTGAATTTTTAAAGTGTTATCTTGTGTGTTAATTTCTCCTGTTACTGGTCCTGCTTCTGCTTGTATTTCGTATCGTCCAGATTGGGGTGGGTTCCATGTGAAAGTCAATGTTGCGTTGGTGTCTGGTTGTAAGGTTATTGTTTGTGTTCCAATTAGCGGGTCTGCCATGAGCGTGTAGTATACGCTTACATTGAAAGTTTCAGTATATGCGCCATTGTTTTTGACGGTGACGTTAACTGTTGTTTTAGATGCTTCCAAGTGAATGATGCTTATATCATGCATTGAAGTATAGTAATAACCATCTATTGCAGAGTGGGAAATTGTTTGCTCATTAGAGTTGATAAGGATAGTGTCAAAAAGATCTAACACACTATCTCCTTTGCTTTCTACATGAAATTCGATGGTGGCAAGTGTTCCACCTCCACTTGCTCCTGGAACTATGCCTAAAAGGGTGCAATCTGCAATTATATAGCCTGCCGTGCTGTTAACTTTATATGTGAAAAATGTGTCTGCAACATTCTTTAAAAATGGTCCCTCGTGGACTTCTATAACATTTAGAATGGTTGTGTTCCATCCAAGCTTGAATTCCCATCCATACAAATCTGTAACGTTGGAAATGTTAATGTTTATTGTGAAGTTTTGTCCAACCGCCCCTACACTTACTTCCGGGTCAACATAAACAAGTGTTGATGTGGAACCGGACATCGTGGCATAGTTTACGTTTTCCACACTAACAGTAGATTTGGAGGTGAACGCGCCCAACAAAAGTAATGTAAACACAAGCATTAACATGGAGAAGAGGAAAGGTGTGATTATCTTTTTTACCATTTTCCCTCACTACTTATAGTTTTTAGCGAGGCTTATCTGCATTATTCAAAAAAGGGGAAGGTGGGGTTATCCTTCGATGTTGGCTGCTATTGTTGTGAGGTCGCCTATGTCTATGACGTTATCGAAGTTTACGTCCATTGAATGATCAAAGCACCATATTCCCGGAACTGCTCGGTATCTCTTTGCAACCTTTACAAGGTCTACTATGTTAACTTTGCCGTCGCCTGACATGTCGCATATCTTTATCTCTTTATATTTAATGCTGATGAATTTTACAATACCGCTCAATTGGTCTATGCCTGTTATGCTGAGCACAAATTCCGGCGGAGTTAATGATGCTTGAAGTTGTCCTTCAGCATTCTCAACGATTGTCTCAATTGTGTATTCCCATGATACTTTGATTATTTCTCCAGACTCATCTTTTATGACCGTGACTGAAACTGTTATTTTAGCGACATCCCAGTAGCCTGATATAGTGAAGGATGTGCCTTCTAAGCTTACATCTGTCATGTTGACAAGCTTTGCGCCATAGCATGTAAACGTAAAGTTCTCAGTCGGAGGTTCTGTGCAGTTAAGCCTAAGAACATTCTCTGACCAAACCGCATGCGCCCTTGCCCACTCATAGTATGTGCCGCTCTTGTTTATCATTCCAGCAACAGCGCCAACCCAGCCGTAAACGCTTTTTGAGCCCCATTGCGTTATAAAGCCCCTCATATGAACCCATGTTCCTTCAATACTAACTCCAGCCGCATTGCCTATATTTGCCATAAAGCCTAAGGTGCTAACCCCCAAAACAGCCAGCAGGACTATTGAAACCATTTTCCTCATTTAAGCCACCACTACAAAGGTGGCAGACGATAAATAAAAGCATTTCTAACCTTATTTCAGTGAATAAGGCAATTAAAAAGTTTATTTTTGTTTAAAAATGTTTATTTTCGTTTATTTTTAATTTTTAAGCCATATTCAACGATTTACTCAGCCGGAGAAATATGAATCGTGGTTACTCTTTGAAAGTTTATAACTTTTAAATATTTTGGGAGCGGTTTTCAACTTGAAGAGGCATGAAAATTCAACTATCCATTTGCATTATATTTCTCATCTTTCTTTCCAGTTTGTGCACCGTGAGCAGCGCCAATTCTGTGGAATATAAGGTTCAAATAGGTGGCGACGGTTCGGCAGTTTTGGACGTAACCCAGCTTGCAGAATCCAACTTTTCTTATGATACCATCCAACGTTTCACAACAAATCTCACCATTTTAGTTGAGAAAGCAGAGGAGAAATGTGGAAGACAGATGAATGCTTGGGTTGACGAAGTCAGCATTATACCTCAAAGCAATTACGTTTTAGTCAAGTATAAGCTCATATGGAAAAATTTCAGCAGAATTGAGAGCACAAAAATTATTGTTGGCGACGTATTTCAGATTGGAAACTTCTTCTCATATCTATTTGGCGATGGAGCAATCTACTTCACATACCCGCATGAATACGATTTTACTTCAGCCATGCCAAAGCCTGATGAAATAGACTACACTCTTAGAACATTAAAGTGGTTAAGCGCTGAACGGTTTTCCAGTAAAAACCCATACATTGTTTTCACAAAATCAACATCAAATATGTTTCTCGAATCTGTTCTAATATACGCCATTCCAGCATCCATATCAGCGGCACTATTATTCACCCTTCTTTACATTAAACGCCGAAGGCGTATGGAAAAAATGATAAAACCTAAATTTCCCCAGCATATTGAAGTTGAAAATGCCGAGGAAAAGGTTATCAGGACGATTAAAGCTGCAGGCGGCTGTCTTTACCAATCCCAAATTGTAGAACAATGCAAATTCTCAAAGGCTAAAACAAGCCAACTTCTGTCGGCTTTAGAAAAGAGGGGGATAATAAGAAGGCAGAAGAGGGGACGAGACAAAATAGTGGTCCTCGTCAAGAAGGAGGGCGAAAAATCATGAACTCTCTTAGCCCGCAATTAATGAAGTTTACCATGTTGGTTACAATTTTTATTACGATTTTACAGATTCATGTCTCCAACTTAAACCCGATTACCATAGCTCAGAATTCTACACAAACGATTGTTAAAGTTGATCCACCAACAATTACCGTTAACCAGACCGATGTTTTTACAGTTAATATAACAGTAATTGACGTGCAAAATTTATACGGGGTTGAAGTTGATGTTCGATGGAACACCTCACTTTTAAAACTTATAGGCGTTGATATTCGCCTTGGAGTCAATTCACATCCTGATGGCGTATTATACGAACCCTTCATCAACATAACTCAAGAAAATATTGGAGAATACATTATAGGGGCCACATCATACCCGCCAGCCCCATCATTCAATGGAAGTGGAAACATCATTAGAATAACATTCCAAGCTATAAACAATGGAGAAACTACAATCGATCTAACAACAAAATTGTATGATTATCCTCCGCCAGATAGAGAGCCACGTGAATCTCTACCCATCCCACATACTACAATAGATGGCAACATTTTTATAATTCCAGAATTCTCAAACGCGATAGCCATAGTAATATTTCTAATATTAGCAACCCTGCTAACACTTTTAATGAGGGAATAAGAAAAAGCCAAAATTTTATGAAGCGAATAGAGCTAATATGCAAAGGAAAGATTATAGCTTGGCAAGTGAAGTTCAATGAATAAAAAATTGATAATTGGCATTTCATCGGCTATTATCCTTGTTCTCATCATAACACTTGTGTATCTATTCTATTTTAAGACAGAGAATAAAGCAACTTTGTTTATCACGCCTCAAAATGTCAAGGGGGCTGTCGGGCAGTTCATTACTGTTAATATTAGCATTTCGAACGTTGATGACTTATATGGTTGGCAAATAAGGCTGGAATGGAACCCGCAAATTTTGAATTTTAGTAGCGTTTCAGAAGGAGATTTTCTAAAGAAACAAGGTCAAACTTTCTTCAGCCATAAGCTTAACGAAACGGGCTATCTGATCCTGGATTGCACGTTAATCGGTGATTTACCTGGCGTAAGTGGAAGTGGCACGCTCGCCTCTGTGAAATTCTATGTAAAAAAAGAGGGAACAAGCCAGTTACAGCTTTCCGAAACAGTTTTAGTTAACTCATCTGAAGATTTGATTCCTCACGCCATCAAAAACGGACAATTCTCAACGTAAAACTGTGGAAAAGTTCATCCAAAAAGACATAATAAACGTATTCCTGACATTGATGATAATATAGGCATGTAACTTCAAGATAGCGGGGATATTTTTGCACTGGTCAGCAATTGCTGAGAAACTTGGTTTTTCAAATCTAAGGTTTAGTGAATCTTGTCAGATATGGAAAAGAAAGGGGTTAAGCTGATGCTACGGCTTTATCTGCTCTTATAACTCCGTAGCCTGAAGCGTCATCTTTACCTTCTGGTCCTATATCGTCGGCGGTAGTTTGTAGTATAGATCGTATATAATCAACCCTGTAGGTTCTGCCACTGTTTAATATCTTTGAGATCATTAGTCCTACAGTTCCGGAGACATGTGGACAAGCCATAGACGTGCCAGAATAATATGCATATCTATTGTTTGGAACTGTGGAAAGCACATTCACTCCGGGGGCAGCAAGTTCTACTTCTAGACCTTTGGAACTCCACGAAGCAACATTGTCGTTTTCATCTATTGCTGCTACTGCTATGACTTCTGAGAATTTTGCTGGATAAGTCACACCTTCTTCGCCTTCGTTTCCCGCCGCTGCCACCAGCACTATTCCGGCCTTATAAGCTGCTTCCACGGCATCATAAAATCCTTCATCGTAGCTGAATCCTCCGAAGCTCATACTGATAACTTCTGCATCGTCTGCTGTTCCCATAATTCCATCGGGCCCCTTCATCGCCCAGTATATTCCTTCTGCAGCGTCCTGCCATGTGCCAGATCCAGAATCAGATAACACCTTAATCGCATAGATCTCAATGTTGTAAGCTACCCCCACTACTCCAATGTCGTTGTACATAGCCGCTATTGTGCCAACAACGTGAGTCCCATGCCCATTTTTGTCCTTCCAATCTCTATAGTTTGTCGACTCCTTTGTTCCCACCACGCTTATTCCCCACTTAACATTGACATAAAGATCCAGATGGTCCTTATCCACACCAGTATCGAGAACCGCCACTTGCACGCCAACCCCCGTAGAAGTTGCCCAAGCGTCTGGCGCATGAATTCGACTGATGCCCCAAGGAATAACTTGAGCTGGTTGAGGCTTCCCCAGCAACCAAATCTCGGCTTTAACACTCTGTGCACAAGCAATGCTGACACCATGGAACGAAACTCCAAGAAACACCAGAACCGCAAACACCGCGAACAAATGCTTTTTCATTTTAATCTCCACAAAGATATTGATGGCTATTCTATTATTAAGACTTTTGCGCGCGTGCGTGAAAGCTTCCCAGCTTAAGTGGGAATAGCTGTTTATAGAGTGGTGCTTCGCCCTTCATTATTTTGTCGATTGTGAGGTTGTAGAGTTTGAGGGCGCTTTCAAAGAGTTTGTCGTGTTCGATTACCAGTGATTCCGTTACCCTGTGGAGTTTTTCAGCGTCGAAAACTGTTAGTTTTGAGAATAGGAGGTGGAGTTGTTCGATTTGGCTTTGAAGGTTCTGGCTCCTTTTGTAGAATAGTTCTCGAATCATTTTTTCAGCCTCCTCTTCTGGCATGTTTCTGAAAACTATGGGCGGTGGTGCAAGTGTAAAAACCATGTTTGCAAGGAAAAGTCTCGTTTGAGCAAGTATCCATCGTTCAACCTCGTCGACGCTTGAATCTTTGGTGGGTTGTGGAAACAGAGCTGTAGCAATCTCGTAGGGCATGTAAAATTTTGGCTCATCGAGGCTTCGGCGCTTATAATATACTCTTGGCGGGTATGTTGATGTGTCAACACGCCTCTCAAGAATGTTTAACTTTACAAGCCTTTTGAGGTGGCGGCTTAATGTTGCTCGGCCTATGCCCAACGCCATGGCCTTTTCCAAAAGTGCGCTCCAGGATGTTTCCCCTGAATGAGGGATTAAATCCAGGATTTTTCGGGTTACAAGCTCCTTGCGTCGTTCGGGGTCTACTCCGCGAAACCATTTCTCCATAGGTAATCCTCATTGAAACTTTGTTCCAATAAGAAAGATTTATATGAATCAGCATTTATACTTTACTATAGGTTTCAATAATAGAAACCCAATAAAGCGTGAACGCACATGCCAGGTCTACACAAGAGGAAACTGATCAACCTCGGCGGAAGCAAAGTAGTGGCGCTTCCCCAAGAGTGGCTAAGGTGGTTGGAATCAAAATACGGGCCAGTGAAGGAAGTCATTGTGCAAACAGACGGTGTTGCCATCATTAAACCGAAAATTGAGCGGGAACATGCTACAGCTCCACAAAAGCCTTTTCGAGGAGGACCATAAAAATGAATGAGAAAGATCTAACATTAATCAGGCAGCTGGTCAGAGAAACAGTTGCCGAAACGCTTGACGTTGAAGTTTGGGACGCCATATTCAGGCTTATTAACACCGTTGAAGCGGGCATAGCGGAGTTCAAACATCATGTTGGCAGCAGGAAAGGCGTACAACCAGACCTCTCATGGGATCCTGAAAAGATAAAATGGGAAAAGGTGGAGGGCTCAAAAGGGGCTTACGAGCGTTCAGAAGACGTTAACAACCCAGAGTTTAAGACCATGCTGAAAGACCTGGCAAGCCATCGTGGAAAGCTGACGCGGAACGGCTGCTTCTACTGGATTTTCAAAAACGGCTCAACTGTTGGTAGGAAAAAGCGGGGCTGAAATGTTTGGATTCAACGCTTCCAGGGTGCATTTGCAACTTTGGCCGTCCATTAGCTCCCAACAGATGTGAAAGGTGCCGTGTGAGGGAGATGTGTAGGAATGCTTCAAGGATTGAAAGAGGCTGCCCGTGAGTATTGGCTTGAGGGCTTTAATGTTGTGGCTGTCGCTTACGAGCAGGATGAGTATGGCAAAGTTTCGAAGAAGCCTCTTGTTGAGTGGGGTAGGTGGCAAACTGAAAGGCAATGCTTAGAGGACTTTGAAACGCAACCGTGGGATGCTGCTGACGGCTTCGGAGTTATCTGTAACATCCCAAACAAGGACGGCTATTACTTGGCTGTTGTAGATTATGACGTAAAAAATGTCAGCATTGAAGCTCGACAAAAGGGTGAAGCGTTTCTTAAGCGTTTTCCCATAACACAGATGGAACAAACAGTTTCAAAAGGAAAGCACCTCGTCTATTTAAGCAAAGTTAAGCCTAAACCTGTAAGCTCATACCATGACAGCCACGGCTTAGAGCTTATAGCCGGACCTAAACTTTGCATCATGGCTCCTTCCAAGGGCTATGTGAAGCTCAACGAAAACCCGCCAACAATAGTCGAGGATGCTGAAGGCCTGTTCTATCAAATTTTAGGCGTTGGAGATGATAGAACAGCGGCAAACGAAGGATTACCTCTCAACATGCTGGGGGAATGGCTCGGAAAGGTTAAGGCAAGCTTGAATGTTGCGGGAGAGGGAGCCCAATACCTTTACGTGCACTGCCCATTCCACCCGCCTGACAACCATCCAAGCTTCGCATTGCATAAAACAAAGTTTTACGCCATCGATTATCATGACGGGAAAGTTTACAGCCTAAAACAGCTTGCTGAAGCCTTAGGCATAGAGCTTGATGGCTTAAAAAAGACTCTTAGCGTTAGCCTCGGCAATTTTAGGCTTAACGTCGTAAAAAGGGACGCTTTTCTACACAACAACCATGGAGAGCCCATTTTCACATGTAAACTTTACGCTTTGAACACCGAGAAGACGAAAGCCAAACTTTCAGAGCTAACCGGCGTCGATAAGAGGGAGCTGGAGCAGAAAGTTGCAGCATTAGTTTTTCGCTCGCATGAAATGCAAAATGATGAGGATGAAAGCGGAAAAGCAGAGGTTGAAGACAATGCTAAACAACCTTTAATGTTGGATGACGAAACTGAAACCCAGATAGAGGCGGAAGTTAGACGCGTTCTGGAGACGGATAATCAGCTTGCAGCCCTCAAGCCCCATCTTGACGTTTGTATCGTAGGTGAAGATGAAAACAAACTTGCCATTTTAACGCTTTTAGCCGGCTCCAAATACGATGATGTTGACAAGAAACAGATAATTCTTTTGAAAGGGACAGAGGGCGGTGGAAAGACTACGATAGCTTCAACCCTAACAGGATTCTTCAAAACAAAAGAGGTTGGACGATTCTCAGAGCACGCGTTAGAATACAGCGACTTGAAGGGCTACGAGGTTCTTTACATTAAAGAGTTGGGCAGCATGGACATGGACAAGCAGGGAGTAGCCTCAATCAAGTTTCTCAGCGCTGACGATAAAGGCTTCATTGTCGAATACACTGTGAAAGGCGAAGATGGAAGGTTCAGAACCGAGCAGAAGCGCATTCCAGCAATAACCACTGTCAGCACAACGACGAGGCTTGTTTTGGACAGCCAGTTTGAACGTAGGTCTTGGCTTTTCAACGTGGACGAAGGCGAGGAGCAGACTGAACGCATAAAGAAGTGGAAGGCTTGGCTTGGAAGGCAGAGGGACGAGGTTAAGCTTGGAATACGCAAAATAACCGACTACGATTTTAGCAAAGAGGTCATCAGGCGTGTAGTTTCAAATTTGAAGCCTCAAAAGATAGTTATCCCATTCAGGGAAACCCTAACAGAAGTTTTAGGTTCCAAAAATCTTAGGGTAAGAGGCGACGTTGACAAACTATACACATTCATAGAGCTCTATGGGCTTTTCAACATTAAGCATCTACAAAAGCTCAGAGAAGACGTTTACGCTTTAACGCCAGAAGTAGCCATTGAAGCCCTAAAAATCATTGAGAAGCCCCTAACAAACATGCTTGGCAAAATGGATGAAAGGGTCAAGCCCTTACTTGAAGCCTTGAAGGAAATACCTGGAGTAGAGGAAAGGCTTACGGATGAAGGACAAACATATGAGGAGCCCATAAAGTATGACGTGAAAGGAGCTGAAATCGATAAGAAAGTTAGGGAGCAAATTGCGATAAGGCTTGGAAAAAGCGAGAGAACAGTCAGGGGGCTTCTCAACTACCTCGAGGCATGCGGCTATGCAAGCAGTGACCAGAAAAAGCCGAAAACCTACACCCTGCTTTACAATATTGAGGATATTGAAGCCAAAATCATCGGGGTTTCGGCGATTTCAAAAACCGCCGATCTTCTGATGGAAAAAATGGAGAAAGAAGCCCAAAACTGGCTTAAAAAAGGATTGGAAAACCTTCCTCCGCAGGGAATAGAAAAGGGTAGGAGTGAATGTGGACCTAAACAGTTGGAAGGAAAAATTACTCCGATACAGGCTTCCTTAGGAGAAAGAATCGGGGAAAATTGGCGGTTCAATGAATCGCCGATTTTCCAAGGAAAAGACGTTTCCGCAAGCGATGTTTCGCCAACCTCAGCTAAAGAAGGCAGCCCAACACATGAACCCTTACTCTCCCCTTCTTCCGCGCAACTTGGGATTTCCAATCCTTTCTTAAGCACTTCTCAAGGCTCTCTTATAGAAAGAAGCGAAAAAGATCGGCGATCTGAAAAATCGCCGATTCCCCGAGGGCTTCTTCAATGCGAGCATTGCGCACAGCAGGGAAGATCCACATTCTTCGCTTCAAAACATGACCTTGATTTACACGTTAAGATGGTGCATAAGCATGGCTGTTGAAGAGGCTATAAAGCGCATAGACGAGGCCATAAGCAACTGCTTAAGGCGTGAAGCTGAAAAGCCAACCGTTGGCGTTTATAGGCCGTCGCTTTTGAGCGCTTGTTTGCTTCGCCAATGGCTAATCTATAAGAGAGGCTTAGCTGTAAGCGAGGAGAAGGCTGGGATATTTAAGATAGGCGAGCTTTTCCACGGTTTTCTTGCAAACGTTTTGAAAAAGGGGCAGATTGAGGTTTTAGCTGTTGAAGCCCCTATACAGATACTTCTGCCAATTCAGCCAAACCCTTTATGGATAAACGGTAAGGCGGACGCGCTCATAAAGGTTGGAGATGAAAAGTATGTTCTGGAAGTTAAAAGTATTAGGCGAATGCCAAAACATCCCTTGAAACACCATGTTGAACAATTGCACTTCTACCTGGCAGCCCTAAACTGCCAAAACGGCTTCATAGTATACCTTGAAAAGTCAGCTCTTAGGCACAAGGTCTTCCCTGTTAAATTTGAACAGGAAACATTCAGTGGACTGCTTGAGAGGGCTCAGAGGCTCCATAAGACCCTAATGGCTGGTGATAAGCCTAAGCCTGACGCTGAGCCTTGGGAGTGCAGGTTCTGCGAGTTTAAGGATGAATGCCAAGAGCCTCCATTGAGCCAAAAAAGGGACGGAGTAAATCAAGAAAAAACTGTCCAAAAATTCCAATAGCGGGAATTTTCAAGGGTGATTTTTTGAGAAACTATATCTTTACACGCTATGAGCTTGATGTGATACGGCATTATTTGCACACTCGTAAGCGAACACCAGCCTTCAATAAGCTATTATGGGCTGTGCGCCACAATCATCGCCTCCTGTATGATATACGAATACTCATAATCTTGCTGCGTTTATCCAGAAAAGTGAGGGAGGAGAGGCCTAAGCTTCTTCCTGGAAGGCCGCCTAAGCTGCTAACTGGAATAAGAAGAGGCTTAGAAAACAATGAGTGAGCAGGCTCCCGCAGAAAAACCCGCTTTCACAATTCCAGTCCAAAATGGGCTTCGCTGTCCAGAATGCGGTTCGACAAGACTGAATAAGGACGGAATACGCTATCTGAAAGATAGCTCAAGCGTCCAACGATACTTGTGTAAGGATTGTGGTTACCGGTTTAGCTGGCCCCAAAGCGGAAAACAGCAAAAAAGGCAGAATTTAAAAAGCCGACATGCCATAACTTTAGACGAATGCAGCTCCAGAGCTTTGGCCCTTCTGGAGCAAAGCGTGGAAGGGGCCATGAGCAATGTTGAAGAGAAGACTGGAAACGGGCCGCCGGCGGGAGCCGTAGCGACGAGCCAAATAAGCCAAGCGGACATTAAAGGCAAAATTGTGGAATATGCCTTTTGGCTTCAAAAGGAAGGCGTAGTTTCAGCTAAAAACCGCGTTGCCATGATTAAACGTTTAGCCGACTTGGGTGCAAACCTGCTGGATCCTGAAAGTGTCAAAGCCGTAATTGCAAAACAGCAAACGTGGAGCAGCAGCTACAAAATGCTTGTAACATACGCTTATGAAGGCTTCCTGAAAATGCTTGGAATGACATGGCAAAGGCCAAAATACAAGCAGCAGCAAGCTTTACCCTTCATTCCAACAGAGGAAGAGTTAAACGCGCTTATTGTAGGCGTAGGCCCAAAGCTTGGAACATTCCTTCAAGGCTTAAAGGACACAGGCGCCGACCCTGGAGAGCTTGCAAAACTAAGATGGATAGACGTGAACTTTCAAAACTGCACAGTTAACATTCGCCCCGTTAAAGGGCATAACCCACGCATCCTAAAAGTTTCAGAAGAGTTCATAAGAAGGCTCTCTACAATGCCCCGAAAAGGCGAATACATCTTCCACTACCCTTGTCTACAAAAATGGTTCAAAATAGCGAAGAAAAGGCTGGCAAGGAAACTGAACAATCCAAGGCTGCTAAAAATAACCTTTACAACCTTCCGCCACTGGAAGGGCACAATGGAATATCATAGAACCCACGACTTGCTTCACGTAAAAAAGCTGTTAGGCCATAAAAACATAAACTCAACCATGGTTTACGTAAACCTTGAACAGGCAGTATTCACAAACACAAACGACGAGTTCCACGTGACAACAGCAAAAACCGTTGAAGAAGCCTGCAAACTGGCCCAAGTAGGCTTCGAATACTTCACCACCATAGAAGGCGTTCAAATATTCCGAAAACGCAAATGATACCCCTTATACACCAAAAACTTACCCCCCTAAAGCCTTAGGTCTAAAACGCTAAAAAGATTTAGTTAAAAATTTGGGAAAAATTTAAATCAGTCAATTATGAACATACGGCTCTATAAAAGGTGAAAAATTGGAAAAAGAATCCAAATCAAGTTATACATTCATACCATCCGCAATTTTCACGTCATTCTTATTAGCCTTTTACTTGATGTACAAAATTTTCCCGGGACCCGAATTTATATTCCTATGCTTTTTTGTGTACGCCTCTTATACCAAGAGTGATAACCGCTTCCTGAGAACATTCACCCCATTCATTTTATCTTTCCTATCTTATGAAGCGTTAAATAGGCTTATAGACTGTGTGCCAAGGTACATACATGTCCAGGAGCCGATAGCCGCAGACTTGCAAATATTTAATGCTGTTCCAACAGTTGTGCTTCAGCAATGTTATAGGACGCCTATCCTAGACTATATTGGAGCATTCTTTTATTCTCTACACTTTATAGCGCCAACAATTTTCGCCTTCATATTGTGGAAGTATAAGCCGGAAAACTATCAGAAATATGCCATCGCCTTTACAACATGCACATACACTGCCCTAATAACATTCCTCATTTATCCTGTGGCTCCTCCATGGTATGGGATTGGAGCCACTAGAATACTGTTTCAAGTGGATGGCAAATTGGGTGTTCCCATGTACCGCGCACTCTACGATTACATCGGAATAAACCCCTTCGCAGCCTTTCCAAGTCTCCATTCAGCTTTTCCATGGCTAATCGCACTTTTCGCCTTTAAAACTTGGAAGAAAAAGGCCTTGCCAGTTTTAGTTTTTCCAGTGATGGTTTGGTTTAGCGCCATCTACCTTGGAGAACACTACGTAATTGATGTGATAGGCGGGATTGCCTACGCAACTCTAGCCTACATAATAGCATGTAACAAAGGGAAAATAGTTAGGGGCAAAATTACTCTTGGCGGAAATGCGATTGACTCGATAATGGATAGCTTGGGAAAAGTTGGGCTTCCAGTGCTTCAGAAAAACGTGCAGATTTACATGCTTATGGTTCAACGCGTTTTATGTTAAAACCAAATTGTTTCATTTTCGCCATAAATCCGAAACTCTTCCAACCTTCACTAATTTCCATCTTCCGAAAAAGTCTTTCCTATAAAAGTGGTATAGGCCGCATTGGGAACATTGCATGATTCGCCTATCCTTCTCATAGTCAATCTCATAAAGCTTTAAGTCAGCGCCACATTCAACACATTTAGGCTGCACCTTCCCGGTTTCCCTAGACATTTACACTTTTCTCCTTTTGTCTTCTTTCCTTCCATGCCTTTAAAAAATTGTAAAGCTTCCAAACGTTATATACGATTAATATTATGAGGAAAAATTGGAACCAAGAGAATGTTGGAACACCTTGACGTATTCCACCGCTCACTTTATAGTTAATCTGGTATGATAAGAAGCCTTGAAAAAGGTAGACTTCGCCCACATTGTGAAAGTTTTCATGAAACTTTATGTCGGAAAACATTCCCATGATTGGCACGTCATGTGGCGGATTGGCTCCAGGTTGCCAGATTGTTATGAAGCCCCATAAACTGAAGATTATAAGCCCTAACAATATGATGTTTATGATTATGTATAGAAATAGGCTTCGGTTGATTTTTGAGAACAGCTTTTTCTCTTCGGCTGGTTGCTCCTTTTTTGCTGACGTTTCCTCCTCTCGAAAATCGAAAGGTAACATTAACATTATTAAGATTACAACGAGTACCAGAAATAGAATGTACATGTTTTTTTCTGAGTGGAGGAATAGGGGCAGGTTGCCAATAGCAGGAATTCTCGCCACCACCTTACCGATAAGCAGGGACGAATTCCAAGGAGAAAACTGATCTTTTTCGTTGCTGACAGCATCCCCGGCGGTCGTAATCATATAATAATTTCCTGCAGGCTCTACATTCACTACTCTATGAACGATAAGTTCATCCGGTTTTTGCGGGTTTCTAAATACAAGAATGTCCCCATCTAGTTTGCCCCAGTGTATTTGAGCTGGGTCTATTTTTTGGACTATTATTAGGTCTCCAATGTTTAGGGTTGGAAGCATACTTCCAGAGGCTACTGCAAGCGCTGGATATTCTGAGCCTAGGGCTGCTTGGACGCCGAAGTAGAGGCCGAAAACGATTATGAGGATTAGGGCGACTGTTATTGCTGTTTGGAAGTACTCGTTTTTCCAAAGTTTTTTAAGCTTTTGTATTGCCAACCCTATGCCTTCGTTAATGGTTTAGGACCGTCTTGTGGAATTAGCCTTCCATGTTTTAAAACTTAACGCTTAAAATTGGTGGAAATAAAAATGGGGGGAGATTGTGGAGCATTCTGAAACGCTATATTTCTATGCCTTCAGCGCCGAGTTTGGCTTTACTAACTATTCCCTTAAACTTTTTTCCACATTTTGGACATTCATACATGCCGAAGATGGTCATGGTTATCCTCATTTTCTTGTCTGGAAATGGGGCGATAAGCTCCCATGTCTTATAGGGGTCTTTAACCTCTGTTCCACATTCGGGGCAGACATTTTGCTTGGCCTTGGGCATGAGTGGTCGCCAGTTTTAGCCTCGCCTTTAAAGGTTTAAACCTTCTTCTTGCTTAGGACTTCTCGGAAGGGCTTCTTGCATTTTGGACAGTCGAAAAGCCCTATTTCAAGCTGCATCCTCTTACCAGACTTGTCAGGGCGTCCAGCCATGGTCCACTTCTTCTTTGGAGTGTTCACAACGGTTCCACATTTTGGACATTTACCCATTTATTTTCCTCCAAACGTCCTCGATAACCATGGTTTTCTCATGATGATAGATAAATAATTTTCCATTGTTTTCGAATTAAGAAAACTGTTTTAACATGGAAATCATAAACTTTAACATGTTATGCGCGCGCATGTTCTTTTTTGCGTGTTCGTATGTGGGTGTTCCTGGATACGCGTTAGTATAGAGAGCTCGGCATAGTCCAAGTTTAAGGTTTTAGCAAACCTTATCGTCTCATTGATTGTTTCAATTGTGTCTTGTATCCGCGCGCAAGCTGGGCGTCTCCTCAAGGGTTGACACATTGCCAAGGAGGCTTGTTGAGAAAATGAGAAGGCCGGATGCTGAATCTTATCCTTAGGCATAGAGTCAGGATGCCAACAGAACAGGAGTTAGACGCGCTTATAGCCGGCAGTGGAAAGAAGTTTTCAACTCTTCTGCAGTTGCTTAAGGAAATAGGTATGCGTGTGGGCGAAGCCAGAAGACTTCACTGGACAGATGTAGATTTCCAAAAACTTCAAAAATATTCGGCGAATCACCAAACGCTCTTAAAGCATCATTCTTCCAAAAAAGAAAAGCTCTTGCAGTGAAACTTCAAAATCCAAGGCTTATGCGCATTGGCTTCCACATATTACGCCACTGGAAAGCCACAATTGAATATCATAAAACCAAAGACATACTTCACGTGAAAAAGCTGCTTGGACGTAAAAGAGTGGAAAACACCGAAATCTACATAGACATTGAACAACCCTATACCAAACGCAAAACGACGAATTCCATGTAAAAGTAGCCTCAAAACCCGAAGAAATTAAAGCCTTACTAGAAGTGAGATTCGAATACGTCTGCGAGAAAGACGGACTACTATTCTTTAGAAAACGCAAATAAGAAAGCAACGCTTAAAATCAAGACGAAAATCATACTTAATCCAGAAAAATCTGCCGGGGTAGCCTAGCCTG
>Ga0209225_1001635_pt1 | contig 21589 bp, 23 predicted proteins | sample WasSprMetagenome_FD_184732 | JGI IMG/M metagenome (GOLD analysis project Ga0209225, IMG submission 184732) | Sulfidic aquatic microbial communities from Washburn Spring, Yellowstone National Park, USA - WS (SPAdes) (version 3) | ecosystem: Environmental > Aquatic > Thermal springs > Hot (42-90C)... | reverse complement strand
AGTTCAAAGGCATAGCCTTCACCGATAGGAGTCATTCCCGCAGCAACCGCCATTGGAGAGAAAAGGATTATTGTGCCAAGCAAAGTGTTTCCGCCGCTTTGCCATGCCTTAATATCTGCAACACAATCCATAATAATGCGCCCGAGACCCACATCGGAAATGGAGATTTCACCATTTGAAACAGCTATTCCCCGCTCAGCAGCAAACCTAAAATGGGGCACCGCAGCAACAGCCGAAGCCAAAAAATGCGCATGATTAGTGCCTTCAAAACCCACAACTAAGTTTACGTTTCCAGGCTTATCAGCACTTACCTCTAGGAGAATAGCCAATTCTAAACACTGGGCTATATGCATGGCTTTGTTCAAAGGGAGCACATTCAACAGCTACACCTTTTATCTTTACTATTGGATTTGCACAGAAAACCTTATTAATTTTATGTAAAAAAATACACAGCAATGAAAAATAATACATAATGGGGTTTGTAAATGAAGCTCTCAGCAAAAAATGTTGCCTTAACAGCAATTTTTGCAGCTTTATATTATGTACTTTCTCTAATCACCCCCTATATCCCAGCAGTCGCGATTCCGGAAATAAAAATAAGCTTGGAAGCTCTCATAGCATCTGTTTACGGCCTTATCTTGGGACCTTATTTAGGCGCATTGGCAGCATTTGTGGGAGCATTCGTTGCTTGGACATTACCTCCAGGAAGCATGAGTCCTTACGGAATGCCTTTCCTGCTGTCACCACCTTTAAATGCTTTAGTAACTGGATTAATTTTTTATAGAAAATGGAAAATTGGTTTTTCTATTTACGCCATCCTCATAATTGCTTTCTTGTTTACACCGCCCGTTCAGCCTATTTATGAAAATCTATATGTAGGGATAGCTGTTTTATGGGACAAAATTATCGCATTATTATTGATATTGCCGTGCACAAAATTTGCCAAGCAACTATCCGCCTCAAAGTCTCTGCCTTTTCTTTACTTTTTGATTACTTTCATTGGGAATCAAGTGGATAATATGTGGGGCTCATTAGCATTTGCTACACCACTAGTTTATGAAGGGATTTTTGGATTGCCGTTGGAAACAGTTCGTTTTCTATTTATAGTCAGTCCTTTTGTATACCCAGCCATCAGATTATTACAAGCGATTATAGCAACAATAATTGCAACGCCTCTAATGAAAGCAATAGCTGACACACCATGGGTTTTCCAAGAGAAAAATATACTATCTCCCTAACTCTTTTGGATATTAGATTTGAAGGTATCAGGCCATGCATATGCGAGAAGGTGATTTCATAAAAACGAAAGATGGCATAATTTTTGAAGTTAAGGGTTTAGTTCATCCTTCGGACAAAATTATTGCATTTCCGCGGTTTGTTTTAGATGTCAACGGAAAACGCAAACATAAAAATTTTAGATATAATAAAATCTACAGCTTATCTGAACGGTTCGTGTTCCTTGAGCAGAAATATCCCCACTATATCATTTACGACTCGATTTTTGGCGAAAAACTTTGTGAGATTCCTTTAGAAGACGTGAAAAGGGTTTACAACCCAGTTGACTGCCTAAAAAGGCTTAGAAAACGCCGAAACCTTGACAGTTTAGAGGCTACTGCCCTACAATGTCTTAAAGTTTTGAAGGAAAATGCGAATGTGTCGTGGAGTAAATTGGGGGTTTCAGGTTCGCTTTTGGTTAAAATGCACACTGAAACTTCAGACATTGATCCAGTTGTTTATGGTTCTGAAAACTGCTGGAAAGTGCATTTAGCCTTGCAGAAACTGCTGGAAAAAGGGGGCACGCCCTTTAAACGCTACAATGTGGAAGAGTTAAAGGGTTTGTTCGATTTCCGTTCGAAGGACACCCTCATGAGTTTCGAAGATTTTGTTACAGTCGAATCTAGAAAGGTTTGGCAAGGCAAGTTCATGGGAAGGGACTATTTCATCCGTTTCTTGAAAGACTGGAAAGAGGTGGATGAAAAATACGGCGACATCAAATATAAGAACGCTGGATACGCAAAAATTGAGGCTACAGTTGTTGACGATTCAGAATCCATTTTCACGCCGTGCACATACAAAATTGAAGACGTTAAAGTTGTTGAAGGCCCAAAACTCCAAACAATAAAAGAGATAGCTTCTTTCCGCGGAAGGTTCTGTGAACAAGCCAGAAAAGGCGAAAGGGTTGTTGCTCAAGGAAAACTTGAACACGTAATGGACTATAGGAAGAACAGCGAACATTTTAGGTTGCTTCTTGGAAACAAGCCTTCAGACTATATGATTCTAAAATTTAGAGAATAGATTTCATCTCCGCAATTTTGAGAACTTGCTCATAGTACCGCGATCCATAGGTTAAGGTTATTTGATGAAAGTTTCCACGGATTGTTTCAACCTTTTCAAGGTTTCCTTCAGCATAAACAACTTCGTCTTTCCAAGCTTGCATCCTAAACTCTTCAAGGTAAGAAACAACTCTCTCTATACAGTCAACTTTGGGGCCGTCAACAATTTTGAGGGTTTCCACCGGATAAATTGATGGCATAAAAGGCCCATCTGAATCATCCTTTATCCGCAGGAAAGCCCTAACCCAGCCCTCCCATGCTATACTTTTAATTTCACAATAATCGTTATGTATTTCGTCCCATTTTTTCACGGGTTCAAATTCAACTTTTATAGCCCTTCTAGATGCTTCATCGTGGAAAACTCCATAAATTAGTTTCCGCTTTTGGTGCTGCACAAACTCTTCGGGGCTTAGGTTTTTGTAGCGCCAAAGCTTCCCCCTAACGGGCTGGTCATCCGCAAACTCGTTAGAAAACCTTGAACTTTTATCCTCATATAATTCTTGCAAAACCTTGCGTATTCGCGCCAAGTTGTCTTTACCATAAACAATTATGTCTATATCGGAGAATTTTGGATGGTAAAAACCGTGAAGCAGAGAACCGAAAACTCCGAAGTCTTCCAAGGATAGCTCAGAAGAAATGACTGTTGTTTCCAGAACCGCGTGCAAGGCGTTAAGCAGTTCATCCCTGTTTTCCTTTTCAACAAGCCTTTTAAGTGCTTCTTCTGGTTTTTTAAACTCTGCCACATTGGCGCATTTGACGCCCACAACCTTTTTTCCGAGAGGCGCGTGGAGAATCATGTGCTGTGGAAAGTTTTTTTCAAGAAACTTCCAGCCCTCGTCTTCATAAAACTTGTAGAAAACCCGTTTTCCGTCAGTTCTGAAGGCTTTGGGATTGTCGGATTTGAAAATTTCAGCTGGAGCATATTCTGCATCGCATATATAGCCTTCTGGCGGGTGCATGTAGCCGAAAACTCTGAAGATTAAGCCTTCAGGGGTTATTATGGCGTCGCGGTCCCTAAGCCTTAAACTGGCCAAATGTGTTCTTCCTCGCTTTCCGCTGTTCCAACAACAACCTGATGATGGACTTCGCCTGTTTCGGTTTTCTCGACGCGTTCAAGCATTCCTGAAACCTTAATCTCGTCGCCTTTCCTTGCAACATTCCTGTAACATCCAATCATGGAAACAACGGTTTCGGGAACCATGTCCTTCGTGAGCGACGACTGGGAGTCGGCTGGCTGGTAGTTTTCGATTTTGTAGACTGCTGGGCGAAATATGGCTTCGCTGTCATCTTTAACCTTGCAGCGGAATCTGACTGGTTTAACAGGTGTATACTTGTACGCGCCGTATTTTGAAGTAACCTCACTGGGCTTACGAACTGCATTATACATGAAAATTCTGTCTAAATATCTTCCCTTAAACCTTCTTGCAGCGTCCAAACGATTGTTAAAAACATAGCTTAATTTTCCCTCATTTACAAGCCTGTCTATAGCGGCTTCAACCTTGCGGAAGTTTTGCCCTCCATAGACAACTATGTCAATATCCGACTCTGAACTGTGCACGCCCAAGGCGACGGAACCGTGAACTCCGAAATCTTCAACAGGAACGGTGGATTCACGGGAAACCAAGCTTATAAAGTCTAAAGTCATGCTTTGCAGTTTATCCCGTTTTTCAGCCTTAAGCAAAGAAAGCAGAACCTCCCTTGGAACATAAACAGCCATTACGCGGCTTATGGGTGCACTAATAACCTCTTTCTGTCTGAAAGGACAAAAGTAAACGTAGTCTGGGAAATTTTTTCTAAAAACCTCCAGGAAGGTTTTGTAGTTTTTGGCAGTGTAAAGTTTTTCAGCTCGGAAAAGTTCCGTTTCCCCATATTTCCATGTTCTGTCCAGAAGGCGTATTTCGAATAGTTCCTTAAACTTCGAGGGAATATACTTTAGAAAGGCGAAAACCCGCCCTTTTGGATGCTCATACCCGAAAACATTAAGTATGAAGCCTTCTCGGGTTACGAATGTGTCGCCGTCCATTGGAGTCCAGTTCTTAGGGCTAGCCGTTTGAAACACCTTAATAGACTTTCGTTGAGAGTTTAAAAAGTCTAACGTTTAGATTATAGCAATGCTTAAGATTAAGCCGCTTAAAAGACATTTTAAAGGTGTACAAGTTGGATTTCCAATCACACCCTTACGTAGTATTCCTTCCCGCAGAACAAAAAAACAAAATTTTAAGCGCAATTTTCGGTTCAAGGGCTTCTCTTGACATTTTAAGATTTTCCCTCAAAAATGGGATTTCAAATAAAATCTACCAGAAAGACCTCGTGAAAAAACTTTCCTACTCCAACAAGACAATAATTGAAAATTTAAAAGCCTTAACCAAACTTGGAGTTTTAACAGAGGAAATGGAAAAAACAGCGAAAAAAGGCCGCATAGTGTGGGTTAAAGCCTATCAGCTTTCAGACATGGGCAAGTGGTTTGCTTTACTCCTCGCCGAAGAAAAAGAATTATCTGACGAAGAGAAGGCTCAAATACTGCAGAACGTTTTTAGAAGCTACATAAAATGGGTTAAAAACCTTTCAGAAAAACTTCCAATAGAAAAAGCAGCGCTTGAAAGAATCTTCAACGAAGAAATGAAAGAATAGAAGGATGCAAAAATGGAAACAACAGTTGTGGCAGTTGTCGGAGGTAAAAACTCTGGAAAAACCGCAACCATAGAAACCATAACAAGAGAGTTGACAAAAAGAGGCTACAAAGTTGCAGCAGTGAAACACGTTCCTGAAAAAGACTTCACCATAGACACGAAGGACAAGGACACATGGAGGTTCGCCCAATCAGGAGCTAAAACAGTGGTTAGCGTTGCATCACATGAAATAGCAACAATTGAAAAAAAAGATACAAGCAGTTTATCTCTTAAGGAAATTTTGGAAAAATGCATGGGAAACGACATAGTCTTAATTGAAGGATTCAGAAAACTTTTAGGTAAAAATGAGAAAGTGCCAAAGATTGTGGCTGTAAAGTCTGCAGAAGAAGCCTGTGAAGCCTCAAAAACTTTTAAACCAATAATCGCTTTTACTGGACCTTACTCAACAGCAGAACTCGCTTTAAATGCCCCTTACATAGACATTTTAAAGGAAAGCACCAAAATTGCAGATGTTGTGGAGGGCGTTATAAGAAAAAGGGGTTTTTAGGGAGCGCTTTTTAAATGTGGGGTTTGGAGATTTCATATGGGGGAGAAGGGGAGAAAGGAGATTTCCAAAATCAAGAGAGGCTCTCCAAACCTTTCCACTTTAAGCGCTCCCCTAGAGGGCTTTGAAGGCCTCGAACCAGCGGTTGTATAGGGCTAACATGTCAAGGGACACGCTTGGCTTTCTCTCTTCAAGAATTTGCCTAAAATCGCTCATTCTCAGAGATCTTGGTTTAGCAAGTTTGTTTGCAGCTTGACCAGATTCAAAGAATTCTCCTATAACCTTCAAGTGGGCTGATTGGCAAACATCTTTAATGTCGCTTCCTGAAAATCCTTCGGAAAGTCTAGCTAACTCGTGGAGGTCAACATCTGGAGCTAAAAGCAGATTGCTCGTGTAATGCTTAAACATCATTAAGCGGGCATGATGGTCTGGAAGCGGTACAAGAATTCTTTTCTGGAAACGTCTGATAAAGGGCCAATCTAAGTCCCAAGGCTTGTTTGTGGCGCCGATGATGTAAACGTGGAGATTTTTACCTTTGTCTATTATCCCGTCCATTTCCTTTAGGAACTGGTTTCGCACGCGAACTTCTCCGCCGACCTCGCTGGAATGCTTCCCCATTAGGGAATCTAACTCGTCAATGAAAAGTATAGCGGGCTTTTTCTCCAAGGCTGATTTTCGGGCTGATTCAAAAAGCCGTGCGACATTTTGTTCAGCTTCGCCCAACCATTTGGACATCACTGAGGCGGCGTCAACTGAGAAGAATACTGCGTCTATTTCTGTGGCTACAGCGGCAGCTAACAAAGTTTTTCCACATCCAGGCGGTCCAAAAAGCAGAATGCCTCTAGGCCAGCCCAGTGGGAATAGGTCTGGTCTTTGAACAGGATAGACTATAGCCTCTTTTATTGCCTTCTTTGCAGTTTCAAGGCCAACAACTTCTTCCCATTTCACGTTTGGCTTTTCCTTAACGATGAGGTCTTCGTAGCTAGCCTTTCTAGCCTCAGCGGTTTTTTCTCCTTCCACATCTTTACTTTCTGCCTGTGGTTCAGCTGGGCCAATGGCTCCTTGCAACACCTTTATCCTTTCCTGGTAAGCTATAGCCCTTTGAATGTATACCTTGTTTAGGTTGTAGTCTGGGTAAAGCTGCACAAGTCTCAGAAGAGTTTCTATGGCTTTCTGATACATGGTTATTGCCATTCCCCTTGCGCCTTGTTTGTCTAGGCGGACGGCTTCCAAAGCATAGTTTGTGGCTGATTTTTCAAGTTCCTGAGAAGCTTCCATAGGCTTCACCTTCTTGCCTCAATTTTTATTTTACCCCTTGCTCCCAAGTTTTGCAGAGCCCTTTCAACTTCATCATATGAAGCGTCAAGTTCACGGGAGCACCGCATCAAATCTATTTCGCCTCCACTCTTCCGCACATACTCTAAGAGGGCATCTTCAAGTGGAGGCTTTTCAACTTTCAAAGAAACCTCTTGAATTTCAGCCTTTCTAAAAGAAATGAGGTTTTTAGAGCGGTTCTCTCCTACGCCATCTTCGGTTTCCTCGCCTAAAGTCTGGGAGCATGAAGCTGCCAAAGCAACCATCTGTTTAATATGTGCCTGTGCCTGTTCCAGTTTTGGAGCTTCCTGCTTAGCGGGCGGTTCCGGAAGAGTTTCAGCAAGCCGCTTCTCCAAGAAGCTTGTGACTTCTTCGAGGATTTGTTCTCCTGCAGGCGTTACTCGGCCCACTGGAATTACTACTTCGTCGGCGGATATTCTTGTAGAACATATGGTTTCGCCTATCACGTTGTTAATTTCGCTGATTTCCGAGGAGACTTCTGGAAGAACATCGAACAGCTGTTTTGAAACGCTTTGAAGAGTTTTTAACGCTGGTTTTAGGTCTATGACTATGTCGCTTAACTCTCTAACCGTCTCAAGTCTGAGAATAACTCTTTCTATTGCCAGCTCCACTTGTTGGAGAAAATTGACTAGTTTTCGCACTTCTGCCAATTCGTTTGCGCATATCGTGGCTTTCTCCTTATTGTTGGCTTTTAAGGCGGTCACGCATGTTTGGAAAAGGTTTTTGTCCCTTTCCTTCAGTCTCATGGATGCTTGAACTATTTTATACTGTTGGACTTTCAGTTTTTGCACTGAACTAACTATAACCTCTCGTAGTGGTGGAGGGGTTGTGGTGAAAGGGTTTCTTATTTCAGCTCCCTCCGCCCGCTACGCAGTCAGCCTTAAATGTTGGATTCGTCTGCTTCTTTCACGTAAACTACTACTGGCGGCTCCGGCAGAGTTGGAGACGGGGGAGTTGGGGTTTCCAAGGCAGGTACTGCAATGTTTTTATGCGGTGTCTCTCCTAGAAGAATATTTGAAAGCTTGTTCTTCATGCTTTCAAGGTCTGTTTTTTCCATATTGGCTTTTTTTAAGCACTCTTGTATGGTTGAGAAGGCTGTTTGGTAGGATTGGTCATCAATTTCTCCTATTTCATGTTCCACTTCTAGGTGTACCAACGCGTAGTTTAATTCCCTAATTTCCTGAGCGCATCTTTCGATTTCCTTATTAATTTTTTCCATTAAAGCTTGGGCTTCGCTTTTAAGCTGGTTTAAGGCGCCTTCAAAACTGTTGTGTAAGTCTTCATATACTTCAGGAGAAATCTTCTTCTTTTCCAGAAGCTCCTTTAAAGCCTGGTCTTTACGCCATATCAGCGGAATCTTGTCACAGAAATTGGATGTTTCCATTTTAATTTTTGAAAGGAAGACTGCTTCGGAGCCTTCAACTTTAATGTTATCGGCGGGATGTTTTGCAAATCGCCCGTCGCTTTGTCTAATATAAACTGAGTCTATTCCGCCGTTGGGTTTTACGGCGAAGGATGCAACTTCACCTATTACGCGTCCATACTCGTCTTTTACCTCTTTACCGAGAGATAAAAAAAGATTGGGGTCTTGCGGCATAAGGCATTCCTCCCATTTCAGTTTACGAAGTTTCAGTGGTGGATTTTTCGCTTAAAGGCATCGGGGGTATTCCTGCTGGAAGCTCTGGGAACTTCTCCTTAATTTTCTGTTCTGCAACTGCTGCAGCTTCTGTAAGTATTTTTTGGGCGTCTTCGTTAGCTGTATCAAAGTTTATCGTAAGCCCTGTGCTTTGCCCAGCCTCCACTATTATTCCGCTTAACAGGTTGCCGATTTGCCCCAACTCCCTTTCCGCTTCAGGGAAAATGTTGGCCATTCCGGTTTTTACTGCTCTGAGGACACTTACTGCTGGGCCAAGGGTTGAAACTACGTCTCCAAGCTCTGATACAGTGCGCAAGCGTAATACGATTTGTTCAAGGGCAAGTCTCGCATGCATTATCATTTTTTCCATTTTTCTTATCTCAGCCAACTCGTTTGCGAAAACGTTTGCCCGCGCCATGTCATGCTTTGTATAGGCATCAACGATCCTTGCAAATATTGACTTGTCTCTTTGACTGAACCTTTCACTCGCCTGATCCAGCTTCTGTATCTGCAGCTCTATGCGTCTAACAGCCATGTCAAGCCGTGGCTTCAATGGACCTGGAGGCCTTACAGCCTCTTTGATGCGTTCGGTGAATGGTTGGTCTTCATTCCTCTCTTCCCATCTTTTAGCAAATCTTTCTGACAAGTTTGATTCCTCCGAAAAGAGGCTAAACGCTTAAACAAATCTTATACATTGTTAATATGCTGGAAATATCTACGTATATACGTAGAGATATATAGCCTCTGGAAAACCGTTTTGAGCTTTAATTTTCCAGTGAAAAGATGTGCTTGCTGTTTTCTTGAGAATAGACAAAAATGTGTAAGTTAGACTAAAAAGAGGCTTAGAATCCAAATCTAGGCTAGGTGGAAAAATGGGCGAAAGGTTAAAGATATTCGTGTTTGTCGCAATCCTGGGGTTTATCGCAGGCGTCATCGCTGAACTAACAGCAGAATACGTGATTCCAGCGCTCATAGCAATACTGCCCGCCTTCTTCAGCGCAAAATACATTCTTTCAGGGCTAGCAGGCGCGTTCCTAACACTAGTCCTCGTAAGCATATGGGCTTATGTCACAGGATCCAAAGAAACTTAACGAAAACACCCTTACCACTTTTTACTTCCCTAGATTTTGTAGCGAAGCATGTTTTTCGGACTCAGGAGCGGAAAAAACAATCATCCCTTTTTCATCGTACCTCGATTTCCTCATTGTCCAACAAACATAAAATACAACAAAATTATTTATGTTTTAATGAGCCTCTGCGGCGATTGTGCGGCGGAAAGGAATAGCCATGGATATAGCTAGCGTGGAAAGATATCGTTCAAGACTTGAGAAGGCTTCAAGCTATGGCGAAGTATGGGAGGTTGTCAAGGACACTGTAGCCTCATCTCTGAATCAGCGTAGAGCTGGAATGATGCTTTTCCTGGATGATCTACCCATACAATTGGGCGCTTACCACCCCATTGGAACAAACAACATTATATTGAACAGGGTTCTAGTTCAAGCCATCGAAGCCTCAACTCAGTCAAAGCGCGTTGTCAACGCGTTAATTTATAATCTGCTTCTCCACGAGTATCTTCACGCTTTGGGGCACTTTTCAGAATTGAAAGTTAGACGGCTGGTCTACCAGGTTGCGAGAGAGTGTTTCGGCGAAGATCATGTGGCAACTGCCATTGCAAGAAGCAGTCCATGGGCTCTGCTTAAAGGAGTACCCTTGAACAAAGTTAAAGCTTCTGAACGGGTATTGGAAATAGTAAAAGACTTTGAAAGGGCAGACCGAAACTATATAGTTTAGGGAATTACACGAATTCTTAATAAAGTACATGGTTTAAACATTTTCCGCTGGTGCCAACATGGTTGAAGATGATTCTAAAGGGCTAGGACTTAAACCTACTTTAGGGCTGTTTGACGCTACGGCTATAAGCGTTGGGGCAATAGTAGGCGCCGGCATATTCGTTGTAACGGGCATTGCAGCGGGACTGGCTGGTCCAGCCTTAACAATTTCCATGGTTATTGCCGCCGTCATCTCCTTGTTCACAGCCTTGAGTTTCGCTGAGTTGACAGCGTGGCAGCCCAAAGAAGGAAGCATTTATGAGTATACGTATCAGCTTATCTCGCCTTTTGCGGGTTTTTTAACGGGATGGATGTGGATAATATCGAACACTTTTGCCGGCGCCGCAGTTTCTCTTGGCTTCGCTAATTATCTTTGTGCGTTATTTCCAGTTCTTCCTTCCAATTGGGTTGCAGCCTTCCTCTGCATACTTTTCACTGTGCTTAACTTTTTGGGAATACGCCAGTCAGCCCTCTTAAACAACATTCTAGTGGCAGCAAAACTATCCATACTTGGGCTTTTCGTGGTTTATGGTTTAATGTACGTAGACTCTTCAAATTTTGCCTCTTTTAACCCTCTCCAGTTAGGCGTTCTTTCAGGAGCATTTTACATTTTCTTCGCTTATGGAGGTTTTGCAAGAGTTGCTGTGGTGGCAGAAGAAGTTAAAGACGCAAAAAGAAATGTTCCTAGAGCCATACTTATTTCTTTGGCAATCTCAACAATAGTTTATGTTTTTGTCGGTTTAGTGGCTGTTGGGCTTATAGGGGCGCCTAAGCTTGCGGAGTCAAACTCGCCTTTAACAGAGGCCATAGGCGCCACTGGAAACAGCCTTGCAGTTTACACGGTTTCCGCTGGGGGATTAATCGCAACAGCAAGCGTTCTACTCACATCCATTTTAGGGGTTTCCCGCATGGCATACGCCATGGCCAGGAGAAAAGATTTGCCACAAGCTCTAAAAAGACTGCACATGAAATATAACACGCCTTATTATTCAATTTGGATTGTAGGCGCCGCCATGGCTTTGCTTGTCTTGTTTGTAGATCTAACAAGGGTTGTAGCGGTAAGCACCTTTTCATTGCTTTTTTATTACAGTTTGGCGAATGTTTCTGCACTGCGGTTAAAGGTAGAGAATAGGGTTTACCCGAAAATCGTGCCATTTTTAGGAACAACCACTTGCATAGCGCTTTTGGCTTTTACGCTTTCAGCTTCTCCGCAAGCGTGTATTGTAGGGGTTGGAGTGTTAACAGCAGGCGCCGTATACTATTTGGTTAAAAGGAGTTTCACTTGACACGTTCCAAATTTTTGAAGGAGAAATGCTTAACCACATCCACGTTTAAAGAGGATATGAAGCTTTTGAAAAATGAAATGTTTGAACCGAATAAACTTTTAATTTCACGGGTAAATTCTGAAAGGTCTGTTAAGTTTTTATGAATGGAAACCAAAAGCAGAGTATCCCCCCCTAAACCTTGGCCGAATCCAGCGAACAATATTTTTGGGTTTTTTGAAATCCATTCGTTGAATTCCTGAGTCATGTTTGCTGTAATGAAGTTTAGGGCTACGATTTCGAAGCCGAGTTTTTCAAGGGCAGGCATAACCGTGTACTCGCGGATATACTCTTGTTTTTCAAGGGTTTTCCGCATCCGCGTTATTGTCGGCTGGGAAACGCCTACAAATTTTGCAAGCTCCCTATCGCTTCTCTTAGAATCCTTCATCAACTCGTAAAGTAAATCTATCATTTTTTGCTTTGCCATAGCCTACGAATAACAACCCACTTGCATAAAAATTTTCTGTTAGACTACCTTTTTTCTTTTAAGCATATTTTCAAGTATTGGGCGTAGCTTCTCGTTTTCCGCTTTGATCCGTTCTTTGCCTAACGTGTTCATCTGCTCAGTCATTTCACGAATAAGCTCTGCAAATTTTACGCCTTCAGCCGCTGAAATGTATTCGACGCGGAACCTTTCCGGGCTTAAACCTAGCTTATGCAGCATAGGCGCCAAAGCATCCATTCTGGCTTTCATTTTCCAGTTTCCACTTATATAATGGCAGTCGTAGGGCAGGTGGCAAGCCGCCACCAAAACCATGCCTGCTCCAAGCCTGAAAGCTTCAAGTACAAAGTCGCGGTCAACCCTTCCAGAACACATAACTCTTATGGGGCGTATTGTAGGCGGATACTCGAAGCGGCTTGTTCCCGCGAGGTCCGCGCCAGCATAACTGCACCAGTTGCATAGGAAAGCCAAAATCTTCTCTTCAGGATTCTTTTCCAAGGCTGTGCGCAGCTGCGCCAATATTTGAGCGTCTGTGAAGTGCATCTGCTGAATAGCGTCTGCTGGACACTCGGCAACGCATGTTCCACATCCGTGACACATGGCCGTTATAACCTGCGCAGGCTGCTTCTCTTCAGCTTTTATTGCTCCATATGGGCAGCGTTCAGCACATATACCGCATTTTGTGTTGACGTTTCGGCATTTGCTCGGATCAACAACAGCGATTATGGGCTCAATCTTCCACTTCTGTTTCGAAAGTACAGTCGCTGCTCTAGACGCGGCACCACACCCTTGGGAAACACTGTAGGGTATGTCCTTCGGCCCTTGACATGCCCCAGCCAGGAATATGCCGTCTGTAGGCGCGTCTAAAGGCTTAAGCTTCGGGTGACTCTCCATGAAGAAGCCGTCCGCGCCCCTTGTCAAGTTGAGGATGCGGGCTACATCTTCTGTGCCATTCTTGGGTATTGCTGCCGTTGCCAAAACAACCATTTCAGCTTCAACTTCTATCGGCATGCCCAAGTTTGCGTCTTCAGCATGTATTATGAGGTTTTTTGTTTCCGGAACCTCAAATATGCGGCTTACCCTTCCGCGGATGAAGTTTACGCCAAGTTCCCTTGCTCTCTGATAAAACTCTTCAAAGCCTTTAAAGTTGGTTCGCATGTCCATGTAAAAAACGTAAACTTCCACATCTTCCTTGTATTTCTCTTTAAGCTGAACCACATGCTTAAGCGTGTACATGCAGCAGAAGTTGGAGCAGTACGGGTATTTGTTTGTGTCCCGCGAGCCCACGCATTGGATGAAGGCTACGCTGTGGGGTTTCTGCCCATCAGAAGCCCTAACAACCTTTCCGCCAGTGGGTCCCGCCGCGAGGATAAGCCTTTCAAACTCGAGGGATGTCAGCACGTTTGTGTATTTGCCGTATCCGAAAAGCTGATTGTCATAGGGCAGGTAAATATCATAGCCTGTCGCAACAATTATTGCGCCTACTTCAAGCTCGATTTCCTCTGGTTTTTGGTCAAAGTTTATGGCTTGCCTCGCTCCGCAAGCGTCTACGCATTTGTAGCATTCGATGCAATAATCCCTATTAATTGTGTAGACTAGAGGAACGGCTTGGTCGAAAGGCACTGATATGGCTTTTCTCACGCCTAAACCCATATCCCACTCGTTAGGATACTCGATGGGGCAAACGTCTTTGCATTCGCCGCAGCCAGTGCAGTTTTCATCTATGACATAACGCGGGTTTTTCCTAATCTTAACCTTAAAATTGCCTATGAAACCGCTTACGCTTAGCAAGTCTGCATAGGAAATTATCTCAATGTTGGGATGCCTTCCCACATCAACCATTTTTGGGCCTTCAATACATATGGAGCAGTCCAATGTTGGAAAAGTCTTGTCAAGCTGCGCCATGTGGCCGCCTATGCTTTCGCCCTTCTCGAGAAGGTAAACCTTAAAGCCCATTTCAGCCAAGTCCAAGGCCGCGTTCATTCCAGCTATGCCGCCGCCTATAACCAGCGCCTTGTTGGTGACTGGAACTTCGAGGGTTTGAAGGGGCATCAGTAGCCTAGCCTTTGCCACAGCCATTTTTATCAAGTCTTTAGCCTTTTCCGTAGCCTCTTTAGGAGTGCTTGGGTGGCACCATGAAGAAAACTCGCGGATGTTTGCCATTTCAAAAAGGAAGGGATTTAAGCCAGCCTCTGAAACTGTACGGCGGAATGTGGGCTCATGCATCCGCGGCGAACACGCGGCCACGACAACACGGTTAAGCCTATACTCCTTTATGCCTTTTCTAATCTCGTCCTGTCCAGGGTCTGCACAAGTGTAACGGTTTTCCTTAACGTAAACCACATCTGGCAACGTTTTCGCATACTCCACAAGCTCTTTTATGTCGATTACGCCTGCTATGTTTAGGCCGCAGTGACATATGAAGACGCCTATGCGGAGTTCTTCAGGTTTGTTTTGGCTTTGGTTTTCGCCTTGAGTCTGGTCCATTTTACGCTACCACCCCTTTATATCTGAAACGCTTTTCAACGGATTCCGCAGCTTTTCTAGAGCCTTTAGCCTTCAACTCTTTAGTTATTTCAAGAGGTGAAGCCAGCCTTTCCAGAGCCTTGTTCCAAGCTCCAGAGCGGACAGGAGTGTGCAATGTTTTAGTTCTCTTGAGCTCTAGGGCTTCGTTAACTGGGCAGACTACTTTGCAGGCTCCACAGTAAACGCAGAAAAGCTCGTTTACATGAACCTTATTATCTTTTTCAGAAAGGTAAAGCGCTCCAGTTATGGGGCAGACATCAAGGCAGTCTTTGCAGCCTTCCGGACACTTTTCCGAGTTTATCCGTATTTTTCCATAAAAGCTCTTCCGCACATGAATTAGGCCTTTCGGGCATTTGAATTCGCATATTCTACAGGTGGGACAGCGCTCTTTTTCAACATCCACCTTAACCTTAAGCCATTCTCTCTCAAGCGGGGTTAAAGAGTTTAGGTCTTCTACGGCTTTTCCATCAGATGTTAACCTTGTAACTTTGATGAGGTTTAGGGGACATGCCTCCTCGCATTCCACACAGTCGGCGGGACATTTGCTTGAATCCACCTGTATGTCGCGGACTAGCTTTGGAAAACTTTCCTTTTCAACGACGGACAAGGCATGGTTCCCGTTTAGGGTTACTTTTATTGCACCGTAGGGACATAATATGTCGCATATTCCGCAGAAATTACACTTTTCTAGGCTTATGTCAACCTTCGCATGTTGCGCTTTACCCTCAACGTTTTTAGGCTGTTTTTCAAGTTTAATTGCTTCTTTTGGACATGCGAGACTGCATATTTCGCAGCCAACACATAATCCTCTATTAAGGTTTAATTTGTAACTTTTAACGTGTAAAATCCATTCAAGAGTTAAGGCTTCAGCAGTTTCTCTTTTCAAAGTTTTCAAGGGCATCCTTTAATCACCAATTTCAAATGAGTTCGAGGCAGCAACTTTGGTTAAGAGTATAGTTCTAACATTTTGCTTTCATATATAGTTTAAGCATTTTTCACTCGAAGTTTAATGTTGAATTTTGTGCAAAAAGCCACGTAACATTTTAGGCTTTCATCGCCGTCTCTAATTTCAATTACGTTCAGGTTAACTTTACGTAAAAGCCCCTCAAAAACATCTAGTGGAAACTTTTTCTTCAACCCTGTAAAAACAATCACCGCGCCTTCAACAGCTACTCTCTTGGCTTCAGCTAAAGTTTTTTCAGGGTTAGGCATGTTCTGAATCAAAGTTATGGCAAAAACATGGCTAAAAATAGAGTCTTCAAAGGGAGCGTGGTCTGCATCAGCCAAAACTAAGTGCACATTACGGAATTTTTCTGAACGCCTTTTCGCCTCAGCCAAAATTTTCCTTGAAATATCCAGTCCAACAACCATTCCCGCTTTATCGGCAATATAATTTAAAAGCAAGCCTGTTCCGCAGCCCATGTCCAAAACTAAACTGTTCTTTTCCAACTTTAGGCTTCCCATGATTTCTAAGGCAGCTTCAATTTTCGCAGTTTGCTCTTCCGCGTATCGCATGTCATAAATTTGTGCTGTCGAATCGTAACGGCGCATGACGCTGCGTTTTTGGTTCCACTCTGTCATAGGGGTTCTTCAGAAATCTTATGTATTAAAGAGCCTTCTAAACTATTTTGGCGTGAAGTGTGTCAAATTCCAAGCCTTTAACAGTTTCGGTCAGCCCAAACATGAATGAGGCAGAAAAAATCGTTAAAGAGGCGATTTCCAAACGTAAAACGCTGCTTGTGGTTGGCAATTGTTGGGTGTATTACTTTGGAAGGGCAAGTTCTAAGCTTGAGCCTGGCGAACGCATACTAATGGTTAAAGAGGACGGTTCCCTGCTTGTCCACCGTTCGGTGGGCTATGAACCAGTTAACTGGCAACCTCCAGGATGCGTATTCAACACCCAAGTGAAGGGAAGCATATTAGAGATTCATGCGGTTAGGCGAAAGCCGCCAGAATCTGTTAAAGTGTTCTTTGATAGGATTCTCATGGTTTCAGCCCTAAGCCTCACGGATTCCGGAGAATTCGCCCTGTATGCAAGCGAAGAAGACATGCATAAAGCCATCCTTTTAGAGCCTTCGCTTTTGGAGGAAGGGTTTACACCCATAAGCTATGAAAAGAAGGTTGAACCCGGATTTGTGGATGTTTACGGCGTTGACAAGAACGGTCGGTTTGTTGTTGTCGAGATTAAACGTAAGACCGCCGGCAAAGAGGCTGCCCTTCAGCTTGCAAAATATATTGAGGCGATTAAAAGTAGAACAAACCGTGAAGTGCGCGGAATCCTAGTGGCGCCAAACATAGCAAGAGATGTTCAAAGGCTTCTTGAAACCTTGAAGCTGGAGTTTAAACCTTTAAACCCTAAAAAATGCACTGAAATCTTGAAAAAGGTTGAAACTAGGCGGCTTGAAACCTTTTTCAATGGAGAGACTCCTAAATGATTAGGAGAATTGTGCCCTTAGCCTTTGACAGTTTCGGCGTCCGCTCCATGGCAACCTTTGTTGAAACAGATGACTTGAAAATTTTAATAGACCCTGGGGTTTCTTTGGCTCCAATACGCTATGGTTTAGAGCCGCACCCGCTTGAGTGGCAGAGGCTTGACGAAACTTGGGCGGTTATAAAGCAGTATGCCGAGGAATCCGAAGTGCTTATTGTCACACACTATCATTATGACCATCATGACCCAGACTATCCAGAGCTCTATAGCGGAAAAACCGTTTTCATAAAGCATCCAACGCAGAACATAAACAGAAGCCAAAAAGAAAGGGCTGCCCTATTTTTGGAGGCGATAAGAGGTCTGCCGCAAAAGTTGGAGATTGCGGATGAAAAAAACTTTCAGCTGGGCAAAACACGCATAAACTTTTCGAAGGCTGTTTGCCACGGCACAAACCCACGCCTAGGCTACGTAACAGAGGTAAGCATAAAAAGCAACGGCGAAAAGTTTCTATACACGTCTGATGTTGAAGGTCCTTCCCTTGAAGACCAAATAGGATTCATTTTAGAAGAGAAGCCAGACACCCTCTTCGTCGACGGCCCGATGACTTACATGCTTGGATACCGCTACTCGTTTAAAAGCCTAGAAATATCTAACAAAAATCTTGTAAGAGCCATAAAAGAAACAAGTCTCCACACCATGGTTTTAGACCACCATTTCCTCCGCGATTTGAAATATAAAATGCGGATAAAACCAGTTTACGAAGAAGCAGAAAAACGCGGAGTAAAGGTTATCACTGCAGCCGAATTTTCTGGAAGAAAAATTGAGATGCTTGAAGCTTTAAGGAAAGAGCTCTACGCAAAATACGGCGAAAAAGAGTTTGAGGCTAAAAGACGGCAGCTTAAAGAAGAGTAGCTCATCCTAGACGAGAAGCACAGCCAGTATTCCGCTTAGGAAGACTCCATCGAATGTTCCCGCTCCGCCTATGCTTGCTATTTTGGCTCCAAGCCTTGGAATTCGGTGCAAGTTAGTTATATCCGCACCTATCAACGTGCCAAGCACTCCTGAGGCATAGGCTACGACGGCCGGCGCGCCTGAAGGCAAAAGATAAGCCGCAAGCGCAGCTGCTAAAGGTGGAATAAAGGCTGGTGTGGCTATTCCTAAACCTTTCACAGGCCTTGCAACTAAATGCGTCACTGCGGCAACCATGAAAATTCCAGCTAAAGCGTAAAGCAGTGCTGAAGGCACTTTCCAAAGAAGATAGATAGACACCAGTGTTGGGATTAGGGCTCCGCCCACATTTATGGCAACAACTGTTGTGGACTCCTCATAGTCAAACTGGGGAACTCTGAAAACTATGCCGAAGAAGCTTATGTACTCTTCCTTAACTATTGGAATTACAGCCTTAAGACTTAGCAACGGAATATTAACGTAGCTTCCAACGAAGGTCGCCACAAGGATTAGAATAGCCATCTGGGAGCTAAAACCCACCTGCCTAAAAGCAAGACCAATGGCGCCAACAAAAAGTAGGCCTACAATCAAAACGAGAATTAGAAAAAGTATTGCGAATATTGGGTAGCTATGGGGACAGTACACTGTTCTTCTGCTCAAAGAACGGCACCACAACGCCATTGCCATTTTACGGTAGAATTATAAAAGACTTGCTGAAATTTATAGGCATAAGAAGGAAAAATTAAATAACAAGTTTAGATGGTTTGGCTTAAGGCGTTCGCGTATGAACATTTGGAAAGATATTCCATGCGGCGATAAACCTCCAGAGCTTTTGAACATGGTTGTGGAGGTTGTCGGCGGCTCAAGGGACAAATATGAATTCAACATTGAGTGGGGAGAATTCGTCTTAGACCGCATAATACCATCATCCGTCGTATTCCCAGTGGAGTACGGCTTTGTCCCGCAGACATGGTTTGACGATGGAGACCCTCTTGACATAATGGCTTTAAGCTATGAACCCCTCGAAGTGGGGTGCATAGTTAAAGTCAGAGTAATAGGCGCATTAATAGTGGAAGATGAAAACGGCATAGACCCCAAAATATTGTCTGTACTTGTCAACGACGCAAGATTTGATGGATACAAGGACATCAGCGATGTCCACCCTCACAAGCTTAGGGAAATTCAAGAATTCTTTGAAACTTATAAACGGTTGGAACCTCACAAATGGGTGAAATTTAAAGAGTGGAAAAACGCCAAAGAAGCCAAAGAAATCGTAAACTACGCGATTAAGCGATTTAAAGAACTCAACCTGAAATGACCCCTAAAGATAATGACTTTTTAAGTAAGCTTTTTAAGTAAGCTTTTGACTGAAGTTGGCGTACTCTTTTTCTGAAAGCCAACCCTCACCTTTCAGTTTTTCCAATCCATTTTTGATTTCTTCCCTTGCAGAAGCCCCTTTTAGCAGGTTAGCCTTATCACCAGCTTCGTAGATTTCTCTTGCGAATGCAGCGTCCCTTTCAATTAAAGCCGGAAGTCCCTCAAGCAGCGAGGTTACTGCTTTAAACCTTGGAACTAAAAGCTGCTTAACCTTGGCCTTTCCCAGCGCGCCTTTAAGTTTTGCAATAAAGCTCATGCTGTTTGCAACCGATGGTGGAAAAACCACGTAACGCTTTTTTGTTTCAAACTGGTAACAAGCCAAGTAGAATGGAATGTAAACCAAATTTGCTGTTTTATATTTCTGCTGAATCCCAAGCTTGTCAATGTTTATGAGGTCTGCTTCCCTCAATTTTACAACATTGTTTATTTGTTGAATTATATTGGCTGTTAAACCTTCAAGCCTTTCTATCTCCTCTTCGTGAATTTGAATTTTGGCATCTCTTGACGATTCAAGTTCAAGCAAATCCCTTTTTGCCTCTTTAATTCGTGCTTCCCACTCGGACCTTAACTTGAAGGTTTCAAGGGATTTGCTTTCCTCAACAGCCTTTATCCTTTCTTGAACAGCCTCAATCTGCTTCTCGACTTCGGAAAGCTCTTTTTTGGTTTCATTAGCTTTTTCTTTCCACTTTCGCTCTCCGACAACATCATTGTTGGCGGCGCATGTTTTGGCTTCTATGTTGCACCGTTCAATCTTTTTAATGGCTTGCTCCTTCAGTTTTTCAAGCTTCACTTGTTCTTTTTGCAATGGAAGAAGCTGCGCCTCAAACTTTTTAGTTAACTTTACTATTTGCTCATCGTACTCCTCGTTTATACGCTTGAGTTTGGGAGCCACAACTTCTTCCTGTTTTTTAATTTTTTCACCGAACTCTTCTTTAATTGCCCTTATCTCGCCTCGTATTGCCTTAACGAAGTTTCGGGTTGTTCTGCTAAGCTGTTTCATGCTTTCATGAAGAAGGGCGAGGTCTGTTTTGAAGTCTGATTTAAGTTTTTCAAGCTCTTGAACTGTTGCCATAATCGCCGTTTCGTCGATTAGTGAAGGCAAAAACACCATTTTAGGTGATGCTTCCTCTGCTTCCATGGCTTCTGAAAGGTACTGGTCAAATTCGCTGAGAAAAGCCTGTTCCGAGATTAAGGCTTCAATCATCATTGTCTTTTCTTCGCTTGGCACTTGGAAGTAGCTTAAATGGTCTGAAAGAAAAGCCATGTAAGTTTCCATCGCCTTTGAACTTCTCTGCATGTTTTCAAGGAAAGGTTTAGCCTCCGGTATATCCCTATAATTGAGGGGGTGATTTTTCGTTTTTAAACCGTCAAAAATTAGGTTCAGCCTATTCCAGGGGACAAGCCAAATCGGGTAAGAGAATTTTGTTAAGAAAGCGATTTCCTCTTCAGGCTTCTTTAATATGAAGCCTCCACCCTTTTGCCTCTCTAGCTCAACGAAACAATAAAGGGATGCCTTTTCCATTTCATCCATGAAGGGCTCGGTGCGATTTTCAGCTAAAACTGAAAAAGGAAGAATCAGTTTTGAAGTTTTCTGGGACAAGAGTTCACCATTATTGAATGTTAACTGAATTGGTTTAAATATCTTGCCACGAAAATCCTTCAGCATTCTCGCTTATTTGATTGGCGTGAAATAAAAACTCGTCGTTCCATGAGTTGAAAATTGAAAAAATGGTGATTTTAGGCGAATTATGCTTGTTTTTTACTTCTTTTTCTTTGCCTTCCCCTTTTTCGCTTTTGTTTTGATATCAGTCACAAACGCAACCTCAAACCTATAATCGTGTGCAATTTAGGTGCAGAAAATTTGATTATGGGTTTGTTTAAAGGTTTTTAAACTATTTTTGGCTTTTCGCTTCAACATTGAAACGCGACTGTTGCTTTCTCGGATATTTTAACTGTTACATGGTTTAGAGTTTTTCCAAGAAATCGGTTATCTTCTTTTGTAAAAGAGCGCCTTTTAATAGTTCACTTCTCATTATCCACCGCTGAATAGGTATTTGGAACCTGCTTGCAACAAATTTTAAGGCTTCATCTAACGTTTTAAAGGTGCATGGCTTCTGGCGCACGGCGTTTCTAACATTCTCCCTTACCTGCCAGACGCCGACTGGCATTATGTAGCCTGGATGCGCCTCTCTGAGGACTATGACTGTTGCTTGGCGTTGTTCTTTAACGAGTTGCT
>Ga0209225_1001634_pt1 | contig 21623 bp, 20 predicted proteins | sample WasSprMetagenome_FD_184732 | JGI IMG/M metagenome (GOLD analysis project Ga0209225, IMG submission 184732) | Sulfidic aquatic microbial communities from Washburn Spring, Yellowstone National Park, USA - WS (SPAdes) (version 3) | ecosystem: Environmental > Aquatic > Thermal springs > Hot (42-90C)... | reverse complement strand
TCTGGAAGACGCGCACTCGTACAAATGTTTTTCTCCCGAGGGCGGTGGAGATTCTCCGCGTAACCTTCGCCTTCAGAACGGGTCTTGACTCGTGTTCAGCCCCTAACATTTTGAGGATTAGAGGTCTAGCGAAAACCTCGAAGCCAAACATGGCAGCGACGGGGTTGCCAGACAAAACTATTATGGGCTTATTGTTCACCACGGCGAGGGCTGTCGGCATGGCTGGACGCATGGCTATTCCGTGAACTATAACGCCGGGCTTGCCTAGACTGTTTATAGCTGCGGGAACAAGGTCTGAGGCGCCGACGCTTGTGCCTCCGGTAGTCACAACAATATTCGCCTTCTCCAGCCCAGACCTAATTTTTCCCAAAATCTCGTCCGAGTTGTCTCTTGCTATTCCCAAGTCCACAGGCTCGGCGCCGAGTTCTCTACACAGTGATGAAATAATCAGTCTGTTAACTTCGAAAACTTGCCCTTTCTTTGGCTTATGTCCTGGCTCCACAAGCTCGTTTCCGGTGGCTAAAACAGCCACTTTGGGTTTTTCGAAAACTGTCACGTGGCTTCTGCCCAAGGCGGCAATAAGTCCCAAATGGTGGGGTTTTAACCGTGTTCCAGCTTTAACGGCGACCTCGCCCTTAGCCACATCTTCACCTTTCCTGGAGACATTTTCGCCAGGGGTAACAGCAACCCAGACCTCTATCTCATCGTTTAAGCGTTTAACGTACTCCAGCATTAAAACGGCGTCCGCGCCCTCTGGCAAAGGGCTTCCGGTCCAAACCTCCTTTGCTTCACCTTCTAAGAGCCTATCCGCCTTTGTCAGTTTGAGGGTTTTTGGGTTAAACTGTGATGCTCCAAGGGTGTCATTGGCTTTTACAGCGTATCCATCAACAGCTGAGCGGTCAAAGCTTGGCAGGTCCTCTTCGGCTATCACATCCTCAGCCAAGATGTGGTTTAAGGCTTCAGCCAAAGATATGCTTACGGTCTCTAAAGGTTCCAACTTCAAGCTGTTTAAAAGGAGTTCCAACGCTTCCTCTACGGGTGTGAGTTTCTGGAAGCCTTTCAGCCTAACCAAAACTTAAAGCACCTCTAACAGCACACAAAGGGTGTAGAAAAACATATCGCACAGGGTTTAACCGCTTTTTTGGCCCTTAAGCTCTTTCATCAAGATGTTCCGCATCTTGACGGCGTCCACATCCAGCACGGGGCTTTCACTTATTATGACTGGGTTGAGCCTAAATTCAGCGATAACTTTTGCAAGCATTGTGAAATCTGGCCCATACTCAGTCTCGTCCATGATATGGTGGCATTTTTCACCCTTATCCGTGAACTCCACCTTGGTGAAGTGGCAGTGCATGTTTTTGACGGCGTCGGTTCCCAGACGCTTTTCAACGGTTTCTACAACTCTACGGAAGTCCTCCACAGTCTTGAACAAGCCTTTTTCCCTAGCGTGAAGGTGCGCCCAGTCGATGACTGGCCGAGTTTGCTCAACGTTCTCACATAAACCTAAAACCTCGTCTAGACTTCCAAGTTGGGAGCGTTTCCCCATAGTTTCCGGTCCAAGTTTAACGTCTCTTATCCCCAGAGACTTAAGGTTTTCAACAGCATCCTTCAAGGCCTCCAGGCAGCTGGCGAAAGCCTCTTTCGCCGTTTTTCTGCCATAGAACCCGGGGTGAAAGACGACAATTTGGGCGTTCATCCACTGGGCAGCGGTGGCGCAAGCTATTAGGCGGGCTTTGCTGGCTTCGATGGTTTCCTTGTCTCCGCAGAAGTTTATGAAGTAGGACGCGTGAAGACTGAGCAAAACATCGTTTTCCCGGGCTTTTAACCCAAACTTCTCCGCGTCAGACTGCCTTATTTGGGGTTTTACGCCCCAGCGGACCGCCTGATACTCGAAAGCATCTAGGCCCTCCTCCCGCAGAAGCCCTGGCACATCCATTAAAGTGGCTTTAACCGCCCTAAAGCCTGGAGGTATCCCTGCTGGACCAAATCTTGGACGGTCAGCCATTTCAAAACCTCTAAAATCTTTTCGCTTTTCTATAGCGATAACTTTTACGCACATAAGTTCCATAGGCTAGAACGCCTAAAGCGGAGATCCAAGCGGCAAAGTTTTGGAGAACCAGGTATTTGCCAACGGGTGGCAAATCAACCAAAGGCTCTATTAAGGCTTCGAAGGATGAAGCAAAACTCCTAATGCCCGGTGCAGTGGACCTTAAAGCTTTGTCTACAGCTAAGCATAACCATCCGACAGGTGAAATGGCCTCGACAAAAATGTGGAGGGCGTTGTTAAAAGCCATAACCGACCCGAGGAGCTGGGGGTTCCCCTTGTAAACGTTCACAAAGCCTTTGTAAACAAGCCATGGGCTGGCTATTACAGATACTAAAAGGGCCAACGCCAAGAAACACAACAATATTACCACAGCGCTCTTCACAATCGCCCTTGAAGCGTCCAGCTTCTCCCATATGTAGGCGAAAACCTTAGCCCTTAACAGTTTAGCCTTGAAACTGTTTATTTTGGCTTTTAAACCACCAGTCGGCGTTTTCTGCTTCTTCTCCGCTGGCTTGGCTTTCTCCAAGGGCTTTACGGCTGCATACTTTGCCATGCAAGTCCAACAAGCAGTAAGTGTGATGATCGTGGATATTGGAACTATGTGGAAGAGGGGGCTAACAGTCAAGCCCAAAAATGGAATCTGGAAACAGGCTTCATCTTGAACTCCGATGTCGACGGCGTAAACAACGATCAAATACTCAGCTATAATGGCTGCGGCTATGAACAGTACCAGCGCCGCAAAACCCCTAAGCGTAGACCAGCGGGGAACAAAGCCCCTTGAAGGTTTTTGCCCAGACAACCGACCACCGTAAGCCAAGACCGTTATGTGAGCTCCATGAATATTGAACTTTCAAGTTAAAAAGCATAATGCTCCTGGAAGCTAGGTTAACGGAAACTCGCTGCCGCATTTTGGGCATTTAGCATATCCGCACTGCACTGTGGATGGGCATCCGGAACAGGCGAAAGCTCTCCCGTAGGATATGTCGAAGGTGAAGCCGCATTTCGGACAACGCACAATCCTCTTCTCTCTTGAAGCCATTTCTATCGACCCTTTTCCGAAAACAGAGGAGACAATCAAGACTTTAAAACTTTCCGAAGCTAGCCTGTTTCACAAAGTAGTTTTATTGTTCAAGAAATTTTATTAATGAATTTAGAGCACTAAACTGTTTGTCGAGCCTAAGCCGGTATGGGTTTCCGATGCAGAAAACTGGAAAATCGGAGAGGCTTGAACTTTATAAACAGCGCAGCGTCCAAATTTTATTGGGCAAGTTTCTAAGTGGAGAAATCAGCGAGCTTAAGCCGACTTTCGATCTGAAATTTGGCTATCGATACCCAGAAGTTGAAGCAGTTTTGGATGATCCTTCCAGAGCTGAAGAGTTCCTTGAAAGGCTTCACGCTGCCGGGGTGCTGGAAAAACGTCTTTATGATAAAGTTGTTTATTGCCCAAACTGTGGTTCGCAAAACATTTCCACTCGCTACTGTTGTCCATATTGCAAGTCCTTCAACATTCAGAAAGGCTCTTTGATTGAGCATATTAAATGCGGGTACATGGATGTGGAGGAAAACTTCCGTAAAAACGGTAAACTGATTTGTCCGAAATGCCATGAGAAATTAAAAAAGCTCGACGTTGACTACCGTAGAGCCGGTGTTTGGTGCACATGTCTAGAATGTGGCAAAAGCTTCGACATACCAGTTCCAAGACACTTTTGTAGAAATTGCCAATCCGAATTCACATTTGAAGATGTGGAGATTAAAGATGTTTACGCCTACAAGTTAAACGAGGGTGTGAAGGGTGAAATAACCGCCGGATGGATTTTTGTCGCCCCAATAATGGAATTTCTAGCTGAGAACGGGTTTGAAGTAGAGGCTCCAGCGTTTATCAAGGGCAAGTCCGGTGCAAACCACATGTTTGACATAGCTGCCTACAAGGAAAGCAAGACCGAGAAAGTAGTTGTTATGGATGTGGCGATAAGTACAGAAAATGCTGTGATGGAACAGCCGGTTATCGCCCTCTTCGCTAAAATGTACGATGTTTCTCCGGAACATGCTTTTCTAGTGGCTATTCCAAAGTTAAGCGAAAACGCGAGGAAGATGGCTGAACTTTACAAAATAAAGGTTATAGAGGCTAAAAACGCTAAAGAAGTGATGAAAGCTCTAAAAGATAATCTAGCCAAAAAATAAGCTAAAGCTTAGAAAGTATCTATGTTACCTCTTTCAGTAACTATTTTAACTACGAAGTTGCCTTGTGGAAGAGCGATGTCAACTCTCATGCAAGTTGCGCTTTCCCCAGGATTTACGAAAAAGTCCAAGTTGTAGCGCATGTGGTGGGTTGCATTTATGATCCATAAGGCAATTATGTGAACTGTTATGGCTCCGCTGTTTTTTATGTCTAGACTAATGCCGTTGAGGATAACTCGGACGCCTATGAAATCGATGCAAACATAGGTTTGGCTTTCGCTTATTCCTTCGTCGCAGAACATTATCTGGATAGTGCCGTCACCCCCTACGTAGCGTGTCCAATTTGTGTTTATGCTCACTGTATAATTATTCCATTCGTTGGCTGCTGGTTGGTTTCCCTCGGTAAAGTTAAAGCCAACGTCGCTGAAGCTTCCAGAACTCCAGTCATAAGCCTTTATAAACCAGCGTTCAGAGGCCTCTGAAACATTGTACCTTACCATTATTTCTAAGCCATAAACATAGTTTAGTGGATATTCTGACAGGGCGATTGTGAAAATGTTTGAGATTTCGAGACGATAAACGCTTGGCGAAGTTATCTTTATCTCAATCAAGTCTATTTTGAAGTTAAATGGTGTTGCTCCCTCTCCAACGATTTTCATTTTCCAATTTCCGTAAGCGTCTCTAAAGCGCGAAGGGTTGACTGTTATTGTTTGGTTAAGGGTTACGTCTTCCGTGCCTATTGTTGCGGTCATAAATCCATCCCCGCTTGTAGCGTATTCACTAGCATTGTAATCGTAAAGTTGGAGTGTGATGTTAACCGAGCTTACCGTGGATGAGCAGTCCACCGCCCAAACAATCTGCATCCAGTCTTGCGTAGTTGAGTTCCCAACGAACTCGACTTGAACATAATCTCTCTCCATGTATAGTAGGGCGCAGTCTATTTGCCAACTGCTTTGGGTAAGGTCGTTTGTTTCATCTGTGGCTTTAAACCGTATCGTGAATGTGCTTGACGTTAAATAAGCAGTCACAGAAACGTTGTTCCAAGCGTTAGCTTGTAAGGCGTCTATGACTGTTGCCCAAAAAGAGCCTGTCCAAACGTCCACTCTCAAATTTTCAGAGTCTAGTGCGCCTGTGCGTATACACAGGTAGACGTTTTCTTGATTGTAATCTACATTTACCCATTGAACTTCAAGGTCAAGCTGGTAGTTTATGGTTTTAATACTTAAACCGATGTCGTCAAAGTTCAGTTGAACATAGTTTGATGTGCCTTTTGCCCCCGCAACAAGCCTGTTCACTACTTGCAGCTTATATGTTCCAGACTGGGTGAAAAGCGTAGGGTCTACCGTGATTCCCCTTGAATATGTCCAAGCAACTGCAGCGGCTGGGAGAGTAACAGTTGACAAGTCTGCTGTAGTGCCATCAGGTTTCACAAGTCTGATTATTAAACTTCCACCAGTTCCAATAGAGGTGCCGCTAAGATTGTAAGCATAAGACAAATAAACACTTGATGGCGTGCCAGCAGAGTACGTGAAAGAAGTTTCAGTGGTGAAAGTTATGTCCGCCGCTTTTGCCGCTGAACTTGTCGCTTTATGATAATAGCTTCCTGCACCTGAACCTGGAGACGGATTACCATTCGCACTGTCATAGCCATAAGTTGCTGTTCCTCGCGTTATAGCAGTTGTAGTTGACCATCTAGTAGCACTTCCAGTAAAGTTCATGTTAGAAACTGGAAGAACTATAGGTCCGGTATCGGCTTCAGTTAAAGTGTCATAAATGCCGTCTGGACCATACTGTTCTGCTGTAAAATTGCTGTGAGTGCCTATGTCGGCTACACCGTCAACATTGCTCTGTTGGTCAACGAAATTTTCATCGCCTGTAGCGTAGCTTCCCAAAACCATGTAGACGTCATTGTTGGTTTGCAGGTCCAGCAGTGAACCTGAAACGAGGCTTGTGCCTCCTATAAGGTTGTATGATGATGGATAAGAGTAATGTTGGACTGTTTCTGCTTCTTCCCTAAAGGTTTCATAAATGTCATCTATGGCTCTTGTGTAAATGTATGAACCGCTGTTGATGTTTCCTTTTATTGCCGTGAACTCGTTTTGGGCTGTTGACCATGCTGAACGTGTTAGGCGGCTGACTTCTGTTATTTTTACCGATTCATGCATTCTCTCGATGTCCAACTGGTTCATTTGATAGTTCCACAGCACCACGTTGGCAACTATAACTGTTATTAAGATTAGGCTTAGCATTACAACTAGGACATTGCTTACTCCCCGTTTTTCGCTTTTAAGGCGCCTTAAAATAGTCTTCAATGCTGTTCCCCCTTGAAGTTACAATTTTTATGCGGTATATGCCGCCGCTTTCCCATGAGTATGTGATGTTTAGCCATCTGTGATCGCCCGGCTCTAAGTTAAGCCTTGTAAAGAAGTGTGCTGAGTCACCGTTTATGTAGACCGCTGAGATGGTGATTGCAACTTTTCCTGTGTTGCGGATGTATACGCTTATGCGGTTGACGCCGGTTTCGTTGTTGAACCATACATCCTCCGTTATGAAGCGTTCTCCCATCATTTCCCTAAGGTTTGTGGTGACCACGTAGGTGGTGGCGGCGGCTATTGACATGGCAGCCACAGCCACAACCATGAGCAGAAGGTTGCTTAGCACTGGGCTTATAGCCCGCCTATTCATGGGGAATCTCCAAAACAAACGCATGTTTGGCGCCCCCTCCTATAATAGGAAGAGCTTTATAGCTATGTAGCCGCATATCATTAATGCCAAGCTGTGTTTGAGCCCTGCGCTTATGGTGCCTTCTCCCATTTTGCCAGCCACTAACCCGCCGAAAAAGGCTTGGATAACAGTCATGTGGAAGAATAGGCGTTTAACTTCCTCTGGAGCCATGATGGCCACGCCTAGAAGCGGTAAGCCTTCTATATCTACGAAAAAGGACTTGAACAGCAGTATGATGGTGAATATAAAGACGAAGAAGGCCACATAAATTATGGCGATGTACGGACGTGTTTTGGTCTGCCGTTCCTTCTGAAGTATTAACGTTGACTGGACAAATTTGCCCATGGGGTCAAAAATCTTCTCTACATGTCCGCCTGAACGGTTGGCCTCGATTATGAGGGGAACGGTTCTCTGCACGAGCAGTGTGTTGACGCGTTTAGAAAACGCCACCAAAGCCTCTTCAATTGTCATGCCCCAGGAAATCTGCGCAGTCATCTTGCGCAGCTCCGCCGTTAAAGGTCCATAATCCCTTTTCGACGCCTCTTCCAGGGCTCTGGGCAGTGTCATGCCGGTTTCTTGGGCTTGCACAATGCTTCTGAAGAGGTCAGGCAAGTGTTCATCTACGCTTTTCTTCCATCTATAGTCGACGTAGTTCAAAATTGTTGGAGGAGTGAAGGCAGCTATCACGGCGAAAAAGATGAATTCGTCGAAAACAAGAGTCCCCCAAGTCTCAAAAAAACCGAAGACTATTATGGCTAAGGCTGCTAGTGTAGACGCAATCCACGTTGCCTGCTTAATAGTTTTTCCAACTCTTGGCATGTTCACCACTTCGGCGAAATGGTGTCCAAAACTACTAGAAATATTATGGAACCAACTGGAATCCCGATGTACGTAATTATCTTCAGCAGTAAGTCTGGGCCTAAAATTCCTAGGCTACTTCCACCTAACATCGCCATAACAGCAAGCATAATAACAAACAGCAGTGGCCCAGTCACTAGTAAGGCGACGTAAAACTCTGAGAGGATGGATAACGTGTCTGAGAACTTTCGGAGATTTATTCTCTTCAACCTCATATGTTGCTTAGACCTTTCCCTCAAGTATTCTGCGAGGCTGCTTCCTGAATGTATCGTTGAAATGAAGCCCTCAATTATTTCTCTGAAAAGCTTTGAAGGTGACCTTTTGGAAGCTCTTTCTAAAGCCGAGATAATGTCAGAACCGAATAGTTTCACATCCCGGACAACATTTTTTGCTTCGATGGAAATGGCCAACGGCACTGGAAGATTGGCCAACGAGTAAAAAATTTTTTCAGGCGGCACCCCTGCACTAGCCAGAATCGACATATATCCAGTGGCGAAGGCTAACTCGTCTTCAAGTTCCCGCCTGAACTTGTCGGCACGATAAACAGGGTAAATGTAGAATCCTAAAATTGAAAAGGCAGCAGCGAATAGGCTACCTCCCAAACCGAAGAGGAAAGCCGAAAAATCTGGCAAATGAAAAACGAAGACAAGAACGCATGGTATACATGCGAAAGCTGCCAAAGCAACCATAACCGTTGAAAAAACTGTTAGGCACACGTAAGCTCTGAAGCTTGTTTTTAAACCTGCCCTCTGCAGATGCGCTCCTAAATCTTCAAAAAGTGGCAGGACAGAACCGATTCTTCCACCCAAAAGCTTATAAGCGACGGAAAACAGGCCGCCTATATCCCACGAAGCTTCTGTTTTTTCCTTATCTTGCCGCCTTAAAAGTGTTTTTTTGCAAAAATTTCTGAGCTTTTCGAAAATTCTCGCTTTTTTCATTTTAGCTCCATCCTCGCTTTTTTGAAAACCCTCGCCGGGTTGGCGTAGTATTCGCGGATGACGTCTGCCACTTCCTTGTATCTGCGGACGCCCTTCTTAACCATCCATTCGAGAACAATTTTTCTACGTTGAAGTTCTTTCTTAATATCTTCCTCGCTTAAATCATGTTTTTTCATATGTTCTTCTAGAAGGGCACTGTGCCCGAGAAACTCGAACTCGTCTCTTTTAGGCTTCCAGCGGAAAACCTCTTCCGTCATGATTTCGCCCGTTTTAGGGTCAAGTCCAAAAACCTCTGCGGCTGTGAGTGTTCTCCTAACAGGCATCCCTTCAACCTCCGTTCTAGCCATAACCATTATCAAGTCAATCATGGCAATGAGGGGTTTAGGTATGTTCATAGGCTCCGATTGGAGGCGGTTTATAACGGCTTCAACGGATTCTGCATGGATGGTGCACATTCCAAGATGACCTGTGGCCATAGCCTGAAACAGTGTGTAGGCTTCCTCACCCCGTATCTCTCCAACAATTATGTAGTCTGGCCTCTGTCTTACAGCAGCCTTCAAAAGGTCGAAGAGGGTTATGGTGCTCTTGTTGTCGTAGCCGAAGCCTTCCCTGACAACGGATGGAATCCAGTTTTCATGAGGTAGATTAAGCTCCTGGGTGTCTTCAACGCTTACTATTTTCATTTCAGGCTTTATAAACATGGACAAACAGTTCAGCATAGTGGTTTTTCCAGCTGCTATGCCCCCAGCCACGAGAACCGAGGCGCGGTTTTCAATGATGTACCATAGGTAGGCAGCCATATCCGATGAGAGCGTGTTGAAGGCTATTAGGTCCGAAATAGTCAACGGGTCAACTCTGAAACGACGAATAGTAAAGGTTGACCCCCTCCTAGTTACTTCGTTTCCGTAGGTCAGCTGCACCCGGCTACCGTCGGGAAGAGTTGCGTCTAAAATGGGGGAGGCAATGGAGATGTTTTTGCCCGCTAAATATGCCAAGCGAACTATGAAGGAGTTCAGTTCGGCTTCATCCTTGAAAACTATGTTCGTTGGTAAGGACTCGTAGGTTCTGTGCCACACGTATATGGGTATGTTCACACCGTCAGCTGAGATGTCCTCAATCAGGTGGTCCCTCATCAATGGATCTATTTTACCGTAGCCTATGAAATCCCTTGCAATGTAGTATAGAAGCTTGTCAATGGATTCGGGTGGAACTTTTATGCGGTATTTCTTTATGATTTGTTTGGTCTTCTCTTTTAGGTATTGTTCGGCTTTTTCTTTGGTCTCTATTTCTTTCAAGTTTACGTCTATTTCCTCCATTAAAATGCTTTTAATCTCCTTTAGACGATCTTCCTCGTCTTTTGTGAGAGTTGGCTCTATAACCTCGTAGCGGATTTTCTGCGTTTCCGGGTCCTTCACTATGGCTGCGTATACGTAAGGCTCTTGAATTGGGTAGACTTCCCTGAAAATAGTCGGTCGCCCTTCCTTTTCTTCGATAACTACGTGGAAGGCTGTTTCTTCAGTTTTGGCTGTCTTTTTTGTAGTTTTTGGCATTTTTCACCCTTATTAATGGTTTATAGCTATCCTAGAATATATTATAGTAAGTCTTAATAAGCTATATGCACGCCCAATCTTTAACACACTTAAAACACAACATCAACGGATTGAAAATTCTACCCGCCAAACTCACTTGTACCGGGCTCTTCTCTTCTGTCTCTTCTTCTTTTGTCTGCGCATTCTTTTCTTTTTCCATTTAGCCCGAATAGCTTTCACTCTCCTCCATTGGGTTTCACTCTATTGTTGCGTGTCTTTGTCTTAGGTCCTCTTCCGTCTTTCCCATGCGGTGCATGAGTTCCACTATTAGAGCGTCTAAGAAAACCATGCAGTTGTTCTCGAAAATGCTTCCCAAAGGTGTCAAGGGTTCTCTTTCACCAATGAGCTGTCTAGCCAAATAATCCTCTTCTCTGGGCCAACCGGCTTTGGTTCTGCCCTTAACGGTTACAATTAGGTCGGCTATCTGTCCTAGCGGCGATTCTGGAAAGGATGTTATGGCTACAACGGTTGCGCCAATGTCTTTTGCCGCTTGGCTTGCCGTCAAAACCATTTTGGTTGTCCCCGTTCCAGAAATGGCGATTAGAAGGTCTCCTTTCCCCGCTGCCGGTGTTATGGTTTCCCCGAGGAAGTATACGTTGAAGCCTAGGTTCATCAAGCGTAGGGCGAAAGCTCTACCTACGAAGCCGCTTCTTCCCATGCCTATGACGAATATCTTCTTGTTTTTAGCAGCCAAAAGAAGCTCAATGAAGCGTTCCACTTCGTTGGGGTTCAGCTCTTCGATGGCTCTCTTTATCCCGGAGATGATTTCCTCCGCTGCGGCCTTCAGCATTTTCAAACTTTCAGACTCCGAGAAACCTCTTTACAAGGAGAGCTGTGTTAAAAGTCTTGCGGTTAAAACTTTCCAGTCAAAATTTCCTCTAAACGGGGTATGTGGACATACAGTCGGATTAAAACCGCCGCAACTAATATGCCAACAGTTAAGGCTGCGAAGATATAGTCTCTACGGTTAAGCTTCAAAACGTAAAGGTTTGTGCGTTTTTTGGTCGCGCCCCAAGCTCGAGCCTCCATAGCTTCCGCCAGTTCGAGGCTTCGGCGGATGGCGCTTATAATCAGTGGTATGAGTATTGGAATGTAGTTCCTAATCCTTTTCAGAAAATTTCCCTTCTCAAGCTCCAAACCTCTTGCCTTTTGGGCGTCCATTATTGTTTGGGCTTCCTCAGCCAACACTGGGACAAAACGCACGGCTGTTGTGAAGGCGAAGCAAAACTCGTATGGCACGTGGGACTGTTCAAGGGCTAGCCCTAAATGATCCGGCGATGTGGTTAGGAAGAATATCGAAAAGGACCCTACAAGGACCAGGAAACGCATGGTCATGGCCAAAGCGTTCTCTACAGCGGCAAATGTGACCACGTAGCCGGAGCCTATGATGGATGCTATTAAGTTTGTGAGGAAAATTATTGAGGCTAGGAAGAATGCACCCTTCATAGAGCGGGCCCATTCCCTTTTAACGCCTGCCAGAAACACGAAAGGAAGCTGCATGATTAAAAGTATGATGAGAGGTAGGAGCTGCCAAAAGATTATGGCTACGGTGAATATTACGATTGCGTAGACAAATTTTACGCGGGGGTCAAGGTTGTGTATTGGTGAGCTAACCCTTCTAAACCTTAAACCGTCGAAGAAGCTCATACCAGACCTTTCCTCCTAAAAACCTTTAATAGTGTCTCTTTCGCTTCGTAAATGTCTATGATATCCCTTGGAAAGCCTAAATCTGAAAGCTGCATGAAGATCTGGGCTATTTGAGGAGGCACTAGGAATGCACGCTCTAGTATGTCTGGATCTGTTAGAACCAGCCGTGCTTCTCCATCAGCCACTATTTTGCCACCACGCATAAGCAAAACTCTTGGGTTGCATTCGGCCACAAACTCAACATCATGGGTTACGATGACCACCGTTTTGTTCTGGGCTTTCAACTGCATGATGAACTGTCGGAGCTTCTCTTTCTGCTGATAGTCTTGGCCTATTGTAGGTTCGTCTAGGATTAGTATTTTTGGGTCCCATGCAAGCACGGAAGCCAAAGCAACCCGCTTTCTTTCACCACCGCTCAGCATGAATGGTGATGTTTTCCTATACTGGTACAACCCCATGAGGTTGAGCGCCCAAGTCACACGCTTTTCTATGATGTCCTCACTGAAGCCAAAGTTTCTTAGGGCGAAGGCTATTTCCTCATCAACGGTTTCGCAAAAAAGCTGGTGGTCTGGATTCTGGAAGACGAAGCCAACTTTGCGGGCTAATGTTGCAACGCTTACCTTTGTGGTTTCAATACCATCAACAAGAACTTTTCCTTTGGTCGGTTTCAGCAAACCGTTAAAATGTTTAACCAAAGTTGTTTTCCCAGCACCGTTTTCCCCCATTATCGCCACAAACTCACCGTCTCTGATTGTCATGGAGACGCCTTTCAATGCTTCCACACCGTTTGGATAAGTGAAGTAAACGTCTTGAACCTCAATCATGCCGCGTAAGAGCCTCCCTGATTTTTTTCGCCATCTCCTCGGATGACAAAGGCACTTCTCCACCTAACTTAACTCCGTCAGCCTTCAACATTTGGTAGAGGCGGGTTGCCTTTGGAATGCCAACCCCTATGAGACGGGCCTCCTCGGAGCTTAAAACCTCTCTAGGCCCACCATCTAAAACAACTTTTCCGTTGTCCATGATAATTATGTGGTCTGCATATTTAGCAGTTAAATCAAGCCTATGTTCTACAAGCACTATGGTTATTCCAAGCTTTCTATTCAAGTCGTATATGACTTCGAATATTTTTTTGGCGCCGAGGGGGTCGAGGAAAGATGTAGGTTCGTCTAGGACTATTACTTCGGGCTGCATGGCTAAAACGGAGGCTATGGCTACGCGTTGCTGCTGTCCACCGGAGAGCTCCATGGGTGTCCGCTCTCTAAGCTCATATATCCCTGTTAGTTTAAGCGCCCAATCCACCCGCTTTCGGATTTCTTCCCTTGGAAGTCCAAGGTTTTCTAAGCCGAAAGCCACGTCTTTCTCAACTGAAAGGGCGAAAAGCTGGTTTTCGGGGTTTTGGAAAACCATACCCACGTGGGTCGCCAACTCGTAGACTGGATGCTCCTGCACTCTTAGTCCCGCAACAGTTATTTCGCCTTTAAGCTCGCCCTGGTAAAAGTGGGGAATAAGCCCGTTGAAGCATCTGCAGAGGGTTGTTTTCCCACACCCGCTTGGACCAGTGATTAAAACGAACTCGCCTTTCTCAATCTTTATGGAAACGTCCACTATTGCGGGTTGGCTCGCGCCGGGGTAAGTGTACGTCAAGTTTTTTGTTTCGATTATTGCCATGACGTTTCCACAACACCTAAGCATTTTCCTCATTTAAGAGTAGCTACTCAAGTTTGCGTTTGTGTTTGAACTATTCGCTCCTTCAAAAGTTTCCAGCAACGTTTAAGCCCGGCTTCAAGTTCCCCATAACCGTTTACGCCAGCAGCTGTCGCATGACCACCACCCATGCCGCGGAGATAATCTCCCAAAGGTTTGGCTATGTCTCTGCCCAAGTGAATGCCTGTTTTCTCGTGGAACTCTTTCGTGCATCGGAGGCTTATCTCAAGGCTGTCGTCCTTCTGTCCAGCCACCACGGCCACGTGGGCGCCTAAATCAACTATTGCGCGGGCTGCAGAAGCCTGGTAGGCGCTGACATGGGATAGGGCTACTATCCAATCGCCCACTCTGAAAAGCTTCGCCCTCTTACATGCCTTTAGGCGGGCAACCCTCTCCGAGTAGTCCATGGGAAGCGCCAGCATAGCCAAAGCTTCCTGGGCGTTTATACCAATATCCACAAGCTCGGCTATAACTTTCAATGTTGTGGAGCTTGCAAGGACGAAGTGGCGGGTGTCGAAGGCTATGCCCAGAAAAATGGCTTTGGCCTCTAACGGTTCAATTCTAACGTTTGCTTCCTGGTAAAATCTGTAGATTATCTCGCAGGTTGACGAAACATTCTCGTCTGTTATGCAGAGCCTAGCCATTTTCACGGTTTCCGGGTGGGCTGTATGGTGGTCTATCACAATCATGGGCGCCTTTGAAGCCTTCACTTTTTCAGCCAAGTTGTCAAGTTGCTGTACAGTGTTTGTGTCCAGTAGGATAATTACGTCTGCCTCTTCAATTTTGGGTTCCGTCCCGACAGTTAGTGGGAAATGCTTTAAAATGTGTTTTGAAAGGCGGCTTACACTTTGGGCGGCTCCAACCTCCACAGTTATTTGAGGATTAAGTCTCTTAATTAGGCTTGATAGGGCATAAGCCGAGCAAATAGCGTCGGGGTCTGCGTTATGGTGGCATAGTAAAACGACATGTTTGGCTTTTTGTTCATCGAGTATTTTGGCTACTTCTGTAAACGACACTTTAGCTCCCTCAGGTATTTTTCAGCCGATACGAAAGCTTCCTTTACGGCTTCATTTGCAAGCTTTTGAGCGTCGAAGTTCTGCATGAGAGGCGAAAGGGTCAAATCAACCTCAATGGTTAAAGTCAAGGGCTTCCCATTTTCCAGCTCCACGTCGGCACTAACGTTCAGTGTTTCTACCTTTTTTGGCGGAACCTTTGAAAAAATGTAAGCTCTCGCGGTCTCCTCGGCTATTGAACACAATTCCTCAATCTGCTCTGGAGTTAGCTCTGGCAAACCAATGTTTTCCAAACCTTCCACCCAGACGCCAATTTACGGCTGAGTTCCCGAAAGCGGAGCTAAATCCTGTTGAATTTTAGCCTGCAACTCCTTAATCTGGCTTCGAAGTCGCTCCTCTTGTTTTCCCAAAACAGTCGCCCGCATACTCAACAGCTCTTTCCTTTCATTTAAGTCAGCCAAAACCCTAGCCTTTTCGGTTTTCACAAGCAGAGACCCTATAGACCTGTATATAACGGCGTCGTCGGCGACCTTTTGCAACTCGCTCAAAGCCTGCTCAACCTCCGTCAGCTCAAGCTCCACCTGCTGTTTCTGAACCAAAACAGACTGCAAGGTTTGCTGTAACTGTTGAAGCCTCAACAGACGCTCTTGAACCTGTGGAGGAAGCTTCGCTAACTCTTCACCCAAATCTTACCCTTCCATCTGCACAGCTTTACTAAACCAGTTAATTAAACATTTCCAAAACACAGTTAGCTAATGATACGGTGGTAATTTTGAGGTTAAAGGAAATGAAGAAGGATGTCCCCTCTTTAGTCTAGCCATCGTATGGCATATAGATGCTTGATGCTCCAGCGCTTATGTCAAGGTAGTTATGAAAAGCAGCAAGATCCAAAGGCCTTTTTTCCAGCCCAATTAATACCCGACAATTGACCGAAAATCGTTCAATTTTATACTTTCAAAATTCGCGAAATATGACATAAACTTGGCATTTCTCAACGGAAAGCGTTCTTAATAACAGTTAATTTTAAAGGCTTATAAATAGTAGATTATCAGACTACATGCGGGGTGTAATGACGTGGTTAAAGTTGATGGATACGAGGTTCCAGAAGGCCTTTACTATTCTAAGGATTTTGAATGGGTGAAGATCGAAGGCGACAAGGTGCGCATCGGCATAACTGACTATGCCCAAAAGCAGTTGAGAGAAGTTGTTTACGCAGAGCTTCCAAGTCCCGGGACAACTGTAAAGCAGAATGAGCCTTACGGCACAGTTGAATCCGTGAAAGCCGTATCCGACCTAGTTGCACCTGTGAGCGGAACAATCTTGGAAGTAAACACTGAAGTTCAGTCTAAGCCGGAGCTTTTAAACGAAGACCCCTATGGAAAGGGCTGGCTTCTCGTGGTGAAACCCTCAAACCTCGAGGCCGAGCTAAAAAACCTTATGGACTTTAACGCGGCGGTTGAATGGCATAAAAGCCTAATTAAAGAAGGGAAGTAGCCCTTGCCAAGGCGCATAGTAGTGATCGGAGCGCACGCAGCCGGCGTCGACGCGGCTTCTGCAGCTAGAAAAACAGACCGTACCGCCGAAATAACGCTGATAACAGACGAGAAGTATGCGGGATACTCTCGCTGCGGCTTACCCTTCGTTATAGGCGGTCACATACCAAGTTTTAGCAACCTCATAGTGTTCCCGCCAAGCTACTTCCAAATGATGAAACTTAATCTAAAAACGGAAACAAAAGTGACAAAGATCGACACTGGAAAGAAGACCGTTGTAACGTTGGATAAAAACGGAAACACTGAGGAACTTCCCTACGACAGCCTAATAATAGCGACAGGTGCAAGCGCTTTCACACCGCCGATAAGGGGGAGGGAAAAACAGGGGATTCTTCCCCTAAGAACCATTGAGGATGGGCAGCGAATAGACCAAGCGATAAGGGAAGGAGCAAAAAGAGCCGTGGTGATGGGTGCTGGGCTCATAGGGCTTGAAACAGCTGTCGCCCTACAAGAGAGAGGCTTACAAGTGACTGTTGTAGAAATGTTGCCTCAGGTTTTGCCCGCCATGCTTGATGCAGACATGGCTAAAATAGTTCAGGAAATGCTTGAGCAAAAGGGAATAAGAATCTTGACAAATAAGCCTGTTGAGGAGTTTCTCGGCGCGGAGAAGGTTACTGGCATAGTGGCTGGAGGCGAACAGATAAACGCTGACCTTTTTGTAAGTGCCTTCGGAGTAAGGGCAAACACTCAGCTTGCCGTGGATGCCGGCATAGCTTTAGGCGAGACAAGGCTCATTAAAACAAACACCAGAATGGAGACAAACGTTAAAGATGTTTACGCGGTAGGCGACTGCGCAGAATCCATTCACATAGTAACCCAGAGGCCAACAGTTCAGCAGCTTGGAACGGTCGCTGTTAGGCAGGGCAAAGTTGCCGGGATAAACGCGGCAGGAGGCTACGCCACGTTTCCGGGAGTTGTCGGTTCGGCGGTGACGGAACTCTACAACATGCAGATTGGTGCAACAGGTTTGACGGAGACGGCGGCTAAAAGGGCTGGCATAGAGGTTATTACTGGAGCTATCTCCTCCAAAACCAAAGCGGATTACTATCCTGGAGCATTGCCCATAAGAGCCAAGCTCGTCGTCGAAAAAGAATCTCAACGCATAATCGGCGCCCAAATAATAGGCGGTGAAGAGGTAACCCAACGCATAAACGCGGTTTCTTTCGCCATACAGAAGCAGATGACTGTGCGTGAACTGGCTAAGGCGGATACGGCTTACGCTCCACCGTTAAACGAAACATGGGAGCCTCTTGTTTTGGCTGCTGAAATGGTGTTGATGAAACTCCGCTAAACCCTCATACTTTCTTTTTATTTTCCGTCGGAAAATTAATTAAGAGAACATGCTCCATTAATATGCGAAATCTAAGTATATGGTGGTTTAAATGGCGATAAGGGTAGCCATAAACGGTTTTGGAAGGATTGGACGCCTTCTTTTCAGAGCAGCTATCGAAAGAAAAGCAAAAATAGACTTTGTAGCCGTTAACGACGTTACAGACGCAAAAACTCTAGCCCACCTATTAAAATACGATTCAGTTCACGGCCCCTTTCCAGGAGAAGTTAAAGCCACAGAAAACAGCATTATAGTGAACGGTAAAGAGATTAAGGTGCTTTCCCAAAAAGACCCAGCACAGCTGCCATGGAAGGACTTGAACGTTTACCTTGCTGTAGAATCCACTGGGCTTTTCACGAAACGTGAAGATGCAGCAAAACACCTCCAAGCAGGAGCCAAAAAGGTTCTAATATCCGCCCCAGCTGAAAACCCAGACATAACCATCGTGCTAGGCGTAAACCACGACAAGTACGACCATAAAAACCATAATATACTTTCTAACGCTTCGTGCACAACCAACTGTGTAGCTCCGGTGGTAAAAGTTCTTCACGAAAACTTTGGCGTGAAAGCTGGATTAATGACAACCGCTCACGCCTACACCAATGACCAGCGTGTCCACGACTTAGTGCACAGAGACCTTCGAAGGGCAAGAGCTGCAGCAATAAACATTATCCCAACCACAACGGGCGCAGCTCGAGCTGCGGGCTTGGTTTTGCCGGAGCTTAAAGGGAAACTTGACGGGCTAGCTCTCCGAGTGCCAGTTCCAAACGTTTCGATAACGGACTTAACAGCGGTTTTAGAGAAAAACGTCACAAAGGAAGAAGTTAATGAAGCCTTTAAGAAGGCGGCCGAAGGGCCTTTGAAGGGCATATTGGCATACACTGAAGAGCCCATAGTCTCAAGCGATGTAAATCACACGACATACTCCGCCATTGTCGATGGTTTGTCCACGATGGTTGTCGCTGGAAATCTTGTTAAAGTCTTAGCGTGGTACGACAACGAGTGGGGTTTCTCCTGCAGAATGGTTGAACTCATCGAACTCATCGGAAAGAAAGCCGGTTTTTAGCCTAGCAAAATTTAAAATTTAAAAACAAACCCCCTCTTATTTTTCTGTTCACAAAAAAGAGGGAAATGTATGGTTAGATTCTTAACTATAGATGATGTAGACGTGAAGAACAAAGTTGTCCTTGTACGGGTTGACTTCAACTCTCCAGTTGATCCCGAAACAAAAAAGATTCTAGACGACACAAGGATTCGGGCGCACGGTGAAACAACCATCAAGGAATTAGCCGAAAAGGGCGCAAAAGTTGTTGTGCTAGCTCATCAAGGCAGAAAAGGCGATCCGGACTTTATATCGCTAAAACAGCACGCGGAAATCCTCAGCAAAATTCTCGGCAAGCCGGTAAAATTTGTGGACGATGTTTATGGAGAAAAAGCAAAAAAGGCCATCAGAGAACTCAAAAGCGGCGAAATCCTAGTCTTAGACAACGTCAGAAACTTTGCGGGAGAAACGAAAGAAGGAACACCTGAAGAGCACGCCAAATCAGAGCTTGTCCAAGCATTGGCTCCGCTAGCCAACTTGTTTGTAAATGATGCCTTCGCCGCAGCCCACAGAGCCCATGCCTCTATTGTTGGCTTTACAGCTGTTTTGCCAAGTGTCGCTGGCCGCATAATGGAACGCGAGTTAAAATCCTTAGGCCGCGTGTTGGAAAATCCGGAAAAGCCATGTGTCTATGTGCTTGGAGGTGCCAAGGCAGACGACTCTTTGGAGATCTCAAAATACGTTTTGGACAATAAAATAGCGGACTACGTACTTACAGGCGGCGTGGTTGGCCACGTCTTTTTGGTTGCGAAAGGCTACAACTTAGGCGAGCCCAACATGAAGTTTTTAGAGGAAAAGAAGCTTTTGGGCCTCATTCCCGGAATAAAAGAACTTCTCAAGAAATACCCAGACAAAATCAAGACACCGTCGGATGTGGCCGTGGAAGTAGATAAGAAACGCAAAGAGGTTTCTGTTGAGGAGCTGCCGGTAAAATACCCAATATTCGATATAGGCGCAAAAACTGTTGAACAGTATGCGAAAATAATCCGCGCCGCAAAATCAATAGTTGTAAGCGGGCCCATGGGCGTTTTTGAAAACAGTGAATTCATATTCGGAACAAAGAGGATATTCGAGGAAATCGCTAAATCAAGAGCGTTCTCGCTGGCTGGAGGAGGCCACACAATAGCAGCCCTACAAGAACTAGGCCTACATGACAAAATATCATATGTAAGCACAGCTGGCGGTGCCCTAATAGAGTTCCTAATGGGCAAGAAACTTCCAGGTGTAGTTGCTCTCGAAAAGGCAGCTTCGCGAAAATCTTAAAGCCTTTCAATTTCCCCCTCACTATTTTTGTGCATTAATTATCTAAAGATGGCAGACTCTAGAGTATATGATCGCGGTAATGCGCAGATAAAAGTTAACGGCGTTCTCGGTTTGCCTAGAAAAGCCCTAGCTTTTCTTGGTTCTTTTTTTGGCTTTTCTATCGCTATTTCGGCGCAACCGGCGGCCGGATGCGGCGGTAAGTCAATCTTGCTTCCCTTTGTTGTCAATTTTATGCCTGTTAGGTGGCTTTTAGGAAAGTCTTAGACTTGTCACGTAGTCGAGGCTTTGAATTCTTGAAGAAGCATGAAGTCGTCCGGTGAATAAATGGGTTATGAATTTCGAATCTAATCAAAACTTAAAACATCAGCAAACCACAAATAGGCATGTATACCAAAAGCAGACTGCAGAGAGGACGCAGCTTGACCGACATAGTTTTCGTGTTTGAAGTGCATCAGCCTCACCGTCTCAAAAAAGACTATTTCTGGAAAGGCGAAACCTTCAAGCGTGTAAAGAAAAAGGAGCTTTTCAACTATTATTTCGATCATGCCCTTGACAGGGAGATCTTTGAAAGGGCTTGTAGAAAGTGCTATTTTCCGTCCAACCAAATACTACTGGACCTAATCGATGAACACAGAAGAGAGAAAAAACAGGTCAAGTTTTCCTTCAGCCTTTCTGGAACGTTTCTCGAACAATGCGAAATGTTCAATAAGGATGTTCTCGAATCCTTCAGGCAGCTTGCTGAAACCCAGTGCGTGGAGTTTTTAGGTCAGACTTATTATCACTCCTTGGCAAGCCTGTTTCCAGAAAAAGGCGAGTTCATAGAGCAGGTGAAAATGCACAGACAAGCCATCAGAGACCTCTTGGGTTTTACACCGCACGTTTTTGAAAACACAGAGCTACTCTACAATAACACCATTGCCAAAATAGCGGAGGAGCTAGGTTTTTCCGGGATCTTTACAGAGGGCACGGAAAGAATACTTTATGGAAAGTCTCCCAATTACCTTTACAAACCCAAAAACTGTGAAAAAATCAAACTACTCCTCCGAAACTACAAGTTGACAGACGACATTGGCTTTAGGTTTTCAGCTCGATGGTGGAGTGAATGGCCCCTAACAGCCGACAAATACGCAAGCTGGCTTGCGGCAACCCCGGGGCAATGCATAAACATTTTTCCAGACTACGAAACTTTTGGTGAACACCACTGGCCGGAAACGGGTATACATGAGTTTCTAAGGCACTTGCCCAGCGAAATCTTGAAGTGGGAGCATCTTCAAATGGCGACTCCATCCGACGTTGTTAAAAAGTATGAGCCTGTTGGAGAAATCGATGTTCCTGAACATCATGGGACAGTTTCTTGGGCTGATTTGGAACGAGACACAAGTTGTTGGCTTGGAAACACCATGCAATGGGCCTACTTCACATCAGTTAAACGTCTGGAACCTATAGTCAAAGAAGCAGAGGATGAAGACCTCTTAAAAGTTTGGCGTTGTCTACAAACGAGCGACAACTTATACTATATGTTCACGGGAGGCGGAGGGCCGGGAGAGGTTCACTCATATTTCAGTCCTTTCAAAAACCCAATTGACGCCTATGTAACGGCTCAAGCGGTTGCGTTAGACTTTGAAAACCGTGTTCGTCTCGAAGTGGTGGCTGCGAATGAACCATTCCTATTCT
>Ga0209225_1001632_pt1 | contig 21626 bp, 21 predicted proteins | sample WasSprMetagenome_FD_184732 | JGI IMG/M metagenome (GOLD analysis project Ga0209225, IMG submission 184732) | Sulfidic aquatic microbial communities from Washburn Spring, Yellowstone National Park, USA - WS (SPAdes) (version 3) | ecosystem: Environmental > Aquatic > Thermal springs > Hot (42-90C)... | reverse complement strand
GCATGGCCCAACAGCTCTCATATTTGTTGATGAAACTGGTGAATACCACGACCCCGTGAATGAGACTTATCCGGGGTTAATTAGAATTGCGTGGTATCATATGGCATACATAGCTGATAACAAGCCACCAGCTCCGTATAAATATGATCCGTTATTGTATGGTAAAGGTACAGGTAATTGGAGCTTTATTGGATATGCAGCTGAGTACTGGGACAAGTACAACTCAGTTATAACAGTTGCAGGTGAATCACTGTATGGAGACTATGAGCCCGCATGGGCTTCATCATACTATGGAGTTGAATTAGATGGTCCGAAATTCGTTACAAACTTAGTGGCGTGGTGGGTTAAGATCATAACCTATAGGAGAACAGAGGTATTTAGCTTCGCCGACCCCGAGGGAGATGATAATGGTATTGGTACTTTGAAGTACCCCACAAACCCTGTATTCAAGCCTGGTGTTTTCGACTTATTGAAGTTCCAAGTATTTATAGATGACAACTATGTGTACTTCAGGGCAACCTTCAAGAACCTTGGTGGTAATCCATGGAATGGGCCAAACGGCTTCAGCTTACAGCATCTTCAAATATACGTACTAACGACGGCTAAACTAGCAGTTAATAAGACAGCACCTGGCTTAAACGTAGAGATTAATCCTGGATGGCACTACTTAATTGTCGCTATTCCGGGATGGGGAGATACACCGTGGCCTGATGGTGAGGTAAGTGCAATATATTCTAGTACTGGGTCTTTAGTAGCTAAGCAAGGAGATAAGTTTAGCGTATACGCTATCCCCGGCGAGGCAATAGAAGTCAAAGTGGATAAGAGTCTACTAACAGACGTTGATAACATTGAAAAATGGGGTTTTGTAGTAGCTGTAGCTAGCTACGATGGATATGGCTCATACAAGGTGAGGGGTGTAGTTGCTGGAGATCCTCAAGAATGGCTCTTTGGAGGCGCAGACTCACTTGCACTACTAGCAGGTGTTCACCCACTAATTATAGATTTACTTGCACCAACAGCTAATGAGCAGTACAAGATGTTAAAGAGCTATGATGCAACCGCTAAGAAACTTGCAGTAGTCAGCGTTCCCGGAGCAGCTCCACCAACAGTTACAACCACTGTTACAAGTACGGTGACTGTTACTACAACATCTGAGATCACAAGGACCACGGAGCGTGTAGTAACTACTGTGGTGCCTACAACCGTGCCAACCATTGTGCCCACTACTGTGCCTATAACTACAACAGTCCCCACTACTGTAACCCAGACCGAGATGACTACTACTGTTGTGACAGGAATAGTGGCCTTGATCATTGGCTTGATCATTGGGTACGCAGTCAAAAAGCCTAGTCCGAAGAAGTAGCTTAGACTGCTTTATTACTTTCAATTAAAACCTTTTTTATCCACTGTCTCCTTATCCTCTTATTGAAGAGGTGGTTTAATGAGTAGACTATGTGTTATCGGTATTTTATTTTCTCTACTGATAACTCTACAGGTATTAATACCTATTGGACTGGCCCAGTATCCATGGGGTCCTTCCACGGGAAAGGAGTATCCATGGATAGATTACTTAGCAAGTTTAACTACCGAGAGAAATGTAAAATTGATCATAATAACTAGGCATGAGTCATCTATTTTAAGCCTTACGAGGACAATGTTTCTCAATAGCGAGGTTGCAAAGAAGCTTGGTATAACAGAGCTTCAATTCCTACAAGTATCTGCAGAGCTTTGGCCTAGCTATATTCAGAAGGCAACACAGCAGGGCACTCCAATAGATGTTGCATGGGGAGGAGGCCCCACATTATTCAATAATCTAGACGACTTGGGTTTCCTAATGCCCATAAATCCGAGTAGTAGACCAGAACACTATGCAGTAATCTACGAGTTAAGTAAAATACCCGAGAGAATCGCGGGTGCTGAAACATACAAGAAGGATCCAGGTGGAAACATACACTGGATTGGTGCTAGTCTAAGTAGTTTTGGATTCACAGTAAACAAAGAGATATTGAATAGGTATGGAGTGCCGAAGCCTGTGACATGGGAGGATCTCACAAGGCCCGAGTACGCTAAATACTTACCTGGAACACCATTGATAGGTACTGCAGATCCAACTCAGAGTACATCCACTACACGCATCTTCGAGATAATACTACAGGCTAAGGGGTGGGAGGAGGGTTGGAGAATATTGACTCTTATGGGTGCAAATGCAAGGATATATCCAGGTAGTGGAGATGCCCGAGACGCTGTTATTAGGGGGGATGTAGCTGTTTCAACAACCATTGATTTCTACGGATATATGGCAATGTATGTTAATCCAAACTGTGAGTATATTGCCCCACAAGGTGAGACAATTGTAAATGCTGATCCAATAGCAATACTCAAAGATACAAAACACCCTGTTCACGCCGCAGCCTTTGTTGCATGGGTTTTAAGTGAGTATGGGTGTCAACAAGTATGGTTGGATAAAGACATTAATAGAATACCTATAAATCCAAATACATTTAACACTACTGCAGGGCAGCAAAGACCAGATCTAAAGCAAGCATTTGAACAACTAAGTGCACTGTCAGGTATAGAATTCAATGAAACACTATCTGCAATGTGGGTTAACGCAGTAATGTACTACTACAAAGCTACAGTTGTCAATGCACACGATGACCTACAAGCTGCATGGGCTCAGATCGCCAATGCGTACCTCAACGGTAAGATATCAAGAGATTGGTTTGACTATTTAACAAGAGAGCTTACTAAGCCATTGAAATTTATAGACCCATTGACACAGAAAGAAGTAGAGTTTACACTTGACTACGCTTTAATTATTAGCCGTGAGTTAACAAAGGGGCAGATATATCAAGCACTAATGAGTGCGTGGACGAGTAAAGCGGGAGAAAGATATCAATATGTCCTCAACTTACTGCAAAAAGCTCTTAGTGGAGAAGCCGTCCCCACTAAGCCGTCTCCAACTACAACAACCACATCCACCTCGCCGTCTCCAACAACCACTACTCCAACTACGCCGACCACACCCACTATAACAACACCAACTACATCCATATCCCCACCTGGAACAACTCAGACGACGCAGCCCGGTGGAGTCTCTCTAACAATGATTGGACTAGTCGTAGTTCTAGTTATTGTAGTAATTGCACTATTTCTATTAATGAGGCGAAAGTAAGCTGATTAATTGGATCCATACTCTATTCCCTCAGTGTGATTTTTCATAATTTTTAAACTATCATTGAATTGAATATTTTTAGAGAGTACATTGCGGTGTATAATAGTGAGGAGAGCTGGTTTCATAGAATTATTTTTGATTGGTACATTATTTGGGGCTTTGACCACCATACTATATGAGCTAACGCCATTGGAATACATGGATTGGGTATCCATATTTACCATAATTATATCTGCTATTTCCGGTTCTCTACTTACTTTAAAGGGGTTTGACTACTATAGGATAAAATACAGTTTTTCACTTACATTCATTGTATTAGTGATCTTCCTATACGAGCTTATAATTTTATTTACTGGCGCTCCCTCCATCCTCGTAGTTATAGGTGTATTTCTAGCACCCTATCTAGGGGTCTATATTTATGGTTCTCTCAGAGATATGATTATTCAGAGAAGAAAATTCACTATGGTGGCTACGCATAGGGTTTCGTTAACTAGGAAGTTAAAGTCTGTTTTCTACCAGCTAGATTCAACATTGTGGTTCTTCCTAGTATTTGGATTTGCATTTCTATTATTATTCATGCTTATACCAATATTCATGGTTTTAGTGAACTCGTTTATTCCACCCGCTGGGAGGGACTGGTGGGTTAATTACTATAATGTATTGAGGACAAGGACTTATGTAAACTTTAATCCAATGTATGCAAGTCCTTTGCAGGTAATGCAGCTTTCTGATGGAACATGTATTGTTAAGTTAATGGGTAGTAACTATGGACCCGTACTAAATAGCCTTATAGTTGCCTCTGTAGTTACAATTTCCGCCACTATACTGGGTATTATTGTAGCGTTCGTGCTTGCACGATACACTTTCCCAGGACACACTCTCCTGAGGATTATGGGTTTAATTCCTCTCTTCAACACGCCATTTATAAATTCATTCGTCGTTAAGCTCCTATGGAGCGAGTCCGGGCCAATATCCTATATGTACAAGTTCTTCACAGGATGCTACTTAACACTATCAAGCCTAGCTGGTGTTATTGTAGCGCAAATTTTCACTTTCTTCCCAATTGTCTACTTAAACGCCTATACAGCGTTTTTAAATGTAGATCCCTCTACAGAGGAGCAAGCAGAGAACCTAGGGGCTAAGGGGTTTAGATTATTTAGAAGTGTTACCCTTCCACTCGCTTTACCTGGAATAATAGCTGGCTCAACGCTGGTTTTTGTATTCAGCCTCGAGGATCTTGGTGCTCCAATAGTATTCAATGAGCGTAATTTAATTAGCTACAAGATATATGAGGGTATTATTACAGCGCATGGTGTGATCTCGCCTGAGGTTGCTGCACTCGGGGTAGTATTATTGCTTATTGCTTTAACAGCTTTTCTGGCAATCCGCAACTATGTTAGTATGCGCTCATACGCTATGATTAGTCGTGGTGGGAGGTGGAAGCCTAGAGCTCAAAAACCCGGTTTACTTGGTAAAATAGCTATTTATCTCGGGGTTTTTCCACTAGTTATATTCGCCATGCTTCCACAAGTAGGCGTTGTATTGATCTCTATAGGTGTCTTAGCACCATATACACAAGGATATAACTTAGTTTTCTCAATACCGGAGAATCCATTAATGTACATTGAGAGGTTGCTACTAGACCCAGCGATTGCAAAGTTTATTACAAACACCATTATGTACGCGGGTGTTTCAATAGTCATAGCTGTATTTCTAGCTATCGCAGTGGGTTATAGCGTTAGTAGACTTAAAGTAAAGTATGTTCCCTCACTACTAGACTCACTTGCAACGGCACCACTAGCTGTTCCAGGTCTTGTAATGGCCCTTGGATACTACTTCTTATTCATTACTCTATCATCTCTACTTCCACAAGATATTGGCACAGTGCTGAGCCCCGTCAGCCCTGGTTTCGCTGCCTGGCTTGTCTTCATTATTGCGTTTACTGTGAGGAGGCTTCCATATGTAGTTAGATCAGTGTTTGCCGGGTTCCAGCAAGTGCATGAAGCGCTCGAGGAGTCTGCTATGAACCTCGGGGCTTCAAGGTATAAAGTGGTGTTTGGTGTTATAATGCCGTTAATTATTGGATATGTCTTGAGTGGTGCATTAATAGGCTTCATATACATGGCTACAGAGGTGTCAACAAGTGTGACTTTTGGAGGTATTAGGGAGGATCAAGCTCCTCTAACATACTACATGAAGATGACTCTATACGGTTCTGGTGGGATGGGACCATACCTTGTTGCAGCTATGGGTACACTATTAATACTTATACAGTTGATTATAGTAGTAATAGTTGTGTTTGTGTTTAAACAGAGGTATGCATTTATTGGTGTGTAATGGGGTGAGAGCATGACTAGAATTAAATTGAACAGTGTCTCAAAGTACTTTGGAAACGTAGTTGCAGTAGATGATGTAAACTTAGATATTGAAAAAAGCGAGTTCTTCACTATACTGGGGCCTAGTGGTTGTGGAAAGACAACTACATTGAGAATTATCGCGGGATTCGAGGTTCCAGATAAAGGGAGAGTTTTCTTCGACAATGAAGACGTTACATTTCTCAAACCCTATAAAAGGCAGACTGCAATGGTGTTCCAGAATTATGCTTTATGGCCCCACATGACTGTATTCGAGAATGTAGCTTATGGATTGAGAATTAGGAAGAAGGAGTTGAAGCTAACCGATGAAGAAATCGAGAAGAGGGTTAAGTGGGCGCTTGAATTAGTCAAGTTAGTGGGGTTTGAAAATAGATATCCACTTCAGCTTAGTGGAGGTCAGCAACAGAGGGTTGCACTTGCAAGAGCTCTTGTTGTTGAGCCAAGAGTCCTACTACTTGATGAACCATTGAGTAATCTCGATGCAAAATTAAGGGTTGAAATGAGGGAGGAGTTGAGGAGAATTCAGAAATCACTTGGTATAACTACAGTGTATGTAACTCACGATCAACTGGAGGCAATGAGCATGTCTGATAGAATAGCCGTTATGAATAAAGGACGCATAGTCCAAGTTGGGTCCCCTAGAGAGCTATACTTATACCCGAAAAGTCTTTTCGTAGCAGACTTCCTCGGGAGGAGTAGCATATATGTAGGCGAGCTAGTGGATCAAAGGGATAAGGAGGCCCGTGTTAGACTAGAAGACACTGACATCGTGATTAAGGGTGTTGCAATCACTGAGAACCTGCCTCGAAAAGTGGCTGTTGTGATTAGACCTGAGGTAATCAAGATTGGTGCAAGTAAAGCAATTGAAGGTGATAGTGTTCTAAAGGGAGTACTCGAATTCGCAATGTTCACAGGTGAGAAGATCGAGGGTAGAGTGAAAATTGGGAACATCAAACTACTAGTGTACTTACCCAATAACCTAGACGTATCAATAGGGTCAGAGCTTGAGTTAACTATACCATGGGCCAATACTATTATTCTACCCTATAAAGAGCAAGATTAAGCCAACCGCCACAAGCCATTACTCCACATCGCCACACTATCTATTTCCCTAATTTCATTATTTACAAATCTAACAGTCCTCACGTGGACGCCACCACCATTTACATTGAGCACCATGAGCGATGGAATATACGAACCCCCTTCACCACCCCAAACACCAGTTAGTGAACCGGGGTTGAGTAAGAGAACTTTATTACCAACACCTATTCCAACCGAGTCTCTATGGGTGTGCCCTGTTAATAACACGTGTGCTCCAAGCCTTGACGCTATTTCACTTAATTTAGTAATGTTACCCCGTGGATACACACCATCACCATGGTGAATGCCGAAAATTACCTCTCCAACATTGAATATTGCGGATTTTGGAAGTGGGAGGTAGTCCATGTTCCCTCTAACTACGTAGACTTCGCGTCCAAGCGAGTAAGTCCACTCCAGTATCTCTCTCTCCGTAAAGTCCCCTGTAAAGGCAACAATATCCCATGGTTTACCCGAGTCAATGTATTCTATTAAAGCACTGGGTATTTGCTCAGCACGGTCTGGTATATGTGTATCTCCAATAACAAGAATTCTTGTCATAAATGTCAGCCGGGTAAGTTGTCTTCACGAATCTAGCCGGAGGTAATTCATCACCTAGATTAGTCTTAGTTTAATTAATCCCTTTAAATATTAACCACTAATTAATGACTCGGCTTCTTCAAGCTTCTTTGCATACACAATGTTGAGTGGAAATGGAATCAATATATAACTCAGTAGCTTGAACTCCCCCTCTTTAAGGATCTTCAACACCTCTAGTAATCTCCCACCTCCCTCAAAATAACCCCGCAGTAACTCATCGAGGATTCTTGGATAATTATTAGTGAGTACCCGTAAATAGCCCTCCATAGATAGCGTGGAGATTAAAACGAGTAGATCCCAAGCAGCATAACGTATATTAAACTCATTTACCGCCTGTTCAGCGTCAACAATATATGTTTTATCCCCTATCACTACGAAATTCGAGGCTTTTGTATCCCCGAGAAACCAGCCATTCTCATGGCATTCCCTTAGGTTTTTACCAATCAAGTAGTGTACTCCGGGAGGTGCGTTAAAACCATAGACTGTACCCCTAACGAACTCCCTAACTAATTTCAACCTCTTATAGTCAACTAGAAATATCTCTGGTTTTTGAAAACACCTATCGGTTTTATACATGAATTCGACTTCTCTACTTAATCTATCAACTGGGTTTAATTTAAACGGGTAGATTCTAACCGCTAGGTTGGATGTAACTATTAAGTACCACTTTAACAAGCCAACTTCGGAAGCATAGTCTTTAACAACATAGCTTCTTTCATTAATAAATAATAACCTCGTCTGTTTAGAGAAGTAATCAAGTACTCTAACAGGGCTTAACAATGTATTCTCCACAAAACCACCCAATCATATATTAATACTAGTCAAAAATAAAATTAATTAACAACCGGTGGCCCAGGAGAGAACCTCCGCTCACTCTCCCCCATGAGGGGGTGTTGCGGAGGTCGTCATAATATATAATGCTATTTTGGTTTAAAAGCTTTACTCTATTTATTTTACTTGAACATGTTTGTATATAGTAAAGATCGATATGGTTTTATTTAAGTTTGAAGATTAATTTGTATTAAGGTTAATACTAAGTGTATATTTAAGTATGTCAATCTTTAACTTCGTCTTGGTGTATTCATTGTATACTGCTGATATTAGCAATGTTAGCAATGATTCTCGAATGCGTGGTATTATCATTGAGCTCCCGTTGAAGCCTAGGAAGAAAATGGTGTCTTTAAGACTGGATGAAGATGTGTTAATTATACTTGATAGATTTACGGCTATTAATGGAGAAGTCTCGAGAACACTATTGTTAACTAAAGTTGTTGAAGCTCTTGCTAAGGGGTTGAAAGAAACAAATTACAGCGCCTCTAGACTTGAATTAAAATTTGTTGTAGATGGCACTAATGGAGGAATTAAAAGCGAGGTGAATATTGTTATTCCTCTCAAAGCGCGTGTTAAGTGAATCTACTTCTTACTCGCTTTTATTGAATCCAATATCATTCTAACAATATCTGCAGGCATACTGATCATATGTGCTAGTTGCTCTGGGGAAATAGCGTCTCCATATATGCTATAGTATTGTTGAACAGCTGTTATTGGTTCTAGGTAATAAATCTTCCTCCCCTCCTTGATCTTAGCTATGATCCCGAGTTTATTGAGTTTCGCTAAATAACGTGATTCAATGGTTCTTGCTCTACCCGTGTATTTAGCTACATCGTCGGCTGTCGCTTTCTTCAAGCTTATAACAGCATCGAGTGTTTTAAGAGTTGGAGGAGTAATGATGATTCCTCTTTTAACTAAGAACCTAATATCGTAAATACCACATATACCATGCTCTTCCATACTACACACCCAGAATAAAACTTGTTAAAGAAACTAATAAATGTTTATTAATACGTAAACAACGACTGTTCAATCTAGGATTTTACATGCTATAACTAGTTTATAATGACTCAATAATAGTTATATGGATTTTAAGTAGAAATACTTAAATACACTTAGGTATCCAGACTATATATAGGTGAAACATTTGAAAATTAGTGGAGGGAAGCTCCTGGAGGAGTTGCACTCGGCACTATTGAACCATGCAGAACTAGTGGGGAAAAGCGTTGAGCTATTGAGAAAAATACTTGTAAACTACAATGAACTTAGAGTTAGTGAATTAAGCGAACTATACACTAGTCTAAGCGATATTGAGAACAAAGCAGATAGCTTAAAGAGGGAAATATTCAACCTAGTTAAAATAAGTAAAATCCACCCAGAGGACAAAGAAGACTTTCTAAGCCTGGTATTTTACACCGAGGAGATTGCAGGGTTGTCTAAAGCTATTGCTAAAAAACTACTGATCTTTAAACACCTGGGCATATCGATTCCAGCAAGTCTATACAGCTACCTCGGTGAAATGCTGAGTAAATCTGAGAATGCATCAGTGAATGTAGTTAAACTAGTTAAAATGTACTGGAAGAGTGGTGAGAGTGGATTTGAGCTAGCAGCCTTGATTGAGAAGTTTGAAAAGGAAGTTGATGAACTAAGGCTTAAAGCACTTGAAGAAACATATCGTATATGTTCTTCAGAATACAATGTCATCTGTATAGCCATACCCATAATGATTGACGACATTGAGTCTATTACAGACAAATGCGAGTCTATAGCAGATATCTATAGATTACACATTGTATCGCGGGGTTTAATGGGATAGTAGTTTGATAGTTGCAATAGTTACAGCTGCGGGTGAGAGCACTAGGTTTCCATGGAATAAGCTACTATACAATTATTCAAGTAAGCCATTAGTAGTTCAGACCGTGGAAAACTTGGTTTTATCAGGGTTTATTGAGAGAATTATTGTCGTTACTGGATATATGCACGACAAAGTAGAATCAACTATTAGGAACTATGGATTTAAAGTAGAATTCGTCTATAATCCAAAATATAGAGAGGGCATGAGTTCCTCTATTAAGAAAGGAGTTGAATACATTCTCGAAAATAGAATAGACGCCGATGGCTTATTAGTAAACCCCGCTGACTGTGCCTGGATACATCCAGGTATACACGCTTTAATCGCTGTAAAATTCTATGATTATCTCAATAAATACCATGTATTCATAGCTAGTTACAGGGGTCGCAGAGGTCATCCAGTAGTTTTCTCGAGGGAGATCATAGCCGATCTATTGTCAATCAGTGAGGAGAAGAAAGGGCTAAAGGAAATAACATCAAGGTATGCAGATAAAACACTCATTATTGAGACAAACTATCCAGGGGTAGTACTAGATCTAGACTCAATAAACGACATATTAAGAGTAAAGTCCAGCCTCTACATATGAATAGTAGTGAACTAGGCATACAATTCTTCATGCCTTACGAGCTCTACAATTAACTCACCATTTCTCTCTCTAATCACTATTTCGGGTGCTCCATATATTAAGTTATGCTTCATAGCTAGTGTATCCTGATATGCCCCAGTATCTAGAAATACAACGTAGTACGGCTCCCCCCTGCTGGGTAAGTGTAATGGCACTCCTCGTAGTTTTAACTTATGACCAGGGATCAGGATTATCTTTCCATCAAGAAGGGTGAAGTAGGGCTGTGTCTCCAAAACCCCTCTTCCATTGCTAATAAACTCCTTCACTTCACCCATGCTATCGCATGTTAAATCACTTAATGTCGCTAAAACATGTGGTTGTTCATTTAATCTCTGTGCGGGAACTGCTTGGAAGTACTGATCCACTAATACAGCGTCGGGGATATCTGCAAATATAGACATGTTTAATACAAACCTCTTAGTGGGAGATGTCATTAACCTCTTAATCTTCTGGTCTTCAATAATCCGCAAGGGCTCTACTTTACCAGCTTTAACAAGGTCGACTATTTTATTAGGTATGTCTTCACGGAGCACTGCGATCAAGTCCTCGTAAAACTCCCTCTTTCCATTATCAAGCAACTGCCCATTGCGAAGTTCATGAATTGTTTTTTCAAGTTCCTCGAGGAAACTCCTCACTTCATCAATATTATTGAAATCTCTTACTCTAGTCACTTGCTCGTGGATCATGTGGACTGCAGAGTATGAACGAACATCTACAACTCTCGTAGCCACAAGTCTATGTGACGATACAATAAATCTGCCTCCTTCATAGACAACTAATGGATTAGGAGTAAATGTGCTTAGAGCACCTAGTAGTTCTTTAAAGTAATCAATTATTGTATAGTCTGGAGACTCCTCCTCGCCATCTCTAGCATCGAGATATGGGTATGCCATTCCCCCGCCAGGATCAATTAATTGAATGCTATGAAATCCAAGATTTCTGAGCTCTGAGTAGACCTGCTTGATCTCTGAAAAGAAGTTCCTTATATCGCTTAATCTATATATTTGAGACCCTGGATGCATATGGAGGAGTGTTGCGCGCTCTTTTAGGAATTTATACTCAGACGATAATTTAATCAGGGTATTTGTCGTCATTCCAAATTTACTTCCAAGGCCCACAGAGCCAGACCATTTTCCATGTAGTTTAATAATTGGCTTTACCCTAATGCCAATCTCGAATTCTGGATATTTTGATAGCGTCTCGAGATCGTTTTCACTCTCAACATCTACAAATACCCTCCAGCCGAGTCTATGTAGCTTTAGTAACTCCTGAGCAACATTCTCGGTTATAACTCCATCAAATATAATTACCCTGGGTGAGCACTCTTCAGCATAGTTGAGTAGTGCTTTTAACTCGCCAATAGAGCCAGTGTTGAATCCCCAACTATACTTCTCACCATACTCAAAGATAGCTTCTATTACCAACGAGTGAGTATTAACCTTCATAGGGAAAACTGGTTGTAGACCACCACTATATCCAATTAGCTCTGAGACGGTCTTGTATGCCATATAGACAAGCTCCATTGACTTCCTCAATGCCGGTAGGATGCGGATGTAGGCGATATCTAGTTTGAAATTGTCCATTAACTCCTTGATTCTAAATCTCCTACCATCTATATTGATTACAAGATATCCTTCTTCATCAATATCAACTAAATTGCTTCTTGCATAGTTCTCTAAGCCATACACTTTCCTCGCTATTTGAATACCCCATGCTTCCTTCATTTCAAACTAAGCCCTTTCAAGCAACTACAGTTATAATTTAGCCTTATAAGCATGACAATTACCCTTTAGAGTTAAAAACTTCACTGTAAATACTTTCCCTTAATCTATTTAATAAGGTCTTCAGCTTCCCCTTCTCTTCGTCGCTTAACTCAATTTCATCAATCTCTATTTCGAGATTAATTAATTCCTCAAGTAGACTCAAAGCCCTTGAAACCATTATGGAGTTAAAATCACTCGCTCTAGAAATAATTTTACTAAGTGTACCCTCCAATCAAACCCCACTACTTCAAATTCAATATTATAAATTAATAAGGAGGGGGGCTGAAGCGTTTATTAGGATTCTTTGGCGTTGCATATTGTGGCTGATAAGGGGCGATGCCCCCGATAAATCGAGCAACTCGCAAGGAGTGTGTGCAGTTCGTCCCTATTTCCAGTGAACCACTACCAGAGGTAGCAGTGTACCGGTGAAGGAGTATGTGAGGAGGAAGTCCCTATATGCAACGGATAAGAATGAGCATCTAGGGGAAACGGTCGGGCGGTCCGTGAACCACTCATCAATCGTCTAGGAGGACTTACCTCATCCCTTCAATAAAAATAATTTATTCGGCTATTTTTATCTCTTACTCACGGGTCTCTTTAATTTAGTGCTAGCTCTTTTTAAAACCTCGATAAGCTCCTCGCTTGGTATATATCCAGGTACTATTTCAATGGGCTTAGCTCCATAGATGTCATAGTCATCCACTCTATTGATCGCTACGAATGGTACGTATTGCACCATGTATTTATCGGCTTCAAGGGGATTCTCAAAGGCCTCTATAGTCTCTACAATGATATCTGAATTAACTAAACCAACTTGATTGAAGAAATCGACAACAAGAGGGCAGTATGGGCATTCCGGTGTTACGAAAACCTTGACGTGAAGTGGTGTATCAATAGACTCGACTTCTTCAATAACGTTTTTTGAGAGTTTAACCCCATTTGAAATGTATTCATGTATGAAAATAAATGGAGCGAACTCCTGGCCGCTTGGGAGTCCATAATACCTAATGTTCCGCGCCTTTGTATCATATATGAATGCAGGCAAATACCTTGGCTTTAAAAACCTTCCTCTCTCAGCATCAAGAACTTCAAATTCAACTTTTCCACTACTTATTTTTGACAACTCCTCTGCGAGTAGTTTAGCTTCTGGGCATGTTTGGCAACGGCCTGTCTCCCCTGGTTTTTCAATGGAGTCCACTATTAAAATGTCTCTCATAGTCTTTGTGAATCCCGCGAAGATCTTCTTTAACTCCTCAACGGTATCTTGGTCGAACAAAGCACCCATATAGTGCACCTATAACTCGGTTATTATTTGAAAGAATAAAGCCCTTATAAATTTAAAATTATACATGGAGGTAGATTTTGAAGAAGACTCTTCGACAAAAGATCTTGGAGGAGGTAAAGAGCAATCCGGGCTTGTCTTTGAAAGAGCTATCTAGACTACTCGAAGTTAGTCAAAGTACATTAAGAAATATAATCTACAAGTTGAAGTCTGAGGGCTATATTGAGAAAGCTGGAGATGGCTACGTTATTACACCGCGTGGAGAGAGGTTTTTGGATTTCCTCGGGAAACGGAGTACCACTATCTTGGGGGAGGAAGTGGAGGAAAAAGAGCCTGAAGAGCGAGTAGCGAAAGAAGAATCCCCTTCCTCGACTTGTACTCAGTCAATAGCTGATAGTGAACAAGAATTATTGAGTAACATAGTTAATAAACTGAGAGAACTTGAGAAGAGAATATCGATGCTTGAAGCACAAATGAAGAACATCGAGCTAGCAATAGCTAGTTCTAGGCATAAGAGGGATGGTGTTATAACTATTGATCCACCTATTCAACCCATTAATGAAGCTATCAGTAAGTATGGATCTTTGATAAATAAGCTGATCAACGAGAATAAATTAGTTAGAGTGGGATCCCTTGTTGTTGACGCGTCAATATACCAGGAATTCAGGTCCCGGTTCCCAATAAAGACAAGTGATATAGATAAATTGAATCCACTTGAGAGGCAGTTGCTTGAGGAAATGCGTAGAGAGGCTATTGTAATACTTCACGCTGGGAAGGAGTATAGGTTAGTGGACTGAATAACCAATATGTAAGTGGAGATATGCGTGGATTTAAGCTGACTCTATCTCCTCATACTCCTCTGTAATTACTGGAGCATACTTCTCCGGGTGCTCTACACCATCCGGGCAGCCTCTTCCATGCCTTATGGGTTTTTCAAGTCTACTCAATAGCACTATTCTACTTGGAATAGACTCGCTTAACACTCTGTAACCCGTTAGATCGCTCAATTTCCCGGCAACCTCCCTGATCCTTTCATGTGATGGCATATTGGATTTTGTAAGCCTAGATCTACTGCCACCAATAAACATGTAGGCTTTAACCTCTACATAGTGTGGATAGCCACGCTCAATGAACTTAGCGAAAGTCCTAAGTGCTTCATCGTTGTCGTTGAAGCCCGCGACAAGAGTAATTCTAAATACCACGGGGGACTTAAACGAGCGAACATAGTCTATGGTCTCCTGGAACAACTCCCAGGCTCTTGGAACTAGTGGACGGTTGAAGTATTCATAAGACTCTCTACTCCACGACTCAAAGCTAATGTAGAGCTGACTTGGCTCTTTTTCTAGGTTTTTCAATACATCTGGTCTAGTGCCGTGAGTCACTAGAAATGTTGTTAAACTACGCTTATGGTACTCCTCTATTAACTCACTTAGTCTAGGATAGAGTAGCGGCTCCCCTGTTAAACTAATAGCCGCGTGTTTCGGATTCATCGCCTCTTCAACCATCTTCTGATCCGCTTTAGGGTTGCCCTTATACCCAGTCATAATCTGCCTATGTGTAATAATGCTCTCCTCCACTAAAACCTCTGGGTCATCAATAATGGGTGGGCGTGTGTCATCCCAGTGCATTCCAATATCCTCGGGCTGAATTCTCCAGCAGTGCAGGCACCTATTCCAACACCATGCTACAACAGGAGTCATTTGAATGCATCTATGGCTTTCAATGCCGTACCATAAGCATTTATAGCAAAACCTATGCCTCAATACAGCTTCCTTTGTCCAGTGGCACCTCTTTACAGCGCCAATAGTACCTATTAAATGATATCCTTGCTTAATTAATCTATCATATATAGCTTTGTAGACAGGTTCTTTAGTCCAAAACTCCTCCCTCTTCTGCTTTAATGACTTAAGGTCTAAGCTCAATGAAGACCCCTCTATAACTTAGTTATATCTATCACCTAATATACTCAGATTCATGCAATGTATTTATTTGAGGAATATAATGTATAATTAATTACTAGTGATGAGCGAACCCGTGGCGGATCGATGAAGATGGTTGGCGTTACTGAGGCTGGTGGGAGTTGCCCAAGATCTACCGTGTTAAAACAATGCTTGGCTCAACCATAGAGTTAGAGCTAGTGGAGAAAACCAAGACGACAATAGTTTTTAAAAATAGAAAGAGTGGTCAATTATACAAGGTTAGTTTAGAGAAGGCAAATGACAATAGATATGTCCTCAATATAAATGGAGAAAAGCACTACATACACTCTACTGAGAAATATATTTTAATAGATTTCACCCAGCCACTAGTATACGGGTTGGAGTATGAGACTATTGAAGAGGAGAAAGCAAAGCCACGGGGTGGAGTAGTGCAGCAAGTTGATCAAAACGTCGTGGTTTCGCCTATTACTGGTAGAGTTGTAGAAGTAAAAGTGAATCCGGGTGTGAGAGTAAATACTGGTGATACGGTGGCACTACTGGAGTCCATGAAGATGATTATTGAGATAAAGTCGCATCTATCAGGTGTTGTTGAAGAAGTATATGTAACGCCGGGTAAACCCGTTAATAAGGGAGAAAAAATAGTTAGAATACGTCCATTATAGTGGAATATTAGTGTGCTTCCTTATAGGAGGCAACTCCGCTCTCTTAGTGGATAACAATACGAGTGCGCTGTAAATTTTCTTCCTAGTATCAGATATATCTATAACCTCATCTATATAACCCAGCTCCGCTGCTCTATATGGATTGGCGAAGACATCTCTATACTCCTTCAACTTCTCCCTGAATAAGGCCTCAGGATCCGGGGCTTTCTCAATCTCTCTCCTATATAGAATTCTCACCGCTCCCTCAGGCCCCATTACAGCTATCTCTGCAGTGGGCCATGCGTAGTTTACATCGCTTCCAAGCGATAAACTCCCCATGGCTATATATGCACCTCCATAAGCCTTCCTCATGATAACAGTTATCTTCGGCACCGTTGCCTCCGCGTAGGCGTGAAGTACTTTTGCACCATGCTTTATTATACCTCCATGCTCCTGGTCTACACCAGGCATGAAGCCTGGTGTGTCGACGAGCGTCACGATTGGTATATTAAAGGCATCGCAGAATCTAACAAACCTAGCGATCTTGTTGCTTGAATCTATATCTATAACACCGGCATTTACGGCTGGTTGATTCGCAACAATCCCTACTACGTAGCCGCCGATCCGTCCAAAGCCGACGACGGCTGATTTAGCGTAGTCTCTATGAACTTCGAGGAACTCACCATAGTCTACAATAGACTTTACCACGTTTTTAACGTCAAATGGCTTCATGGGGTCTAACGGCACAACCTCGTATAGTTCTTCAAGTCTCCTATCTACGGGATCATCTGTTTGAACAAAGGGAGGCTCCTCGGTGCTATTATTTGGGAGGTATGATAGGAGTTTTCTAACAATATCGAAAGCCTCCTCTTCTGAATCCGCTACAAAGTGTGCAACACCACTAGTGGATCCATGGACATTAGCCCCTCCCAGTTCCTCAAAACCCACTGAAACCCCTGTTGCCGCTTTCACTACCTCAGGGCCAGTTATAAACATGTATGAACCCTTCACCATTATGACAAAGTCCATTAAGGCAGGGCTGTATGCAGCTGCTCCAGCACAGGGGCCCATTATAACAGCTATTTGTGGTACAACCCCACTCGCCTTTACATTTGCGTAAAATATTCTCCCGCAAGCATGTAGTGAAGCAACACCCTCTTGTATCCTGGCTCCACCTGAATCATATAACCCAATAACGGGGACCCCTACCTGTATAGCTCTCTCTATTGTTCTAGCGATTTTCTCCCCGTGTACTTCACCAATACTCCCCCCTAAGACCGTGAAGTCTTGTGCATAGATGTATACTAGTCTATCATTTATTCTACCATAACCTGTTACAACGCCGTCTCCATAGTATTTCAACTTATCTAGTCCAAAGTAAGTTGATCTATGTACTCTCAACCACTCTAGTTCAACAAAGGATCCGGGGTCTAGGAGCTTTTCTATTCTCTCGCGAACCCACAGCTTCCCCTTCTGCTTTTGCTGCTCGATCTTGTCCTTACCACCACCTAGAATGGATTTCTCTCTTAGCTCATTTACCTCCTTTAGTAAATCCTCGTGGCTACTCATTACCTAACCCTCTTAAAAACAGAGACAACGGCAATTGTACTAATACCTCCAATATTGTGCGTTAACGCAGTCTCAGGACTACTAGCCTTATACCCCGGGAAGTCTCCTCTCAACTGCATTACAGCCTCTGCGGCTTGATAAATACCCGTTGCTCCGACAGGATGACCTCTCGCCTTGAGGCCCCCACTAAAGTTTACCTCTGGCTTATCACCCCTCTGGAATTTACCCTCTTTAAACAACTTAGCACCCATCCCCTTCGGTGCAAAACCAAGGTCTTCAAGCGCTACAAAGCCTGTAACGTGGAATGCATCGTGTAGTTCAACGTAGTCAATAATCCTCTGTTCAACTCCAGCTCTCTGCAGTGCATCACGAGCAGCTACAACTGTAGACTCCATTGTGAGCAAGTCGTTTCTAGAGGCTAGATCAACACTATCAGTCGCCATTGCAACGCTTGACAATTCAACTAAGACATCTCTCCCGGTTGCCTTAGCTATTTCTCTAGCTTTATCTTCTCCTTTAACTAGGATTACTACTCCTGCACCATCACCAATTGGTGCAGCGTGGTATAGCCTTATTGGATCAGCGATCAACGGGCTCTCAAGAATCTCCTTCATCGTGGTCTTCCTAGGTAGCTGTGCATATGGATTAAAACTCGCATACTCATGCATTTTGAGAGGCCAGTGTGATAAGTCCTCGTCACTATAGCCAAATAGAGACTTATACAGCCTTGCAACCATAGCATTCAAACCCGTGAAGGTTGCACCATAGAAAACCTCGAAGTCCGCATCAGCAGCCTGTGCAAGAGCCCTAGTTACATACTCCGTATTGGCTTCAGTTAACTTCTCAACTCCACCAGCAGCAACAACGTCGACAACCCCTGATTTAACCAATGCATATGCAGCATATAATGCTGCTCCACCACTACCACAGGCCGCTTCAACTTTAAAAGCAGGTATACCCCTCAACCCAGAATAGTCTGCAATCAATGCACCAAGACTATCCTGACCCATTAGAACACTAGAAGTCATATTGCCCACAACTATGGCCCTAGGCTTCAACCCACCTGCATCGTCGATAGCCCTCCATAAAGCCTCGGCAAACAAATCCTTAGCGTGCTTCTCGAAGAACCTACCTATTTTCGTTAATCCAACACCAACGAGAAACACTCGATCCAATTCAAACACCTGCCTCATATACGTATTTGGGGAGAGGTATAAAAATAAATAACACTATGGAAGCTACAATTATAGCTCTTAACGATTAATTTTACGATTTAAAGCCTCACCACTCATGGTGGGAAGGATGACAGTGAGATTTCTAATAACACCACCAATGCTAAAAATACTATTAGTAGTATATGAACTAGTATAAGTAGTAAGGCCCGTAGGAGACTGCTTCTCGCTAGGCGGGCGATTAATAGTAGTAAGCCGCCATAACCGTGAAGAATTGAAACCGCGACTAGTGTAATTCTCAAAGCAGCATCTGTGTGAATAACTCTAGGTCTAGGTATTAATTGAATCCCCGGGTTTAATAGCTGATAGCCTGTAACCAAGTATAGAAATCCCAGTATTATTAGGGGTATTGAGGTAGCTTCAACCATAAATAATACAGCTCTCAATAACTTAGAGTTCATGGCCCCTCCTCGACTCCTCTATATAAACCCATAAATCTTCAAAACTCGTTTTAACTAGTTGTTTAGGGACACCGATTGGCATTATATACATAGGTGTCTCCTTTGCCTCGAGACCAATGATTGATGCTACTTCGTTATCGTTGAAAGCGCCAACAGCCACAGTTCCATAGCCAAGTGCGGTAGCCACTAGGTAGATATTTTCACCGACATGGCCAACCTCCATTGGAACATACCTAGACGCACCCCTCTCCCCATAAATCCTCGTAGTTCTCTCGAAGACAGCTGTTATAACAATACTGATAGGGGCTTCTCTAACCCACTTCTGATCAAGAGCGGCAGACGCAAGCTGATCCCTGAACTCACCCTCCCTAACTAATACCAAAACGTGTTTTAGGGGATCATACTTATATATACCTGGTTTTAAGTAGTAGCCATCGCGTATTAAAACACCCCTTTCTCCAATCACAACGTACACCTCCAGTGGATATGTTGCACCAGCACTAGGTGCAGCTCTAAACTTTAGTCTAGGATCTGTAATACCTTGAGCACTCCATAGAATTAGAGATAAGCGTTCTATTAGAACGGGTTGATCAGTATAATCCCTAATGCTCCTCCTCTTCAAAATAGCTTCCTCAACGGTTATATTAGACAGCACCCTTGGGTATTGAAGCTCAATTACAGGCTCTTCAATAACAACCTGCTCTCTCACGGACTCATGTGGGTTAGTTAATGTAATTACATAGATGACTATAATAATTGAGGCGATGAAGGAGATTAGAATCGATAATATACGCCTCAATAATCTCCCTTTGAGAATTAATAATTCAAGGGGTTAAATACTGTGAAGTACAGAATCACCTCAACACATAGTCCTCTTACACGTAATGCTAGAGTAGTATCGTACTGCATCCAGGTAAAATGATACGACAGAGGATATAGAGATGAGCTCGGGTATGGCAGCTCCAGGTGGGTTTTTATATGTAAAGTGCATATACCATATGAGTACATTTACGACCACTATGAGTAATCCTACAGGCATTAACCTCCTCCTCGCACGCAGTGGGTAGATTAAGGCCATTAACAACAACAACGAGAAGAACATAAATGAGACGTAAAAGTGCAGTCTACCGTAAACTTCGTCAAATACGCCAATAAGTATGAGTAAGAAACCAATTATTGAGACCAATACACTCATTGCCAAGTCCGAGCTTGATATGAATCGATCACTTGTAATAATAATCAATACCCCACCAATAACTAGTCCAAGATTAAAAATCCAGGCAACATTACTCCTCACCGCATGCCCTAGATCGCTTAAAGCATTATGATACAGATTAAACCAACCCGAAGCCAATGAAGCTGTAAATATTAATAATAGAGGAATTGAAATCGATGCTATGCCCAATATATATGCAGACTTTGAGCAATCAACCACATTAACCACCTTGACTCAGCCGTGGAATAATAGACTTGACTTAATAATTTTACCTAGTGCCTAGTGTTTACATTATTATCAAATCAATGGCTACCTAATAAATAATACCAGCTATCTACTTTACTAATTGCCTTCGCTTCAACTAACCTCCGCGGTCCCCACTAATCTTTCATATAGATCACTTGCAAGTATATCTAGTATCGCGATTAAAGCTAATTCCTCGAGCATACTTCTACTTTCCTTGGTGATGAGGCTTTTAACTAGCGTGAAGAACTCGTCTAAAAAACTCTTATACTCCTCTGGCTTTCCAAGGGCCTCGAGAAACCTCGATGAGTAATCAGCGTATAAGTCATCTAAGAACTCGTATAATTCCTCAAGTTCTTTGTCACCAAGCTCAAAGTATCTATAGATTTTTTCAATTACCTCCTGTAAATTCAAGTCAACCACTTCTCTATATGTTTAGATTCTAGTTCATATCTATTTGAATATAGAGTATATATATGTAAAGATATTTATACCTAGTTTAATTAATAGAATCCTCGGTGTCTACATTGGTTAAGAAATTTGTTAAAGAGTTCTATTCCGCTCGATTGAAAGAACTATATGAGAGAGGAGAGTTCTGGGAGATTAGGAGGGTTATGAGCCCTGCTGGTCCTAGAGCTGTGGTTGAGGGCCGTGAGGTAATTGTTCTCGCATCAAATAATTACCTAAACTTAGCGAACGATCCTAGGTTAAAGCAAGCCGCTGTTGAGGCTATGGAGAGGTATGGTTGGGGTCCTGGCGCTGTTTGGGCTATTGCAGGTTACCACGAGATCCTAGCGGAGCTTG
>Ga0209225_1001629_pt1 | contig 21629 bp, 17 predicted proteins | sample WasSprMetagenome_FD_184732 | JGI IMG/M metagenome (GOLD analysis project Ga0209225, IMG submission 184732) | Sulfidic aquatic microbial communities from Washburn Spring, Yellowstone National Park, USA - WS (SPAdes) (version 3) | ecosystem: Environmental > Aquatic > Thermal springs > Hot (42-90C)... | reverse complement strand
GGAGGGCGTTTACAAGAGCCTAAACCCCCTCCCCCTGGGGCACCGGGTCGGAAGATTGCTTAGGTTCTGAGCTGAGCGTGGGCTCATAATATTCCATCACGCTTAACCAGGCCCAGCGGGCTCCGCGCACAGCCGAGTCGACGCGAGTCCAGACCTGAGTCTACGCGGCTCAGACCCGACCACGCGTACACTTCAGACTCGAGTCGGCTTATAGACACGCTCAAGATGGCTGAGTGACTAGACGCGTTTAGAAGGCTTAGTGAAGCTCTACTCCCTCTTAGACTTCCTGTTCACCCTTGAGTATGTGCAGCTCGGATTGTAGCAGTGTATTCCCATGTTGCAACTCCATATTATCCTGAGACCGCTGCCGGTCCTTATGGAGACCGGCACGATCACTATGGATACCTTGAACTTCTCACCTTTTATGCTAATGTACTCGTGGCATGTAGAGCCTGAAGGGGCTAATGTGAAGCCTATTGAAGGCTCAGACATGGCAGACCGGGAGACGAAAGGTAGAGGCAAGCTTAAAAACGTTCCTAGCACGGAAAATGCACGTGTACATGGGAAATCTTATAAGTAGCTTGTTCCGACATACCGGTATGGTGAGCCTTTGATCAAAGGTGATCTGTTTAAGAATCCACCATCTGAGTTTAGAGGGGTGCCCTTCTGGTCTATAAACGATAGGCTCAACCCGGTGGAGGTTGCACGTCAAATCGCCCTTCTAGATGAGGGAGGGTATGGGGGTGTCTTCTTCCACGCTAGGGAGGGTTTAGCCACGCCATGGCTGGGGGAGGAGTGGTTTAACGCTTTCAAGGCGGCGGTGGATGAGGCTAGGAAGCGTGGTATGAGTGTGTGGATATATGATGAGCAGCGCTGGCCATCCGGCTTCGCAGATGGAATCGTCCCCGCTTTAAGCCCAAGGTATAGGGCTAAAGCCCTGCTGATGATACCCGGTGAGAGGGCATATGACGGTGGTGAGGTTATAGCCACATTCAAGTGTAAATTAAACGGTGAAGGTATTCCACGTGAGTATGAGGCTGCCAAGCCCGGTGAGGAAGGGGGGAGTTACGTATACTTGTCATTCGTCACCTACGTCGCCCCCATCGGAGAGACGTGGTTTAGCGGCTTAAGCTACGTCGACCTACTGGAGCCTGATGTTGTTAAGAAGTTTTTAGAGGTCTCATACGAGCCTTATGTAAACCGCTTTAAGGATGAGGTTGGCATAAGTATACCGGGGGTCTTCACGGATGAGCCAAACATCTCAAGCAGCAGACCTATAAAATCCCGGCCTCCAGCTCAGACCCCTCCTAGGGGCCCGAGGATCCAGCCATTTGCCATACCGTGGACTGATGGCCTGGTTGAACGCTTCAGGAAACTGAACGGTTACGATATAGTGAGTAGACTACCTGAGCTCTTCTTCAACATCGGGAGTTATATGAAGACGCGCTACGACTTCTGGAGGACGATAACCATACTGTTCTTAGAGTCCTTCTCTAAGCAGATATATGAGTGGTGTGATGGGCATGGGTTAAAGTTTACCGGACACTATTTGGCTGAAGACGCCCTCTTAAGCCAGCTGACATGTGTTGGCGCTGTGATGCCGCACTACGAGTATCAGCACATACCTGGGATAGACCACTTAGGTATGCATGTTTGGGGTGGTCTGCTCACCGCTAAGCAGGTGTCGAGCGTCGCTAATCAACTCGGTAAGGGGAGGGTTCTCTGCGAGACGTATGGTTGCACCGGTAACTATCCATCATTCGCGGATAGGAAGTGGATTGGGGATTGGCTATACGCCATGGGGGTGAACCTCTTAAATCATCACCTGGTTCCGTATTCGATGCGCGGTAGGAGGAAACGGGACTACGGGCTTAACTTCCATTGGGGTCAGCCATGGTGGAAGTACAATAGGATTATTGAAGACTACTTTGCGAGGCTGAGCTATGTGCTTTCAAGAGGCAGACGTGTGGTTAATGTTTTGGTCATACATCCAATCGGTAGTGCATGGGCAACATACTCGCCTTTAAATCCGTCTAAAGTGGTGGAGTTAGACAACCACCTCTCAAGGTTGCTTAGGACCCTGCTCTCCATACACGTAGACTTCGACCTCGGGGATGAGATGCTTATGGAGAAATACGGTAGGGTTGATGGTGGAAAACTATACGTTGGTGAAGCGTCCTACGACTTCGTCATAATACCTCCGAGCGTAACGTTGGCGAAAAACACAGTTAAACTGTTGAGGGAGTTTACGGGTAAAATAGTAGCGGTATCCCCCACACCCATCCTGGTAGACGGAGAACCCAGCGATATGATTAAGGAAGTGCTGAGTAGAGCCGAGGTGATCGGTAAAATCGATAAGGCAACCGTTATGGCGGCGCTTAAAGGGGCATCAAAACCAATTACGGTAGAGGGCGACGAGGATGGAGACGTCCTCTACCATTTAAGACGCGGCCATGAGGATGACACACTCGTACTGTTTCTAGCCAATACTAGTCGTGAGAAGGCTCACGAGTTGGAAGTATCATTAGAGGGTGTGTTTACGGTTGAGATTTGGAACCCGATAGATGGGGAGCGGAAGACCCACCCGTTTGAAACTGAGGGTGGGAGAACCATCTGGAGTATAAGGCTGGAACCGGTAGGCTCAGCCCTATTCGTCCTGAAGCCGGGCATGTCTGGGGCTGAAGCCCCAACCGTGGGAAGGGTTAAGGTTTCTGAAACACCTGTCACGGGTTTATGGAGGATTAGGAGGCTTAACCCAAACATTCTAGTCTTAGACTACTGTAGGTATCGGGTTGGTGGTGCTTGGAGCGAACCAATGCCAGTTTGGAGGGCGCATGATGCCATAGTTCAGAATGGGTTGGGTACAAGGTTCTCCCTAAGGTTTGAGTTTGAGTCGGACATAGAATTCGAGGGTAGGAGCGCATACCTTGTTGTTGAAAAACCAGAGTGCTTCAAGGTCTACGTGAACGGTGTTAGGGTTGAGCCTAAAGCAAACGGGTACTGGCTTGACTGGAACTTCCCAATGATAGAGGTCTCCCAATTAATCGGCAAAGGTCTAAACGTTATAGAGGTTGAGGGAGTTGTAAGCCTAGAGACCGAGTTGGAGAACATACATCTGCTAGGCGACTTCGGGGTTAAGGTCGGTGCTAAGGGCTCATCTAGACTGATAGGTGAAGTGAGCAGTGTAGAGCTTGGGGACCTATGCCAGATGGGCTACCCATTCTATGCCGGCGAAGTAGAGCTTAGGAAGGTCGTGAATCTAGACGTGCCCGGAGACGCTGAAGTACTCATCCGCTTGGAGGGGCTTGAATCGTCATTGGCTATAGTTTACGTGAATGGGAGGAAGGCTGGAGAGGCAATACTACCGCCGTATGAGGTGGATGCCACAAATGCCATAAAACCCGGCGAAAACGAGCTGAAGATCGTGCTTGTCGGAGCATTAAGAAACGCTTTAGGACCACACCACTATAAGGGTGGAGACCCACCATTCGTAGGCCCGGAAACATTCAGAGACCCTATGCACTGGACAGACGACTACGTGCTGAAGCCATTCGGTGTGAAAAGCGTTAAAATCTCCATACTGAAATAAATCATAGATATGTTTAAAAGCCTGTAAATCTCACCTGGGAGATCGACTATGAATTTGAGGGAAAGGTTCCTCTTAACCGTGCATTTTCAGCGACCAGACCGTGTTCCAAACTTTGAGATAGGTTTCTGGGATGAAACCGTTGATAGGTGGTATAAGGAAGGTTTACCCTCTTACGTCCACCAGGTGTCGACGGGCCCTTGCTTGCCAACAAAGATTTGCCAAACAATTCTAGAAACCGAATATTCACAAGCAACAACTCTAGCGGATTTGTTCTGTATGCCAACAGAGCTTGAGAACGTTATAGGCGTCACTCAATACTTTGGTATGGATCCTCACGCCCGCACTCCTATTCCCGTGAACACGTTAAACCCAGTCCCCCCTCTTGGTCCAAAAATCGTCAAGGATGAAGGGGAAACGATAGTAGAAATAAACGAGCTTGGGGTCAAATTGAGGCGTAGGAAAAAATTCTCCAGCATCCCCCAATTTCTCGAGTTCCCTGTTAAAACGTTAAAAGACTTCGAAGAACTTAAGCCTAGATTTAACCCTAAAACGCCTGAAAGATATCCTAAGAACTGGAATAAACTAGTTGAAGCCTATAGGAAGAGGGATTATCCCCTTACGATAATTTTTGGCGGTTTCTTCTGGCAGGTAAGAGCACTCATGGGTCTTCAAAATCTTTGCATCGCCCTCTACAAAGATCCAGAGCTCATAAAAGAAATTGTTGAGTTCTGGGCGGAGTTTAACGTTCAAGTGGCACAGAGGGCCGTTGAGGAGGTTGAACTTGACTGCGCCTACTTTTTCGAGGATATGGCTTATAAGAAGTCTTCTATGATATCGCCAGCTATGTTTCGGAAATTCATGCTTCCCAGCTATAAAAAATGTACAAGGTTTCTCAGACAGTATGGGATAGATACGATCTTTGTCGATAGTGACGGAAACCTAAGCGATCTCATACCCCTCTTTCTAGAGGGGGGGGTAAACGCCATTTTTCCTGTGGAAATTATGGCAGGGAATGACCCTGTGGCTTTGCGCAAAAAGTACGGTAAACGACTCGTCCTTTTTGGAGGCGTTAACAAATACTCCCTTGTTCAAGGCCCCGAAGCCATAGAGGAGGAATTGATGAGCAAACTACCCTACCTTCTTTCCGAGGGTGGATACATCCCCGCTGTAGATCATATGGTTCCACCTGACGTATCATTGGAGAACTTTAAGTATTATGCTCAACTTAAGAGAAAATTGCTCTCTGAGTATGGCTAGTTTATCCTTTCATGAATTAGAGGCGATTTTCCGCATCAGTTGATTTCTTAGGAGGCATGTCCAACTTATCTATAAATCTATCTTATGGTGATTTCTAGGCAGTACATTATGAGCCTTGATGTTATTCTCGTTTTGAGCGGTTCTCTCAGCCTTTATTCTGTCTCCGAATTCTTACCGTTAATGCTCCGAATATTCCTTCTCCAACACTCCCGTACACGTATAGGGGATAAAGCTTATAATATACTTTAACTTACAATACAAATATGCGTGAAGAGGAGCTTAAACTTAGTTGGAAAACGTTTGGACTAGCTTTATTAGTCGGATTGATTTACATTGCCATACAAGCAGTGATGACAGGCTATGCAGCAACGGGTATGGATAACTCTTTGCATGGCTCTTTCCTACAAGGGCTTGCTTGGCGAGGACCCATGGCGACTTTATACGTATTCATCATTTTCTCAGGTCTTCTTGGAGGATTAAGCGTAAAGTACAGGCTGAGTCCGGATTTCCTTGTCCTAACATGGGTCATAACTTCAGCTGCAACTCTAACTGGATACAGCTGGGTTACTGGAATGCATTGTAGTGTCTTATGTCTAGCTCATATGGCACCTTACAATAAAATCATCGGCCCACTTCTTCCAAGCTTCTGGGCTCCTAAAGACCCAAGTCTTTTAGAAGCCTTTGCGAAGGGGAGTCCAGTAATGGACTGGATTGCGTGGTCGCCTTATCTTTTCAGCATGATAGCACTTCACCTCATATATAATTTCATCTGCATCTTCATCGCCCTTGCAATGCGCAAAACCTGGGTTGAGGTTGAGAAACTTACGTTTCCAATGTCTAGGTTGATCAGCGCCCCTATCGGTTATGGTACAATCTGGGAGTCTAAACCAAGCATCTTTAAACTGAGGACTTTATGGATTGGTGCCCTTCTTGGAGTAGCTGTATACCAAGACGCACTAATAGCCCCCATCTATTCCTACCTACTAAAACTTGGAACATGGCCATCTTGGTGGACGTTTGTTCCTAGTGTTATTGATGAAGGGCCTATCGTAGGCAGGTATCTTCCCGGAGCAGCCTTCCCTGTATGTCTAATGATGCCACACATTATTCTTTGCGCCCTCCTACCCTTAGAGATACTATTCAGTACATGGTTTACTTACCTCATCGTGCAGGTATTCCTTAACTATGTCATGGTTTCAACCGGCTCAGCACCTTATGATCCTTCATGGAGCTCAATGATACGATGGGTACAGTATGGACTTAATGTGGGACCATTGCGATACGCTCATATAGCAAACGGCATTTTCATGGCGATAGCTCTTGTCCCCTTATGGATTCATCGTAAATCGTTTATTGCTACTATTAAATTGGCCCTTGGGATGAGAAGTGAAGAGCTATCAGAGGAAACAGAACCCATTAAGTATCGATGGATATACATAGGATTGATTCTTTCAATGATCGCGTATCTAGCTTACGCTGGAGCATCTGAGGTCCCCTTCATCGTCAGCCTTGGACTATTACTCTACTTCATGATACAAAGCCTTGGAAACCAAAGGATTGTTGCTGAGGCTGGCTATTATTCGAGATGGGCCGAATATCCAGCGTTTGGAGGAGCAGGATTACCACTCACATCGGATCTACTAAGTCTTGCTGGTACACCTACTGGAACACCGGCGGTAGCTGCACTTTCGCTCCTGCAAATAGGGCACTGTCGACCCTTCTCCGATCCAGGAAGTGTGTTTCTCTCAGCTGAGAAGATTAGAATGGATGCTGGGGCAAAAAGAGTAAAGTCAAGCCACACCCTCACAATGGTAGTCTTAGGCACAGTTGTATTTGCGTTAGCTCATTACCCCATTGCTCTCTGGACATTAAATCACTTTGGATATGAAAGAGCTTTTATCGGTGGGATCGTTCGTATGCATGCGTCGCAAATAGGGACAAATATAACAAAGCAACTAACAGAAGGATGGTTCCCCTTATGGAGACCTTACGCGCCACAGCTCATAGTAGGCTTTATCATAGGAGTAATACTCGTTTATATACGTCTGCTATTCCCAGGATTCATCATACATCCCGTTGGAGTCATCTACGCCTTCATGGGCCACGACAGCGTATTTATGTTCTTCCCATTCCTCATCATGTGGATCATAAAGCTGATCGTTCTAAGGTTCGGCGGAGTCGATATCTACGAGAGATATCTTGTACCTTTCGTCTTAGGCTTCAGTATGATAGGGTACATTTTCACGGTAGTTAACAACTTTGAATACCTGGTTATTAGCTGCATTTGGATTCCACCGAGTGTTTAAGGTTAAACACAATAAACCCCTCCTTTTTTTAAACCAAAACTATGTGCATGAGAATTTAAATTAGATTGGGCTTTATGGCTTAATTTTTCTGGCTTGGAACCCTTCTCCTGTTTTTGGCGCCTACCCTTCAATCCTGTGTATTTATTGTCATGTTATATATGTTTTCCATACTTTAGCCATGTGGTATTCTCCGTATAGGCGTTTGAATGTTGAGAACGCTGTCTCAGCGCTCCAGCGCCTACCGTAACCCATCACTCTACTCCACTCCCTCTCACTAAGCCTCTTGAACGTTATGACTGAAACGCGCCTCTCAGGAGACCCTCGATCCATCCTTGCGTCCCTCCTAGGCTTAATAACGGCTTTATATCCATCGCGAAATATATCATATTGCTTCTTCTTCCCATACACTCGCTCAACCCATCCTCCGCATTTATGGACGCTTACAACGCTTGAATCAACAGCTATAACGATAGGGACATCGTAGCCACTTAAAGATTCGTATAGCGTAGGTTAAGTATTAGAATGCGTCTCCTAACCCATGAGTAGTCGACTGATGGGAGCTTCTGGATAGGCCTATTCAAAGCCCTAGTGAAGCCTTCAAGCCGCCTACAAGACATAGAGAACAAATATCGGACAACCATGAGGAATTCAATATACCTCTCAGTGAGCTTGAATGGGTGCTCAACCTTACAATCATTCATAACACTGAGCTTAAGATCATAGCCTTTAAGGAAGTCTAGGCTGAGCAGGGGCTCGCCGCACCTGATAAGCCTCTCATCAACAAGTCTCCAATCCATAAGAGAAAAAGAACCGGACAGAAAAATTAATTAAGCCACAAAGCAACGATAATAAAAAGAGAGTATCTATGAATCAGAATAGCGGAGTCAAACTGTGGGGGGCCATCTTACCTTTCTTATTAGCTTTAACGTTTACACCCTTCTACATAGTTGGTGTAGCTATGCAGACTGAACAATTAAACAAAGATGAGATAGACTATCTATCTGTTGTTCAAAGCATAAATATGTCCGAAATAAAAAATCACGTAACATTTTTCTCAAGTTTGGGAAGTAGAATGACGGGATACGAAGGTTGCGACGCCGCAGCAAATTACATTATTAAGAAGTTTCAGGATTATGGGCTTAAACCAATCCAGGTTGACTTTTACAATGTCACCGTACCCATTGACTATGGAGCTGATGTAAAAGTACTTTCACCAGTTGAGAAAATAATAAAAGCTTATCCTCTGGCTCCAAATATGGTTCAAACTTGTGCGACGCCTGGGATAAGCGGTCCCTTGGAGTATGTAGGCCTTGGAGAACTTAAGGATTTTAATGGGAAAAAAATTGCTGGAAGTATAGTGCTTATGGAGTTTAATAGCCATAAGAATTGGCTCAAAGCAGCCGAATTAGGTGCGAAAGCTGTAATCTTTATCGAACCAGAATTCACAACGAAGACAGAGGCTGAACAGAAGGTACTTCAAGAGGTCCCACTCCATTTTCCAAGGCTATGGATATCTAGAGAGGATGGAATTTACTTAGTTGAGTTGTTAAAGAGTAACCAAGTAACTGTTAGTTTAAGATTAAACATGAAGTTCAAAACTGTTCTAGCAAAGAACATAATAGGAATAATTAATGGTACTCATTTCCCTCATCATATGACTGAAAGTTTCGACAAAAACCTTATTCCTGTGGGCTCCATTGCCGTTTCTGCTCACTACGATTCGTTCTCCTTCGTCCCCTCCCTAGCACCGGGGGCGGAGGACTCACTCGGCATATCCGTTTTACTCGAGATGGCTAAATATTTTTCAGAAAATAAGCCCAAGAGAACCATGTTATTCATTGCTTTTTCCGGCTACTGGCAGGGACTAGCGGGATCTAGAGAATTCGTTGATCAATACTGGGATGTCCTCAACCGTACAACGGTCCACCTGAACCTGGACTTTTCTACGGATAGTAAACGTGTTGGATTGGTATGGGTGGGCTACTACTATAGGAACAGTCAAACCGAAGCCAGCGGGGCCTTTGCTCTACCCTGGAGCGAGTTACCCCTCTCTAAAGCAACTTTGTTATGGGGTAAGATCAACTTAAAGGAAATAGAGGAGAAGCTTGGCAGTCCGTTACCCGTTGACGACACAGTTAGTATTGCATGGGAACGATTCTTCCCCTCTCATTTCATGTCTGACGTAGAGCCATTTCTATTAGCTGGTGCACCTGCATTTTCTTTTCGAACGACTCATTCGTTACGTTTACGCTGGAACACTCCTCTTGACACCCCTGAACGAATTAATTATGAAAATTTGAAGCCGCAAGTGGAGTTCAGCCTCTGTAGTATCGTCAAGTTAGCGAATATGATGGACGAGATCCTTCCAGTATACAGATTGTACAGATGGTATAGTTCCGGCGGTTTTTCAACAATTAAAGGGCAAGTTTTAGAGTACGATGAAACCATTGGCTGGTATAAACCGGTGCCACACGCCTTAGTATATTTAAAACTCTCAGTTGCTCCAGAGACTACCACGGAGGGGGTAGCGGAGATTGTTATGGGGGAAGCTGCATGGGCAGCTGAATTTCTTCAGAAGATCGTCATAGAGGGGGATGAGAATGGATCTTTTATTTTAAAGGGTGCGTTTGGCGTAGCGGAGGCTGGAGGGGCAGTACTCTATGGAGGTATAACTCCCCGATATTATATTGCTTATGCATTTGTGATAAACGACACAACAGGTGCAATAGAGTATGCCCCTGACATGGGCGTTTATGGTGCGGCAAAATTTCCAAACATATTCGCTGTAAGTAAGGAGGTATTCAATAGGAGTGTAATAGTGTTTAAATCAGGTGCTCTCGTTTTGTTCGACTACGTAGACTTTAGAAACATCGCCATGCCTTACAGCACTTTAATTCTCGATATCAAGGGACATGTAACCCCGCTACACTTCGGCGAGATCGTGTCTCCTGATCGTGTTCGAATGGTTTTCATAAACCCCTATGAACCAATCGAGATTGTGGTAAGAGATTCGCAATATCAAGTCGTCGGGTTACTCAACAATTCAACGAGGGGGTGCCCCTCTGGAGTAGGCTTTAGAGTAAAGCCTGGTGAAACCTTTACCATATACCATACTCCAGCCAAAATGGCAAATGACTTATACTTCCTCAACAGAGGGCGTGTAGAAAGAGCTACTGAAGCCTTAAGTCAAGGGACGTTGGATTTTCAACAGCTATCGTGCGAATTTCTAGCGAATGAAGATTTGATGAGAGAGGAGCTTCAGTACGATACCGCTTACGGATACTCTATCAATGCACTTTTAAATGCTGTTGAGGCTCACAGAAGAGTTTCATCTGCAATCCAAGATTCGATTCTTACAGTCTTCTACTTCTCACTATTAATTACGGTAGGCGTGTTGCTACTTGAAAGATTGTTGGTTCATGCTTCCGGTGTAAGAAGGATTATCGTTACAGGAATTCTTTACGTCACACTTATAGTTATTCTTTCAACCATTCATCCAGGCTTCATTTTAGCTGAAAATGCTCCGATGATCGTGTTTGGATCACTTATTCTCTGCATGATTTTCCCGACAGGCGTCATACTTTTCAGTAACTTAGCAAGTAGCCTCATATCGTTCAGAAGAAAAGTTGTTGGCGCTCACTTCGTAGAATTATCTAGAACAGGCATGGCATCTGCGATGTTCTCAATGGGGATTGAGAACATGAGAAAAAGAAAGTTTAGGTCGATACTCACCTTAGCAACCATCGCTTTACTCTCATTTTCCCTCACCATGCTAACTTCAGTTTCTGGTACTTCAGCCATGAGAGCTACTGAAATACCTGGAACAGCACGATATGAGGGGCTTTTTATTAGAAAGGGATTATGGGAACCTATACCCGAACCAGTAGTCGATTATTTGGAAAGTGCGTTCTCTAATTGCACTCTGTGCCCAAGAATGTGGTACTATCCTCCGGCACAGTCAATGTTAATTAGTGGTAAATCTGAGTTATTCGTCGAACGGTACGTCGTGTTTTTAGCTCTTTCACCAAAGGAAGTTGATGTAACGGCTGTTGATGAAACTCTCACCGATGGATCCTGGTTTTTGGAATCCGACTTATATGCTTGCATTATAAGTAGTGAACTTGCTGATAACCTTCATGTTAAAGTCGGTGACATTGTAAATGTCGGAGGATTGGAGTTAACTGTGAGAGGCATATTCCTCCCTCAAGCTTTTAGTGAAATTAAGGAGCTTGATCAGCAGTCTATCGTTCCCATAGATAGTTTAGCTCCCAGCCAGTATAGGATTACGGGGATCAGAGTACCGGCTGAGTGGATTATAATAGTTCCTTATGAGCTCGGAAGGCAGTTAAACTTTAATTTTTACGCTATTGCGATAAAGATTAGGGAAGTGAATGCCATCGAAGAATTAGCTAGTAAATTAGGCCAAATAACCGAATTCTACGTGTATTCCGGTAAAGACGGGGCTATCCACCTTTACACGCGGTCAAACGTCTATTCGATTCATGGGTTAGAAACTATGATGATACCATTAGGTATTGGCGTTTTGATCTGTCTAACTACGTTACTGGCAGCGGTCTATGAGAGAACTAGGGAAATTGGAACATTGAGTGCATTAGGAGCCGCTCCTAGAAGCATTTCATTTTCATTCTTAATTGAAGCAGTCACTATTGGTACTTTAGGTAGCATACTTGGATATGTTCCCGGAATAGTAGCTAACATAATACTATATAGAGCCGGTTTTCTCCCACCTGGGTTTTACCCCAACGTTTCTTCGAAATATGTGATTTACACGACGCTTGGCATGATATTAATCTCCATCGTATCAGTAATCTATCCCGCGATCAAAGCAGCAAAAGCTGTAACTCCATCTCTTGAAAGAGCTTGGCGTATCCCCACCAAACCCAGGGGGGATGAATGGAGCATTCCGTTGCCCTTTAATTTTAAGGATAAGCGAGAGGTAATAGGGGTATTAAAATTCTTGGAAGAGTATTTAAAGGTTAAAGCCGCTGATAAATCAGGAGCATTTATGGCTAGCGATATCCGCCTTGAAAAATCCGAGGAAACAATATCTCTAAACATGATAACGCAAATTAGACCTTATGAGGCGGGAGTAAATCAAGATACTCGAATTACAGCAATTCGCTCTAAAGACAAAAGTAAATACACGTTTGAAATATATCTTAGACGGAAAACGGGATTGTTACATGTATGGCAAAGATCAAATCGTCGTCTTATGGACGAATTAAGAAAACAGTTTCTGCTTTGGAGGGGGCTCTCACCGGAGGAAAAGAAAAAGTATATGAGTGAGGAGTAATGGAAGAGGGAGAAAATAGGGTGGAAGGTTTAACCTCAAGATCCTTTTCTGCCATTCTATATTCAGCAGTAGTACTGGAGCCCGTTGTTATTTGGATGGCTTTAACGGCTGGTGTGGGGATGGGGGGGTTTGTCAACTATGCCGTACTTTTACTATTTACTAGTATTGCAGAAATGTTTGGTAAGCCTCTCACAAGGCAGGAGGCGTATATAGTTTGGTTTTTCTCTTCTATTGTGCTTGGTGGAATATCGATTTCCGCGTTCGGAGATGCCATCTTTACCCAGATTATATATAACAGCTTTTTCGCAACCACAATGTTACGAGCATACGACGTGCCTAGGTGGTTTGCCCCCCCCATAGAAATTGTTGAGGAAAGATCCTTCTTTAATCCCGCTTGGGTCACTCCAACATTGATCCTAGTAACACTACTTTTATGCGCTAAAATAGCAGATTTATCATCATCTCTCTTCTGTCGAGAGATATTTATCAAGCGAGAAAGGCTTCCGTTTCCACTCGCTCAAGTTGGCTACCAAGCCTGTATGACGCTGGCTGAGAGAGACCCTGAAAAGGTTAAAGTCTTTACGATCAGTGCTGTAATAGCTTTCTTTTATGCCATAGTTGCTTATGGAACACCCCTGTTAACCCACTCACTTTTTCAAGTAGCTTTCTCACCAATATCAATACCATGGTACGATCTTAATGAGTATTTGGAACCTGTCTTACCAGGTTCTTCATTCGGGGTTTCCACAGACCCCGCGACATTTGCTATGGCATTTATTCTCCCATTTAGCGTTGTTGTATCGATGTTTTTAGGGTCGTTCGCCTTGTATTTCTTAGGTAATCACATAATGTTACGGTATAACCTATTTCCAGGATGGATGTCTGGCATGAGAGTTGCCGACGCATTTACACGCTCTGTACTTTATATATGGGCCCCTCTTATTATAGGAGTTTCTATAGGGGCTGCCATAATCCCCCTTTTTGGGCGCCCTCGAATTTTCTTAGAAGCCTTCAAGTCTCTAATCAAAATCGGAAGTGGTCTCACGGAACCAGGAGAAATTCCTGCGTGGACGTATCTACCTATCTTCCTTCTAAGTAGTGGTATTTACGTAGCAATTCTAGTCATGCTTGCGCCGGATTTTCCATGGTGGCTCATGATAATCCTTTTCATCCTATTTCCATTCGTTCTCTCTTTGTATAACGGTAGAGCAATGGGCGAAACAGGTTATTCAATGGGTATACCCTATGTCAAAGAGGGGGTAACATTAGCATGTGGATATCATGGTCTTAATTTCTGGATTATACCAAGCTACATGGCTAGCGGATCATTCACATGGTCTCTCAAAGTAGCCGATATGATGTCTATGAAGATGTCAAGTTTCATTAAAGCGGTTCTTGTATCATTCATTCTAACAATAATCACTAACCTTATCTTCATGCAGTTTTTCTGGCAACTGGCTCCAATACCATCTTCAGTATTTCCGATGACGCAAATTTTCTGGCCGATGACTGCCTCGTTTCAAATGTTGTGGATCAACCGAGTTATTCCATCTATGAATCCCATCCTCATGATTGGGGGTTTCTTACTGGCAACGGTAACATATTTTATCTCAAGGATAGTACCTATTTCAGTTATCGGTCTTGCTGCCGGAACATATACACCATTGCCTACGGCCTTCACTAGTTTAATCGGAGGGCTTCTTGGGAATTTCGTCCTTAAGAGGGTGCTTGGTGAAGATTGGTGGCAAAAATATCGAGCTGTTATCGTAGCCGGAGTAGGTGGTGGTCTGGGCATTGCTGTTGGCCTTGCATCTGGGCTTGCGCTTGTGTTGAGATCTATGTGGTCGCTTCCATTCTAAAAAGATTTTATAATACTTATATCGCATGGAAAACTACCAGTAACTTCCACTATTAAAAGCGACTGTATACTTACACGGGACGTTTTCTAGCAACCATTCTGGCTGACGAAAGTTATTGATGCCCCTTATGTGCTTCTCGGCATGTAAATAGCCATGGTTTGGATATGCCGGGTTGTACCTCAGCAGATTATGTGCACCTTTCTTGGTAATGGCTTAACTATTGAATTCCGTTTGAACTGTTGCTTCTAGAGCAATAACACACGATCAAATAAATATCTACTAATCATCATATGTCCAACTCCATAAGCCTAACCCGAACAGCGTCTACCCATGTCGTTATCATTTTAATATCTGATCCAACATTGCCATAGACCTTCTCATAAACACATTTTTAATGAAATGTGTTTATGACGCCCGAGGCATCATAATCTTTTAGTTTAAAGGACCTTATTTAAGACCAAACTCAGAGACCTTTTGTCTGGTAATTTTCTCATTAAAAGCTCTGAAAAATTTTTCAATTCCTCTAAGAGCTCGAAGCTAGTAGCTCTCTATGGCTAATTACTTCTCGGTAGCCTTCAACTTCATACGCGGAGAGGATACGAACCATAAAAAATATTTTGAAGGAATGAATAAAAAGAATGTAAACTTACTATTCAAAAGGAAGCGGTTTCATGAAAAGCATAATTAATCCTAGTAAAAAAATGGGAAATAGAGATCGTTTTCTTAACGTTTTTCGTTATAAGGAAGTCGATCACGTACCTGACGTTGAGTTCGGTTACTGGCCAGAAACGTTGAGAAGGTGGCATAGTGAAGGATTACCCAGTTGGGTGATAGACGACGTAAGAGCTGGCACATTCTTCGGATTTGAAGGGAGAAGATCGGAGATTCCAATTGGAGAAAAAGTCCCCCTAGGATTTCACGACTTCGGAGTTGTGGTTCCATTCAAAGGCTTCAAGAGAGAGGTTCTCAAGGAAGACGAAAGGAGTTATGTCGTGAGGGATCAATTTGGGGTAATCTCCATTCAGTGGAAACCCGGAGTCGGTCAATCGATACCGAAATACATAGAATTTCCAGTAAAGGATAGAGAGGGTTGGGAAAGCTACAAGGAAAGGTTCGACATCGAAGGAATACGATACCCTGACAACTGGGAATTTCTTCTTGAGAAGTACAGGGAAAGAACCTATCCTCTCGGCATCGACGCAGGAGGCTTCTTCGGATGGATGAGAAATCTTATGGGTTTGGAAAACCTCTGCATAACATTCTATAAGAGCCCAGAGCTTATAGAGGATATGTTAGATTTTAGGACTGAAATGGTTCTTAGAGCTATTGAGAAGGCCGTTAAAGAGGTTAAGCCAACAATCGATTATGCCCACTGGTGGGAGGATATGTGTTACAATAAGGGGCCCCTAATTTCACCAAAACTTTTCGATGAATTTATGGTCCCTAGATATAAGCGGATAGCCAATTTCCTCAAAGAGCATGGGATATGGATAAGTATAGTGGACTGCGATGGATACATAGATCCATTAGTGCCGCTGTGGCTTAATGCCGGAATAAACTGCATGTTCCCCCTTGAAGTGAGAGCCGGAACAGATCCAGTTCGGTTAAGAGAAAAATATGGAAGAAAAGTCCTGCTCATGGGCGGGGTCGATAAGAGGGCTCTGATCAGAGGGAAGACGGCTATAAAAAAGGAATTGGAAAGGTTGAAGCCTTTAATTGAGGAGGGGGGATATATTCCAACCGTGGATCACCGCGTCCCTCCAGATGTATCCTATGAAAATTACCTCTACTACTTGAAGGAAAAAAGAAAAATAATATTTGGTGTATCAAAAATGGAGCCCTTCTACTACTTTGAATACCTTGATTACAAATTGGAAACAGCTGTGCCTTAATAGCATCATCTGCGACTTACATCTTTTAAACCACGCATTCCTAACGATTCCTAGCGGCTTTAATCACAGCCAGATCCCTTGGAATAGGCGCGATCAGCCCCGTGATTCCATGGCCATGGAGAATTGTAACCTATTTCTCCGAATACAGGGGCTTTACGGCTTGGGACTTCAGTCCAGCGATTGAAACGGGTTCCTCAGCGTCTATCGTTCAATTCGTCAAAGTATCCTATCTGACTGAAACAAAGCCGATGGACTATATCAAACTACTGACTGCGGGATACGTCATAGCTTTACTGCTGAGCCTCGTTTTCTACGACTTCTTCTGGCGGATCGCGCCAATACCCTCAAGCGTCTACCCGTTCACTTTATTCTACTGGCCACAGTATATGCTAGAAGTCTTAATGTTTTCTACGGGGCAAATATCGATAAAACCTGAGGTTATACTGTTTTCCACGGTCGTAGGCGTTGCCATCGTCGCCTTGGAAGGTGGATTGAGAAAGCTTGGCGTAGCTTTCTCGGCCATAGGTTTCGTAATAGGGGTATTCCAGATGCTTCCTGTAGCCATAGGTCTCTTCATAGGGTCAATCCTCAGCAACATAGTTATGCCAAGAATTCTGCACAATTGGAGAGAGGCCCGCTTCATAGCTATAGCTGGAATTATGGCGGGTTTAAGCATAAGTATTGGAATAGGCATAGCAATAGCACTTTTAGCGAAGGCACCATGGATCTGGCCGTGGTGAAAAAGAGGAGAGGCATGTTTAAGGCCTCAGCCGCTACTTTAAGTTCGCTTTCCCCCAATGCTATGTCTCCTGCAAATACCTGTTAGAGGGCTCTACTCACCTTTCCCAGCAACCCACTTCTTGCATATGTTTACGCCTTCTACTGCGTCTCTCCCGTATGCGTCTGCGCCTATCTGTCTTGCGTACTCTTCCGTTAAAGGTGCCCCTCCAACTATTATCTTCACTTTATCTCTCAATCCTGCCTGCTCTAGGGCTTTTATGATCTTAGCCATGTTAACCATCGTCGTCGTTAGCAGTGCAGACATGGCTACTATATCAGGCTTATACTGTTTAACGGCTTCTACAAACTTCTCAGCAGGCACATCTACGCCTAGGTCTATAACCTCGAATCCCGAAGCGGTTAGAAGCGTTATCACAACGTTCTTACCTATGTCGTGTAGGTCGCCCTCGACAGTTCCTATGACTACTCTGCCTATGTGCTTCATATCTCCAGCCTTCATATAGGGCTGTAGTACTGATAAACCTTCCTTCATAGTCTCACCAGCCATTATAAGCTCGGCAAGGAAATACTCACCAGCCTCATACTTCTCACCGACAATCTCCATACCCTTAGCCATACCCTCCATAACGGCCTCGTAAGGCGTAACACCGGCATCTAAAGCCTCCCTAGCAGCCCTCTTAACACCATCAATATCCAAATTGACAACAGCATCCCTAAGCCTAGCCAAAACCTCAACACGCCTAGACATACTCCCACACAAACATACATCTCCAGAAGGAAGACATATAAGACTTACCACGTGCCTTCCAAACCCTCTACTCTAAGTCTAAGGGGAGGCCTAGTATAGGGGAGCTCTAGAAGGCTGCCGCCCGCATGGATGCGTTGTCAAAACCCAGCCTAATGGCTGTACGTCTTGCGCGGTGTCTTCCTCTCCATGGCGTTTTTAGCCCATGCTATCCAACCCCTGACCTTAGCCTGATCCTCAAGGTCAAGCCCAGGTGCAAACCACACCCTGACCGTGAGCCCTCCGCTAGACTCGACGAGCTCGTAGTTTAGGTTTGCCAGCCTCTTCTCACCTTCGAGCTGCCTAATGAGCCAGTTTAAAGGCCTCCTATCCCCTTGAACCCTGATGGCTTCTGATAGGTCTGGCTGTTTGAAGGAGGATTTAGGGTCTTTGAATCCCTCAGCTGCTTCAGGCTTGAGGGCCTCCACAATGGTCTCCAAGGCTTCTCGTATCGTCTTCATCTGACGCTCAAGCCTCTCAACCCTATCCTCAAGGCTCATAGAGGCACCTCCTCAACCCTGTATACGCGCACCTTACCACCGTACTCCCTGACTATGGACGCTAAAGCCCTAACGTGCGCCTGGCTGCCCATGTAAACGCTCAGCTGGACGCGTTCAACCTTAAGCCTGAGCATGTGGTTGTAGAGCATCCTAGGCATCCTAGTGCCTGGGAAGTCGAATATGGCTATGTACTTCGAGCCGTCGTCTGGGTATAGCCTCTCGAAGCGCTCTAGCAACGCCTGGTACTTCCAGGTCCTCACTTGCAATTCACATGTATGAATCATAGTTTTGAACTATTTAAAGGTTTCGCACATGCGAAATATCTATGGAAACTAGCGCAAAAATGCGGGTGGAAGGGGGCTTAGAAACTGCTTCTTTCTAGCGTAAAGTTTATTAATTGCCACGGCTTCATGCATGGTGAAGGTAAAGCCTGAATGCCTCCCTTGAGAGGCGATATGTAGGGTTGGAATAGATGAATGTGGAGGCTTCACCCGTTCACCCCGAAAGCCTTCCCATGATAGGAGGAGGGAAGGGATGAAAGTTAACACTAGACCAGAACGGCTTGATCCAGCTCCGTTAAGAGATGATGTTAGGTTGCATGAGCCTATACGTATGTGTGCGATTGCTAGTAGAGTACTTAACAGCTAAGTATATAGGTACGTATGTACTATCTTTACTTGTGGCATCCTTGAAATTAGAGGTTCCACCAGAACCTTCATCGGTGAGGGAGTCTATAAGAAGGGGGCTTGAAGCTCATCGAAGGCTCGAGATAATGAGCCTGAAGCAGGGGACGTGGATAGCTTCGCCGCTGTGGAGGGACTACGGCTGGGGTTTAGAGCTTAAGAGGCATGGTGTGACGTGGCAGAAGTTCATGGTAATCGTCAGAGACCACTACCCCTACTTCCTCGACTGGGTGAACGGTAAAGCTCCCTGGGGCTACGTGATCGGAAAACTCATCGAGCGTGTAGAGGAAGAGGCTAAGCTTTCTGAGGGGTCTGAGAGATGAGCCTTCATGTAGATGCCGATTGGTGAGGGTTATGAGGGAGAGGCTGAACTACTTAGATGGGAGGACTTGGGCTAAGTACTCGATCAGCATATGGAGCATCGTTAAAACACCTGAAGAGGTGAAGCTAGGCCACCCAGCCATGTTTCCACTAGAACTCTGCGAGAGGCTTATAGAGATATACAGTAAGGTCGGCGACGTCGTATTAGACCCATTCATGGGCTCAGGAAGCGTCCTAGTAGCCGCTAGGAAGCTCGGTAGGAAAGGCATAGGCTTCGAAATAGTCCCAGATTTCGTGGAGTTGGCGAAGAAGCGGTTGAGTGAGCAGACTACGAGGGTGCGCCTATCAACCCGCCTTGTGGAATTTGCCTCTGAAGACTCCAGTAGGATGGGTGAGATTGAGAAGAGGCTTAAGGAAGCCGATGTAGAGCCTGAGGTTTACTGTGAAGATGCGAGAAACATGGCGAAGTACCTGCCGCCGGAATCCGTGGATTTATGCATCACGTCGCCGCCATACTGGATGGTTCATAGGAGGCGTAGAACAGCCGACTATAAGGAGCCTAGGCCCTACTCAAGTCTTGAAAGCGACCTAGGCAACATTGAAGACTACGACGTGTTTATAGGGGAGCTGGGAAGGGTTTTCACAAACGTCTACGACACCCTTAAGAGGGGGAAGCGGTGTGTAGTGGTCGTTATGGACGTCAGGGTTGGCGACAAATTCATACCTTTCCACATAGACGTCACAGAGATGATGCGGAGCATAGGCTTCGAGCTTGAGGACATCATAATATGGGATAGACGGCTTGAGTACAGCAACTTAAGACCGCTGGGATACCCCTACGTCTTCGTGGTGAACAAGGTCCACGAATACATCCTCATATTTAGGAAGGGTGTTGAGAATGATCGACTACCTTGACGCAGACGTAGCCTACCTCCTCGGACTGATAGTCGCACGGGGGGAGTTGACTGAGAGCGGCGGTGTGAAGCGTATCGTAATAGAGTTTCCATTTAAAAACCTGGAAGTAGAAGGAGTTGAGAAGAAACTAGTTCAGAGAGATAAGATACTGCTCAGCCTCGACCCGGTGATCAGACGCATTCAAGAACTGGCGGATTTAAACACTAGGAAGGAAGAAGCAGAGCAGTCGGTTTACTTAATCATGGAGACGCTTAAAGAGACAATGTTCCTACGGAACATCAAACATCTGCTTAAAGGTAAAACCACCCACTATGAGTTTGAAATACCCCTTGAAATACTACAATGCGACGACGAGAATATTAAGAAGGAGTTTGTAAGAGGATATGCCGACGTCGCCGGCTCGGCGAGGGCTGCCAACAGGAACAAATGGGGGAGGCATAGAATATACTTAGACGTGCTTAACAGAAACTGGCGGCTGCCCGTGCAACTCTGCCATCTTCTTCAAGACCACCTAAGCGTGCCAGTAGATACCATAACGTATGGCCACCCCAATATAAGAGACCCAGAACTCGAGGAGTATAAAGCTGGTAGGGAGACCGCATGGGCTAGGGAGCATCAAGTTAAGCTGTTCGCCGAAGAGTTTGAGAGGATAGGCTTCTACATGGAGCATAAAAGGGAAATACTTAAGGAGCTTGCCGAATACAATAGGTCGGAAAACTTTGCGAGGGCTGAGTTCTGCAATCCTTGTAAGCGGGTAAAAGCCCAGAAAAAGAAACATCCAGGTGAAAATTCGAAGCTCCTGCCGGAGGAAATCCGTGGAAAACACTTCGACTCCTACAGGCAAATATGCATAGCTTTAGGATGCTTTAGATATAGTGAATTCGTCAAAGCCCAGCGGAAGCTGTTAAATCCGTAAACGTGGGATCGCCATGTATAAGCGAGAGGACGATATGTACCCCCACGTCTGCACCTGGCTGAGGAAGATTCTAGCAAGGAGATATAGAGGCGCTGAGATACTGGTAGAGGATACTTCAAAGAAGGTGTTGTCCCGTTGGCTTTACGACAGGGGTCTACATGGATACTTCCAAGGCTATCAAAGCTTCGAAATAGAGGTGGATGTAACAGGCGTGGCTAAAACCGGAAGTAAAGTCCATGTGGCATTCGTCGAATGTAAGCTTGACAAGATAACGCTCCGCGACGTATCTCAGCTTTTAGGGTACAGCAGGGTTGCACAGCCATCCCTATCTCTAATACTCTCACCTAGAGGGCTGTCAGACTCCATGAATGCTCTACTCAACGTTTTCAGAAGATACGACATTTTACACTACAACCGTGGCAAATACATCGTCGTCGGAAAATGGGACTGTTCAAGAGCTGAACCCGACACATCCTCACTCATCCCTAAAGGTGCTCGAATATAAGCTGAGCTTCACGTAAACCTAGGCGAGCCTACGTGAAGGCGGAAGGT
>Ga0209225_1001614_pt1 | contig 21820 bp, 17 predicted proteins | sample WasSprMetagenome_FD_184732 | JGI IMG/M metagenome (GOLD analysis project Ga0209225, IMG submission 184732) | Sulfidic aquatic microbial communities from Washburn Spring, Yellowstone National Park, USA - WS (SPAdes) (version 3) | ecosystem: Environmental > Aquatic > Thermal springs > Hot (42-90C)... | reverse complement strand
AGCCGCCGGTGGCAAAGCTCGTGGTCAGCCCTGCTGCTCCCCGGGCTCGCCAGGAGGTCCTGTTTGACGCCTCCGGAAGCTATGACCCCGATGGCACCATAAAGGAGTATCGCTGGGACTTCGATGGCGATGGGAAAATTGACCTCATCAGCACCGAGCCCAAGGTCCGTTACACCTATGTTACCGGTGGTAATTTCACCGTAGGGCTCACTGTAGTGGACAACACCGGCGCTTCCACTACCATCACTTATCCTTTGTACGTTTCCCCTATCACGGTGCAGGTTACCCGGGAAATTTCTACTACTCATGCTCTGCCCGGTTCGGTCTTCCGGGTGACAGTGAAAATCAAGACTGACCAGGATTTGGTCGGTGTGGGCCTCGATGAGGACCCGCCGGCGAATTGGGAGGTTATCCCCATCCAGAATGCCGGGGCCGTCTTCAATCGGCCATATGTGCAGTGGGTGTTCATGGACACCATCCGGGCCGGCACGGAACGGGTGATCGTCTACGACCTTAAAGTCCCGCCGGTGGAGCAAATGGCGGCGCTGCGTTTGCCCCAGCAGTTCTGCATCACCGGCCTGTTCCAGAGCAAGGTTCCGGATATCACCCTGGAGGTGGCCGGCGAGTCCTGCATCCTCGTGGACACGTGCCTGCCCGCCCTGCAGGCCGCCGCTCACCTCATCCCGCCCGAAAAACCCGGTGATCAGGATCGCCTGGACCTGCGGCTCTCCGAGAGCATCACCGTGGATCAAGTCCTCCGGGTTGCCGAGCTTTGGCGCACGGATCAGCCGCTTCCCGGAACCTGCGGCGAGCGCCTGGACCTGGAAAAGGTCAAACTGATTGCCGCTTACGCTTACTCCTGTACGCCCGTAGATGAGCCTCTCCCCGAGTATCCAAAAGCTACGGTGACCGCTAAGCGGACCATCCTCTATCCCATTCCTTGCGAGGCCGTGGTGCTTGGGTTCTACGACAGCCTGGGGAACGCCCTGGGCAACAAGTTCACGGTCAAGGTGGAGATCTCCACCGATCGGGACGTAATCGGTGTGGGCCTGGATGAGGATCTTCCCGTGGGTTGGCGCGTGACCCCGATCCAGAACGATGGGTTCATCTATAAGCCGGGCGTGGATCAATGGGTGCTCATGGACATCCTGCGGCCCGGGCGGCCAAAGACCATCATCTATGAGGTCACCGTGCCGCCCACGATTCAGGTGAAGAAGCCCCTGCCCGGACCTTGTCCGGTGCGGGACTACCAGACCGTGGTCGGCCGGGTGGATACGGGCCTTCCTTGCTTGGAGGTCGAGGTCACCGGCTCCACGAAGGTGGAGCTTGCGGACTGTCTCAGCGTCCTTGCCGCCATCGCCAAGTGGGACGTGCATCGGGACACGATCGACCTCACCCTTTCCGACAAGATCACCCTTCCCCAGGTTCAGCGGGCCATCGCTTTCTGGCTTGAGGGAAGCCGGGTCCCGCGCGCCTGTGACCCCGGGATTGTGGATTTCGAGCTCATGAAGACCATCATCGCCTATTGGCTTACGGGAACACCGATCTGCGAGCCGCTTCCCGGCCAGCCGCCTTCCCCCTGCGCAGGGCGCTGATGCGGAGTTGGGCTGATCTTCCTCGGGCGACGGGGAGAGCCCTTCTCCCCGTCGCCGTTTTTCTTGGAAAGGAGGAAACATGAGGAAACTCGCGATTTTTCCGCTTTTGAGCGTGACCGTTTTGGCTGCGGGGATCACCCTAGAGTGCTCCAACCTCATTCCCGACCCGGAAACCACCGTGATCCTTTGGGTAAAGGGTGCGCCCCAAGGCGCCTCTTTCCGCTGGGATTTGGATGGAGACGGGAGGTTTGAGACCACAACCTCGGAGCCGGAGATCCGCTTTATCGTCGGAAGTGGCTCCCGCACGGTAACGGTTGAAGTTACCAGCGCCGGAAAAAGTCTCGGTCAAGCTTCCCTTGGGATTGTGGCGGATCCCCGGTTGGGTGCCATCCGCACGATCACGAAGGAGGACGGAAGCTTCCTCGTAACCCTCACGATTCAGGCCAAAATGCCCCTGATCGCGCCGGGGATTGCGGAGGACATCCCCCAGGGCGCGGTGGTGGAAGTGGTGGCGGAAGGAGGGGCGTTCTGGCGAAAAGCGGAAAAGCTCGAGGCGGTGTGGCCCATCATCCTGGATCCCGGAAGCGTTCTCGCCTTCTCCTACAGGGTTTACTCTACAGCCGAGAAACCCCGGCTTTCCGGCGTGGTAAGCGGATACGTAGGCGGCCAGCGCGTGGAGATCCCCATCGCCGGTCAGCTCCAGCCTTAGCGAAGGGGAACGGATTTTTCCCAAAGCTCGGCGAAGTATGCGGAAAGGGTTTGGGCAAGCTCCGGCACGCCTAAAATGAGGACGCCGGCCTCCACATTTTTCGCCAAAGAGGAATAGTTCCAATTAGCGGAAGAGATGAGAACGTGCCGGCGGTCCACGATCAGGCACTTTGCGTGCATGGTCGTACCCAGGCGGTCCAGGCGGGCCGCAAGGCCGTAGGCGGAAAGTAGCGCCGAGGTGAAGCGGTTCGTCTCCGAAAGTGAGGGATCGTTTTCTCCACCCTCCAGGAGCGCTTGAACCTTTACCCCTCTTTTGCTTGCCTCCGTTAGGGCCTGGAAAAGCCGTGTGGAAGGGCTGTCCGGGTATTGGGGATAGTAGGTGAATTGGTAGAGGAGAAGGAGGATCTCCGCCTCCGCGGTTTCCAAAAGCCTCAGCACCGCCTGGAAGTGCCCGTGGGTTTCGGGAAAGTCGAGGAGGGGAATAACCGCGGGTTCCGGCCAAGGATCCGGGGGTAGGCGGGTTTTCGTTCTGAGCTTTCCCTCCCAAAGGTAAAAGAAGAAAGCGCGGAAGCTCTCCGCAAGCCTTTCGTCCTCGAGGATCACGTCGACCTGAACGCTTCCGGTCAAAGCGCTCTTCGTCCAGTGGGTAGAGCCTACGACAACGATGCGGCGATCGAGGACGGCGAATTTGGCGTGAAGGGTCACATCTTCTGCGTCCGTGCGCATTTTGGCTCCACAAGCCTGGAGCCTGGTCCAGGCGGCTTCCTGCTCGGGTAAAAGCGGGCGCGTCGATTTTTCCAAAAGCACATATACGGCGGCGCCTTTCTCCGCGGCCCGGCAGAGGGAGGAAAGGAGGGCATCGGTGGCGCCATCCGCGTAGGCCCGGAGATCCGAAAGAGCAAGCAAAACCTCCTCGCGGGCTTGGGAAATGAGTTCGGGAACATAACGGAGGTAAACGGGGTTTTCCGGGGTGGAAAAGAGGGGCCAAATCGAGAGGGAAATGGCCACAAAATTCTTGAGGAGAACGGCAAAAACAGTGGCAATGCCCCTCATCTTCGATATGATACCTCGCCATGGTGGAGAAGCTTGCCCCGGAAGCGCTGCGGCGCCGCTGCGACCCGCGCTTTTTTTCCTTTTCCTCTACGGAGGAGATCGAGCCCCTTTCCGGAATCATTGGGCAGGAAAGGGCCTTGGAGGCCTTGCGGCTGGGCCTGAGCCTCAAGGCCCCCAAAAGCCGCCACAACGTTTACGTTGCCGGCGAGCCGGGCTTGGGCAAAACCTCCGCGGTCACCCAGTTCTTGGAGGAGATTTCCCAAGGCCAACCCGTCCCGCCGGATATTTGTTACGTCCACAACTTCCTCACCCCCCATATGCCCCGCTACCTCCTTCTTCCGCCCGGAAAAGGTCGGGAGCTCAGGGAGGACATGGACCGCTTCCTTGGGTTTTTGGAGCGGGAGCTTCCCCGGGTGATGGAGTCCGAAGAGATGCGGGTGCGGGCCCGGAGGGAGCGGGAAGTTTTGGAGGCCCGCCGCGATGAGCTTTTCCGCGATCTTGAGGCCAAGGCCCGCAGCCTGGGGTTTGCCGTGCAGCGCACACCGTTTGGCATCAACACCATCCCCCTGAAGCCCGACGGTTCCCCCTATTCCCACGAGGAGTTCCAGGCCTTATCCGAGGAGGAAAAATCCGAAATTTTGCGGAAGCAAAGCGAGCTTCAAGAGCTCGTGCGCGAGACCTTCCAGAGGCTTGGGGAACTCGAGGAGGCGTGGCAGGCCCAGCAAAAGAAACTGACCCAGGAGGCGGTGCGGTTCCTCATCGAGCCCAGGCTCGCGCAGCTTCGCGCGAAATACGCGGGAATCCCTAGAGTTTCGGAATTTCTCGACGCTGTTCTTCAGGATATCGTCGCAAATGCGGAAAACCTCGTGGCGGGAAAGGCTAAGCCCCAGCTTCCCATTCCCTTGCCCGAACCCGACCGGTTTTTGCGCTATCGTGTGAATCTCCTCGTGGACCGCTCCGGAATGAAGGGCGCGCCCGTGGTGGTCGAGGAGAACGCCTCCTACATCAACCTGTTTGGGACGATCGAACGGCGGGTGCAATTCGGGATCGTCACCACGGATTTCACCCAAATCCGGCCCGGCGCGTTGCATCGGGCCAATGGCGGCTACCTCGTCCTTTCCGCTTTGAACGTCCTGCGCTTTCCCCTTTCCTGGGACGCTTTAAAGATCGCCCTGAAAAGCGGGGAGATCCGGGTGGAGGACCCAGCCCAAATGCTGGGCTACGCCTCCACAGAAGGTTTGCGGCCGGAGCCCGTTCCCCTTCAGGTGAAGGTCATCCTCATCGGCCCCCTTTGGCTTTACTACCTCCTGTATTTCTACGACGAGGATTTTCGCAAGCTCTTTACGATTCGCGCGGACTTCGACACGGAAATGCCCTGGACGGAAGAGGCGGCCTGGGCCATCGCCCGGTTCATCCGCGCGCGGCGCCTGGAAAACCCCGAGATCCTCCCGTTCTCCCCGGAGGCGGTAGCCCGGGTCGTGGAATACGCCGCGGAACTTGCAGGCGACCAGCGCAAGATCTCCACGCGCTTTGCCGCCCTCACCGCCCTCCTTGAGGAGGCGAGCTTTTGGGCCAAAGAAAGCGGCGCGGAAAGGGTGGAAGCCGAGCACGTGCGCTTGGCCATCGAAAAGAGGAGAAGCCGCCACTCCCTTCTTGCGGAAAAGGTACGGGAGTGGATCCGGCGGGGGAAAATCGTGGTTCAGCTTTCCGGAGCGGCCGTAGGCCAAGTGAATGGTCTTGCGGTCGTGGATTTAGGGGATTTCGCGTTCGGCCGGCCTCAGCGCGTGACCGCCAACGTTTTTGCCGGGAAATCCGGAGTCGTGGACATCGAACGCGAAGCGGAGCTCGGGGGAAAGATCCATACCAAGGGCGTGATGATCCTCAAATCCTACTTTGGCGAGAAATTCGCGACCAAAGCTCCCCTCAGCTTTTCCGCAAGCCTCGCCATGGAACAGGCCTACTCGGGCATTGAGGGCGATTCCGCCTCCGCGGCGGAACTCTGCGCTCTCCTTTCGGCTCTATCCGGGGTTCCCTTCAAACAAGGCATTGCCGTGACCGGGGCCATCGACCAGAAGGGCAATCTTCAGCCGGTGGGCGGGATCAACGAAAAAATTTATGGGCACTTCCTCGTGTGCAAGGAGTTGGGGCTGAATGGGGAGCAGGGGGTGGTGATCCCAAAGAGAAACGTGGACGAGCTCATGCTTCCTGAGGAAGTGGTGGAAGCCGTTGCGCAGGGAAAATTCCACATCTGGGCTTGCGACACCGTCGAGGAGGTTTTGGAGCTTCTCTCCGGGATGCCGGCGGGGAAGCCCGACGAGGACGGCAATTATCCCGAGGGCACCCTCTTCCACCTCGTGCAAAAAAGGCTCGAAGAGATCCGGAAAAAAGTGGAAGAAGAGGAAGACGAGGACTGAACTTACTCTTCCCTGGGAACGGGAAGGGTTTCCTTCCGAAGAAAGCGCGGGACGACTTTGCCCCAGACGAGGAGGGGCAGGCGCGCCCCAATTTTGGGCTCCCCGGAAGTTCCCGAGCTGATCACGAATCCCAAAGGCGTTCCCGTCTGTGCTAAGTCCCGGGGAACCAGGGCCATCCCCACTTGGCCTTCCTCCAACACCACGCAGCTCGTCACTTTGCCTACGACGGTTCCCGATTTGTCCACCACAGGCGTCCCGGCGCGGACCGGCCGCTGGCCCGGCTCGATGGCAAACCGCACCACTTCTCTCTTCCAGTCCGCTAGGGCCTTGAGGTATGCGCTTCTTCCGATGAAGAAGGGTTTGTGGAGCTTCACGTGGGGAGCGAGGCCCGCCTCATGGGGGAGGATTTCTTCAGGGCCGGAAAGCTCGTGGCCGTAAAGGGGAAGGCCCGCCTCCGTGCGCAGGGAATCCCGGGCGGCAAGGCCGCAGGGCAAAAGCCCCTTGTCCTTTCCCGCGTCCAAAAGCGCTTCCCAAATCTTTTCCGCCGCGGATTTGGGCACCAGAAGCTCGTACCCCAAAGGCTCGCCGGTGTAGCCCGTGCGGGCGCAGAGGATTCCCGTTCCCAAAAGGGAAAGTTCCAGGAACTCCGTGCGGCGGAGGGCCACCAGGCGGTGCTTGTCCCGGCCGGAAAGGAGCCGCGTAAGGATGCTTCGGCTTGCCGGCCCCTGCAGGGCCAAATCCACAAGCCCTTCCGCTTCCTTCAGGTTCTTCAGGGTCACCGGGCCATCGGGCTCAATCCACGGCCGCTCCAAATCCAATAGGGCCTTTCCCTCGTTCACCGCGCAGAGCCAATCCCAGTCTTTGAGCTCGTTGGCGGCGTTCACGATGAGGATGAACCGATCCGAAGAAACCCGGTAAACCATGAGGTCGTCGATGACCTTTCCCAGGGGATCGAGGAGGAATCCGTACTGCGATTGTCCGGGATGGAGCAAGCCCGCGTAATTGGTGGTGACGAGGTTCAGGAAGCTCTCCGCATACCGGCCGGAGACCTCGAAAACTCCCATGTGGCCGAGGTCGAAGAGCCCGGCGCGCTCGCGCACGGCCCGGTGCTCGGATAAGGCTGAACTGTACCAAAGGGGCATGAGATAGCCCCCAAAGGGCGCCATGCGCGCGCCCGCCCGCTTATGCCACTCCGTAAGGGGGGTAGGGGCAAGCTCCCGCTCTGGGGCTTTCGCCTCATACAAAACGCGTTTCCCTTCGCCCTTCAAATCCTTGCACCCGATGAAATAGGGTTTTTCTGGGGCAAAAACGCTCGGTGCCTTTTCCCAAATCTCCTTCGCCTTCCCCTTGAGCCCCAAAAAGAGGTCTGGCGCTTTGCCGCCTTCCACGGAGATCCTCTTTCCGTCGAGCACGAATTCCGCGCATCCCGCGAAGTCCTCCACCACGGCCGGGCCCTGCACTTCTCGGAAGACGTCCTCCTCGTCAAAGAGCACGTATCCATCGGAGAGCGCAGAAAGCCATTCCTTCAAAGCCTCAGCGCGATCGTGGGGTGCGAGGACCAAAAAGCGTTTCCGACCAAGTTCGTCGTCGGGCATCCTCCCGATCACCGTTTCGGAAAGGATTTCTCCAGTGGGCGAAAGGAAAAGGCTCCGTGTGGCTTCCCCTGGGGCAAGTTTCAGGATATGGGCTGTGGAGGCCTCGTGGAGGAGGCAATCGGCGCGGCCGGCGCGCACAAGGATGGCTTCGGCTCCGTGGGGATTCCCCGGGGCCACCCTCGCCGGTTCTTTGGCCTCCCCTCCAAAGCGCGCGAGGATTTCCCGCACGCGCGCCTGGGCCTCGCGCAGAGCCGAAAGCGGAATCTTCCCGCGCGGAAGAGCTCTCCTAACCCTGGGGTAGAAAAACGGGCGAATTTCGGTGAGGACGAGGCGGGTAATTTCCGCGATTTCCCGCATTTCCCGCTCGCCCATCCCCCGCTGGGTAACCCATGGGGTTCCGTACCGGATTCCTCGGGCATCCGCGGCGGAAGTATCGCCGGGGATGGTGTTTTTGTTGGCCACAATTCCGGCAAGGTCGAGGATGCGGGCGGCGATCTCGCCCCAAAGGGGGTTCCCGTTTTTGGTGGCGATCGCCCGAAGATCGAGGACCAAAAGATGGGTGTTCGTCCCGCCGTAGCAGAGGCGCAGGCCCTCCTTTTCCAAAAAGGAGGCCAAAGCTTTGGCATTCTCCACGATTTGGAACATGAGCCGCCGGAACTCCGGGGTCTGGGCCAAAGCGAAAGCTACAGCGATCCCGGCGAACTTGTTCACATGAGGACCGCCTTGGGCTCCGGGGAAAACGGCTTGGTCAATCCTTGCGGCGATTTCCGGATCGAAAGAGAGGATCACCGCTCCCCGCGGACCGCAGAGGGTTTTGTGCGTGGTGAACATCACCACATCCGCGTATCCCACGGGAGTGGGGTAAGCGCCGGCGATGGCCATCCCCGCGGTATGGGCAATATCCGCGAAAAGGAAAGCGCCCACGGAGGAGGCGATTTCCCTAAAGGCCTTCCAGTCGGGCGCCCAGGGGTAAGAGGTGTAGCCGGCCACGATCATTTTGGGCTTTTCCCGCTTGGCAATGTCCGCAATTTTGTCGTAATCGAGTTTTTCTGTCTTTGGGTCAACCCCGTACGTCACAATGCGGTAACGCCGGCCGGAAACGTGGAAGGGCGAACCGTGGGAAAGGTGCCCGCCTTGGGTGAGGTCCATGGCCATGAGGGTATCGCCGGGCTTAAGGAGGGCCTCATAAATGGCGAGGTTTGCGGCGGCGCCGGAAAGGGCTTGGATGTTCACGTAAATGGCCTCCGGAGGAACTTCCGGGGTGGCAAAACACTCGGCGCAGCGCCGGCAGGCCAGGGCCTCCACCACATCCGCGAGCTCCACCCCCTTATAAAACCTTCGGTCGCTATAGCGCCGATAGTACGCGAGCTGCTCAGAAAGATCGGCGATGCGCGCAGGGGGAAGCCTTAACGTTTCCTCACGCGGATAGCCCTCGGCATAGATGGAAGTGAAAGCCGATCCCAAAGCCTCTCGTACCGCTTTGGGCGTCAGGGACTCCGAGGGGATGAGGATGATCTTTTCCTTTTGCCTTCTCTCTTCGGCCTCGGCAAGCTCCTTGACCACCCGGTCGATCTCCGCTAGCCCCAGCTCCCAAATCCTTTTCTCCATAATTCCTCAATTATACCGGAAACAGAAGCGGGCGAAAGCGCGGCTCCCGGTCGTGGCCCAGCCACGCGAGCTCCACCGCCAAATACATGCCGCCGGAGACGAGGGAATGCCCGCCCAAAAGGAAGGGGGTGGAGCTTTCCCGACAAGCTTCCACCAGTTCTCTCAGGCGTGGGTCCCCGATCCTCTCGGACTCCATGAGATCGCAAGCGTAGCGTTCCTCCGGAGGCGGCCAAACGCCCAGATGGCCCATGAGGACGCGGATATCCCACACCACCACGTCCCCCAAGCGGCCCAAGGCCCGCACGAGGCCTGAAGGGCCTGCACCCTCAAGCCAAAGGCCGAGGAAGGAGAGGACCGCGCCGCGTTCCGCCCGGCCGCTCGCCTCCATCCCCCTCTCCTCGGAAAGCACGCGAAAGCGGCACGCCGCTTCCTGGTCCAAAAAGCGAAGAAGGTGGCCACTAACCCTTCCGATGAGAACGACCTCGGCCTCCGGATCCACAATGGCCTCCAGGAGCGCCTGCGCCCGCTCTACAGGAACCCCTTCCAGCGCTTCGCGGACTCGCGGAGGAAGTCGAGGGTGGAGGGCGAGAATTTGGAGTTCGCCCGGTGTATCGATGTCGAGCTGGGTAGCGGCAGAGCGAGGAAGCTCGTAGCAGGAATACCCTGCTTGCCAGAGCCTCATCCCCAGGGGGTTATCCCGGGGAAGGTCGGGAACGGGCCAGGGCGGGGAAATCAGGGCCAGATCCGTGGAATAGAAGTTGTTCAAGATGGCATAGGGCTGGGGAAGCTTTGCATCCAAAAGCTTTCGCCAGTCTTCCTCCGAAAAGAGGAAGCCCGCGCCGCTCGCCAAATAGAGCACACGCTCCGCCCGATAGCGTTCGATGAGCTTGTCGAAGCGCGTGCCGAAATGCCAATTGCCGGGCGGGTCCTCCTCCACAACGCAGGGAAAACCCCGCCATCCTTGGGGCTCCGCGGTGGCCACAACAATTGAGGAAGCCTCTAAAACTCCCCGGAGGCGCTCCACCACCGCCTTCGCGCAGGCGGTGCGGACCCGCGAGACCAGATCCCGCCCTCCCCGGTCGAAAAGGAGGACGGTGGTCGTGGGCATGGGCTACGGCAGCTCCTCGTAGGGAAGGAGGGCGAGTTTCCTGGCCCGGTCGATTTCCGTGGCCAAGATGCGCTGGTGCTTGGCGCAGAGTTTTGTGATGCGCCGGGACAGGATCTTGCCCCTGCGGTTCATGAATTGCCGCAGTACTTCCGGCTTCTTATAGGTTAGTTCCAGACCCTGCTGACAAACGCGGCAAGTTTTGGATTGCGTGCTCAAAATGGCACCTCCTCTTCAGGGTAAGTCTCCTCACTAACCGGAGGCTCCGGAGCTTCCGGGGTCTCGGGCTTTGGGCCGAGAAAATGCACGGTTTGGGCCACAACTTCCGTGACCCTCCGGCGGTCGCCGTTTTGGGTCTCAAAGGAGCGGATGCGGAGACGGCCATCCACCGCCACCTGCCTTCCCTTTCGCAGCCAGGCGGCGCAGGTTTCCGCCTGTTTTCCCCAAACCACCACCGGCACGAAGGTCACTTCCTCCTCGGGCTGGCCCGTTTCCGGGTTGACCCACCGCCGGTTCACCGCGATATCGAAGCGCGCCACAGGTTTCCCCGTTTGGGTGTAGCGCAAATCCGGATCGGAGGTGAGCCGGCCCGTGAGGATCACCCGGTTGAGGTCGCTCATTTCTCCTCGTCTACCCGCACCACCTGGTACCGCAAGAACGCGTCATCCATGCCCAGCCTTTTCTGGAAGCTTTCCACCCTTTCGGCGGGCAAGGAGAAGGTCACAAGCACGTAGTAGCCCTCGCGGAAGTGTTCGATTTCGTAGGCGAGGATCCTTTGCCCCCATTCCTCCGTTTTTTGCACCTGTCCGCCTTCCTCGGCGATGAGGCTGGCGACCTTGGCCATCTTTTCCCGCCGCTGGGCCTCATCGAGGTCCGGGCGGAGGATGTAAACGACCTCATAGGTACGCATTTCGCTGGCCACGGGTATTCCTCCTTGGCGAGTTTTTCCGCTCCTACTTTACCGATCCGGCCGGGCCTCCGCAAGGCCGACCGGGAACCCCCAAGGGATCTCCACCCTACTTGACAGCACTCTCCGCACCCCACTATACTTGCGTAAACCACAAAGAAAGGAGGTGACGGAGAGTGAACAAGGCCGATCTTGTGGATCGCATTGCCCAGCGGGCCGGGCTCACCAAGAAGGATGCCCGGAAGGCTCTGGACGCCACGGTGGACATCATCACCGAGGCTTTGGCCAACAACGAGCCCGTGCTCCTCACCGGGTTCGGGAAGTTTGAGGTGCGGGCGCGCAAGCGCTCCCAGCGCATCAACCCGCAGACCCAAAAGCGCATCACCGTACCGGAGAAGGTCGTCCCGGCCTTCAAGCCCGGAAAGAACCTGAAGACCTTGGTGGCCAAGAAGCTCAAGGCCGTCGAGGAGAAGGGCGAGCTCAAAGTGAAGAAAGCTTAAGGCCGGAACGACCGGGGGTTGGGCGGCTGCCCGATTTTGGGCAGCCGCCCTGCTTTTGAGAAAAAATCAAGACTGGATCGGCATCTTTTCCCACAGCCGACCCACTTCAGTGTAGCCCAACCCCCCACCCCAGGTCAAGGATAGAGGCGGTCCAACATCCTTGGGAACGGGATTGCCTCGCGAATGTGCTCCAGGCCCGCGATCCAGGCCACGGTCCTTTCCACCCCCAGACCAAAGCCCGAATGCGGCACAGATCCCCACTTCCGAAGATCAATGTACCAACGATAGGGCTCTTGGGGCAAACCCGCCTCCGCAAGCTGGGCCAAAAGTTCTTCCTCCGTGTCCACGCGCTGGGAGCCGCCGATGATCTCCCCGTACTTTTCCGGCGCAATGAGGTCGGCGTTGAGCACCACCCCAGGGTCCTTGGGATCCCGCTTCATGTAGAACGGCTTGATCTCCTTCGGGTAGCGCTCCACGAAAACGGGCCGGCCAAAGTGCTCGGAAAGGGCGTCCTCCGCGGGAGCGCCGAAATCGTCGCCGTACTCAATGGGAACCCCGTGGGAGCGGATGATCTCCACCGCTTCCCTGTAGGTGATGCGGGCAAAGGGCTCCCGCACCTCGGCGAGGAGCTTCTCCGGGTCCCTTCCGAGTTCCTGGAGCTCCCGCCTTCGCTCTTCCACCACGTATTCCACGATGTAGCGCACCAGGTCTTCTTGGAGCTTGAGGTTTCCCTCGTGGTCCAAAAAGGCGGCCTCCGCTTCGGCCATCCAGAACTCTGTGAGGTGGCGGCGGGTTTTGGATTTTTCCGCGCGAAAACAGGGCCCAATCCAATAGACCCGGCCCAAGGCCATGCAGGTGGCCTCCAAATAAAGCTGGCCGGACTGGGACAAATACGCGGGTTCCCCGAAGTAATCCAAGGGGAAAAGGGTGGTGGTACCCTCCACCGCCGTGCCCACGAGGACGGGGGCCTCCGTGGTCACAAACCCCCGCTCCTTGAAGAACGCGCGGATGGCCCAAAGGACGGCGTCACGAATGCGCAGGATGGGGACCTGCTTGCGCATGCGGATCCAGAGGTGGCGGTGATCCATGAGGAAGCCCACCCCGTGCTCTTTGAGCCCGATGGGGAAAGGCTCCTTGGGGATGTGCACCGGTTCGATTTTCCTAACAAGGATTTCGTAGCCGCCGGGAGCGCGGGCATCCGCGCGAACCACCCCCCAAACCCGCAGGGAGCTTTCCTGGGGAAGGCGCTCCGCCCACGCGAACGTCTCCGGATCCGCCTCCGGGGTGACCACTCCCTGGACGATTCCCGTTCCATCCCGCACCAAGACGAACCGGACTTTCCCTGAGGAGCGCTTGTTGTAAAGCCACCCCTGGATGAGGACTTCTTTTCCCTCGTAGCGGGCGAGCTCCTCCACGTAAGCCTGGATCATGTCAGATCTCAAAGCCGCTTTGCTCCTTGGACTTCTCCGCGAGCCTCCGCTCGATGTAGGCGATCGCTTCGCCCACGGTCTGGATTTTTTCCGCGTCCGCATCGGGAATATCGATCCCGAACTCCTCCTCGAACTCCATGATGAGTTCCACGCGGTCGAGGGAATCCGCGCCGAGATCGTCCACGAACGTGGAATCCTCGGTGATCTCCTCCAGGTCCACCATGAGCTGCTCAGCGATGATCTCCTTCACCCGATTGGCGATGTCGCTCATCCTTTCACCTCCTCAGTTGCAGGGGGCGAGGCCCCCGTCCACGCAGAGAACATGGCCGGTTATATAGGAGGATTGCGGGGAGAGCAAGAAGAGGATGGCCTCGGCCACCTCCTCCGGCTTTCCAGGCCGGCCCAAGGGGATGCGGGAAAGATAGGCCTCCCGCACCTTCTCGGGAAGGCTCGCCGTCATGGGCGTCTCGATGAGGCCGGGCGCTACAAGGTTCACCCGGATGCCCCAGGGCGCCGCCTCCTGGGCCAAGGTTTTGGTGAGGGCCACCATCCCCGCTTTCGCCGCCGCATAGTTGGCCTGCCCCACGTTCCCCACAAGTCCCACCACGGAGCCCACGAACACCATGGCTCCTGACCTCTGCCGCATCATGATCCTCAGGGCTTCCCGGGCGCACAGGTACGCACCGGTGAGGTGCACGCGCAGGATCTCTTCCCAGTCCTCCAGATCCATCCGGACGAGGAGCTTGTCCTTGGTGTGGCCGGCGGCATGAACGAGGAAATCGAGATGGCCCGCCCAAGCCAGGGCCTCCTCGAAAACGCGTTTCACCTGCTTGGGGTCGGAGACATCCGCGGCCAAAAATTTTCCGTTTTCCCCAAGCTCTAGGGCGGCCTTCGCCCCGCGGTCGGGGTCCCGGCCCACCACCACCGCCTTTCCGCCCCGGGCCACGAGGAGTTTGGCCGTGGCCAACCCAATCCCCGAAGTTCCGCCCGTGATCAGCGCCGCCTTTCCCTCAAACATGGCCCAAAACCTCGGATAAAGCGCGAAAGCGTATCCGCTCGGTGATGCGCCTGCCAAGTCGGGTGAGGACCTGGCCCGGCCCCACTTCCCAGGCCTCCTCCACCCCAAGCTCCGCCATTCTCTCCACCGCCTCCACCCAGCGCACCGGCGCGGTCATTTGGTCCTTAAGGATCGCTCGGATTCGCTGGGGATCCCGCTCCACGCTTCCCGTTGAGCTTGAAATGAAAGTGATTTTCGGCGGGCGAAAGGGGAGTTCCTCCAGGGCGGAAGCGAGCCTTTGGGCGGCCTCGGCCATGAACGGCGAGTGGAATGCGCCCGCTACCGCCAAGGGAACCGCTTTCCCCCCGGCCTTCTGGGCCATTTCCTCCGCCTTTTTCAGATTTTCTTGCTTTCCAGCCAAGACCACCTGGGTGGGCGCGTTGAGGTTGGCCACGAAGCACCCGCTTTCCTGGGCGATCCTCTCCGCTTCCCTTGGGGGAAGGCCCAACAGGGTGAGCATCCCTCCCGGGAATTTCTCCACGGCTTCCTCCATAAGCTTTCCGCGGAGCAAAACGAGGGAGAAGGCTTCGGGCCAGGAAAGGGCCTCCGCTGCGGCCAACGCCGCGAATTCGCCCAGGGAGTGGCCCAAGACCGCGTCCGGAGCCCGCAATTTTTCCGCGACCAAAAAGGAAACCCACTCCACGAGGAAGATGGCCGGCTGGGCCAGGGAGGTGCGGGAGAGCTCCTCGGCGCTCAGCTCGAAGACCGGCTTTTCCCACCCGAGTTTGCGGGCCTCCTCCAGAACCTTCGCGCCCTCCGGCCGGAGGAAGAGATCCCGCCCCATTCCCACTTCGTGCGAACCCTGTCCGGGAAAGAGGAAAGCTACCACCGGAGGATCACCGTCCCATAGCAAGCTCCCGCGCCGAAAGCGGTGAGGGCCAGAATTTGCCCCTTTTGAATTTTTCCGGCACGGACCATCTCGTCGAGGGCGATGGGGATGGAGGCGGTGGAGGTGTTGGCCACGCGGTCGATGTTCACCAACACCCTTTCCCCGGGGAGGCGCAGGCGCCGCACCAAGGCCTCGATGATGCGCAGATTGGCCTGATGCGGGATGACCCAGTCGATCTGGCTCAGGGTTATGCCGGCCTGGGCGGCGGCAGCCCGTGTGGCTTCCGCCATCATCCCCACCGCTGCCCTAAAAAGCCCTTTCCCCTCCATCTGGAGGAAGTGCTGTCCTTTGGCCACGGTCTCGGGGCTTGCGGGAAGGCGCACCCCTCCGGCCTCGATGCGCAGGAGGGAGAGCTTGGAGGCATCGCCCCGGAGGGCCGCGCCCAGGATTCCGGAATCGCCGGAGTCCTTCTCGAGGAGCACCGCGCCCGCTCCGTCCCCAAAAAGGACGCAGGTGGCCCGATCCCGCCAATCCACGAACCGGGAGAGGGCTTCGGTCCCCACCACCAAAGCCCTTTGGGCAAAGCCCGTGTGGATCATGGCCCCGGCCAGGGCCAGGCCATACACGAACCCGGCGCAGCCGGCGGTGATGTCGAAAAACGGGATTTTCCCAAGCTTCAAGCCCGCGGCGATGTGGGGAGCGGTTCCGGGGATGGGCTCCTCGGGAACATTGGTGGCCACCACGAGCAGATCCACGTCTTCGGCCGCCCGTTGGGCGGAGGCCAACGCGGCCCGGGCTGCCTCCACCCCCATCTCCGCGGGAATTTCTTCCGGGGAGAGGACGTGTCGAAAGCGAATTCCCGTGCGGGTCCTAATCCACTCGTCGTTTGTGTCCAAAAATTGCGCGAGGTCGTCGTTGCTCAAGCGCTTCTTGGGGAGGAAAGAGCCGGTGCCGCTGATCCGAAGGGGAATGAGGGGGGCAGGGCCTTCTTTTCGGCGTTTTGGGCTCATAGACAAAGCCCGATTTTACGGGAGGTCCCCAGGGGGTGAAAAAAGATAGGGAGCAAGGAGTTTGGTGCCGAGGGCGGGAGTCGAACCCGCACGGGCCGAAGCCCACTGCCCCCTCAAGACAGCGCGTCTGCCAATTCCGCCACCTCGGCCCAAGCCCTATGTTAGGGAGCCCCCCTTTTTTCGTCAAGGTCGGGATAAAAAGCGAGCCCTTCCGCCCGGGGGAGGTGAGGCGTGAGGTGGAATGGGGTGGGTCTCAGGCGGAAGGGCCCGTTGCGAGCGCCATTCTACTCCCCCGCGCGCCCTTTGTCCAGGCCCTGGCCCATCCCCGCGGGGAAGTACAATCTTGGCCGATGCGCCGGTTTTTCCTTTTTGGGCTTGTGGTTTTGGCCCTCGCCACCCTTTTTGGGTGCAGCGCCCGAAGGGAAAACCTTTCCGCCATCTCCCTTCGGCCCGAGGACTCCTTGGAGGAAGCCCTCGCCAGGGCGCCGGAGGGCGCCATCCTCGTTCTCTCCTCGGGAACGTACCAAGGGAACCTGCGCCTGGAAAAGTCGGTGACCCTCCGGGGCGCCGGGCCGGAGGCCACGATCCTCCGGGCCTCCTCTCCCGGACCGCCTGTGGTTTGGGTGTTGGGCAAGGCCAAGGTGCGGCTTGAGGGCCTGCGCGTTGAAGGCGGCCGCGGCGGCTTCGCCAGCCCGGAGTTCTCCTCCGCAGGGATCCTCGTGCAGGATGAGGCCCACCTTGAGCTTCAGGCCGTGAAAATCGTGCAAAATATGGCCTCCGGGATTTTCGCCCGCGATGGAGCCCAACTTTCCCTCCGCGATGTGGAGATCCTCGAAAACAGCCGCTACGGCCTAGAAATCTATGGTGGGGCCACGGCGTTTGCGGAAAGGACCCGGATTTACGGGAACAAAATGGGCGGGGTTTGGGCAGCGGGCGAAGGCCGCGTGGAATTGGAAAAAAGCAGCGTAGAAAACAATCTCGGGCCGGGACTTTGGATCCGGGAACGCGCCAAAGCGCGCCTTTGGGAAGCGCAGATTCGGGAAAACCTGGGTCCTGGGCTTTCCCTCAGGGATTCCGGGGAGGCCCAAATTTCCGCGTCCCTCGTTTTTGGCCAAAGGGAGGCGGGCGTTCTCCTCTCGGACGGAGCGATCCTTTCCGCCTACGGCACCATTTTTGAGGCCAACTGGAACGGGCTTGAGCTTGGGGGTGGGAGGGCCTTTCTTGAGGGCTGTGGGCTTTCGCGGAACCGGTGGGATGGAATTGTGGCCCGGGCTGGGGCGCAAGTGCGCATCCTAAGGTGCCGCTTTTTGGGCGGTGAAGGCTCAGGCATTTCCGCATCCGGCCAGGCAGATGTGGAGGTCCGAGAGAGCGTCTTCGAGGGATGTACGATCGCCGGAATATCCGGGTTTTCCCGAATCCCCGTGCGCGGCGAAGGCAACGAGTTTTACCGAAATGGTGTGGCTCTCTTGGGAAACGTGGAAGGGAGCCTAAGGCAGCCGAAGGCTCGGCCCTCCCGCGATTTTCTGAGCTTTCCAGACCCCGCCTTTTCGGACCTTCAGGAGGCCGTGGACGCCCTTTTTCCCGGCGGGGTATTGGTCCTTTCTCCGGGCCGATATCCCGCAGGGGTCGTGGTGGACAAACACCTGGAAATCCGGGGAAACGGGGAGGCCATTCTCGTGGGCTCCCAGGGTGCGCCGGCTTTGGCGCTGGTGCGGGGCGCAAAACTCCGCCTTTTTGGGGTTCATGTCACGGGCGGGTCGGAGGGCCTGGCCCTGGGGGCGAACTCTGCGGCCGAACTCCGCGGGTGCGCGTTTTGGGAAAACGGGGCGGGCATAAAACTTTGGCAGGATGCCCGTCTTGATGCCTTCCGGCTGAGCGTTTCCTACCATCCCCAGGGCGGGATTTGGCTTTGGGACGAAAGCCAAGCCATTTTGGAGGAGGTGACCCTCTTTCAAAACGAGCTCTGCGGGATTTGTGCGGGAGGACGAAGCACCCTGGTCTTGCGCAAAAGTACCATCTCCGAAAACGGCTGGCAAGGAGGCCTCCTTTTGCGGGATTTCGCGGAAGTTGAGGTCTGGGAGAACGCGTTCTTTCGGAACCGCGGCCACGGGGTTGCCGTGCAAAGCGGAAACTGCGTGGGTTCGGGTCCGGGATTTTTCGGGAAGATCTTGGGTGGCGGGAACGAGTTTTCGGAGAACTACAAGGGCCCGGTCTGTCCGGCTGACCTCATTTTCCTTGCCCGCTGAGGAGTGCCTTCACCCTTTCTGCCAGCTCCGGATCCGGCCGAAGCCGCCGATAGGGCAAAAGGGAGTGGAGGGAGCCTCCCCCATCTTGGGGAAAGCGGGGAACGAGGTGGAGGTGGACGTGGGGGACGCCCTGGCCGGCCACGCGGCCGTCGTTGAGGCCCACGGTTAGGCCGGATGCGGAAAGGGCTTCCTGGAGAGCCCTTCCCACCCGCACCGCCGCGGAAAACATTTTTCCTGCCAAATCCTCGGGAAGCTCCGAAAACCTCTCCACGTGGGCCTTGGGCACCACCAAAGTATGCCCCGGAGCCATGGGCGCGGCGTCCAAAAAGGCCATGACCCAGGGATCTTCGTAGAGGATATGGGCGGAGAGTTCCCCCCTGGCGATGCGGCAGAAGGGGCAACTCATAGGACGAGCCGGGCGAACCTGCGGCGGCCCACGCGGAGGATCATGCCCGGACGGATCGCGACCCGCTCCTCCCCAGCCGGGACCTTCACCCCGTCCAGCCAAACCCCGCCCTGGGCGATGAGCCGGCGCGCCTCCGATTTGGAGGCAACAAACCCCGAGGCCAAGAGGATCTCCACGAGAGGGGCTTTCCCCGCCTCATCGAGAAGGTGCCCCACCGGTACTTCCTGAAGGACCTCCGGAGGCCGCTCCTCCTCGAACACCCGCTCGAAGTGGGCCTGGGCTTTCTCCGCCTCTTCCACGCCGTGCAGGCTTGCCACCACCGTCCACGCGAGCTTCTTTTTCGCTTCCTTGGGATGGAGATGGGCCACTTCCTCCCAATCGATGTCCGTAAGGAGCCGGAAGTATTGGGGCATGAGCTCGTCGGGGATGGCCATGAGTTTCCCAAATTGCTCCTCAGGCGGCTCGGAAATGGCGATGTAGTTTCCCCAGGACTTGGACATTTTTCGCACCCCATCCGTTCCGATGAGGAGGGGCATGGTGAGGATGACCTGGGGCTCTTGGCCGTAAGCTTCCTGAATATCCCGGCCCACGAGGAGATTGAAGCGCTGGTCCGAGCCGCCCAGCTCCACATCCGCCTCCACCGCCACGGAGTCGTAGGCCTGTGCCAAAGGATAGAGGAACTCCATGATGGAAATGGGCGAGCCCTCCTGGAAGCGCTTGGCGAAATCCTCGCGCTCGAGCATCCGCGCCACCGTGTAGCGGGAGGTGAGGACGAGGATGTCGGCGAACGTGAGTTTGCCAAGCCACTCGGAGTTGTAGCGCACCTCGGTCCGCGATGGGTCGAGGATGCGGAAGGCCTGCTCTCGATAGGTTTTCATGTTTTCCGCGATGGTTTCCGGCGAGAGGGGCTCCCGGGCCTTACTCCGGCCGGAGGGGTCGCCAATCCGCGCCGTAAAGTCTCCCACCACCAGCACGGCCAGGTGCCCCAAATCCTGAAACTGCCGGAGCTTGCGGAGGACCACAGCATGGCCCAGGGTCAATTCCGGCGCGGAGGGGTCAATCCCCAATTTCACCCGCAAGGGCTTTCCCGTCTCCAGGGAGAGCGCGATTTTCTGCGCCAGCTCCTCCCGCGGAAGAAGGGTTTCCGCGTTCTTCTCAATGAGGCGAAGCTGCCTTTCCACTTCCGCGGAAATGTTCATGGGAACCTCCCTAAACCGCCACCGCGGAGATGACCCGGTCACCAGGGTCGATTTGGATGAGCTTAACCCCGCGGGCGTAACGGGAGAAGGTGCTCACCTGCGCGGCCTCGAAGCGGATGACCTTTCCCCACGCCGTGGAAATAGCCACTTCCTCTTCCTCTCCCACAAGGGTTGCGGCTACCACCTCCTCCTCGTTCAGTTTGATCCCGATGACGCCCTTGCCTCCGCGCCCCTGAACCGGAATTTCCCCGAGCTCCAGGCGCTTTCCATAGCCTTGGCTTGTGACCAGGAAAAGCTTTTTCCCCTGGATTCCCTTGGGGAGCCAAACGAGGGCCACCACTTGGTCGCCGGGATCGAGCCGCATGCCGATCACGCCCCGGGAGGGCCGGCGGGTGAGGCGGACCTCCTCCTCGGGAAAGCGAATCACCTGCCCTTGAGCGCTCACGAGGATCACCTCTCCCTGCCCTTCCGTCACCGCCACATCCACGAGCCGGTCGCCCTCCTCGGGGTCATGGGCCAGGATTCCCTTTGTGTGGGCATTGGCATAATCCGAGAGATGGTTGCGGCAAAGAAGGCCATTCTTTGTGGCGAGGAGGGCATACCCCCGGGAGTAGTCGGCCACCGGGCAGATTGCCCGCACCTCCTCATCGGGCTCCAGGTCCAAGAACTGCCGCAGGTTTTTCCCCGGGGAATCGCGGTCGCCCACCTCCAGCCGGCCGAGGGGGAGCTTAAAGACGCGGCCGCGATCGGTGAAAACGAGCAAATCGTCGCGGGTGGTGGCGGGCACGATTTGGCGGAGGGAATCCCCTTCCTTGGGGCGAATCCCGATCACGCCCTTTCCGCCGCGGCCTTGGGTCTTGAAGGCCATCCGCTCCACCACGTTGACGTAACCCTTGGCCGTGGCGCAGAGGATTACCTCCAAAGCCGGGGCTTCCTTGGGCAAAGTCCACTGGTCGTCGCCCTCGAGGATGGTGGTGCGGCGGGCATCCCCATACTTTTCGGCAATGTCCCGCAGCTCCTGGCGAATCACTTCATCGAGGCGCCCAGGATGGGCCAGAATCCCTTCATATTCCCCGATCTTTTGGCGCAGCTCCACCAGCTCTTCCTCGATCTTTTGGCGTTCCAATTTCGTGAGTTGCCCAAGGCGCATGCGGAGGATTGCTTCGGCTTGCTTCACGGAAAGGCCGATCTCCGCGGCCAAAAGGGCCTGGGCCTGCTCCGGATCCGCGGAGGTCCGGATGATCTCGATTACCTCGTCCAGGCGGCTCAGGGCTTTCTGGAAGCCCTCGAGGATATGGGCGCGTTCCTGGGCCTGGCGCAGCCGGAACTGGGTGCGGCGGCGCACCGTGGCGCGCCGGAATTCCAAAAACGCCCAAAGGATCTGGGGAAGCGAAAGGACGCGGGGATTTCCGCCGTCGATCACCAAAAAGTGGCAGGAGAACGTGCGCTCCAGGGGCGTGAGTTTGTAGAGCTTGGCCAGCACCATTTCCGGATCCGCGCCCCGCTTGAGCTCCACCACCACCCGCAACCCCTCCCGGTCCGACTCATCCCGGAGGTCGCTTATGCCCTCGATTTCCCCTTCCTTCACCTTCTCGGCGATGCTTTCCAAGATCGCGCTTTTCCGCACCTGATAAGGGATCTCTGTGATGACGATCTGATCGCCCTCGATGAACGCCCTCGCCCGAAGGAGGAAGCGGCCCTCGCCGGTGGCGTAGGCTTCGCGGATCCCTTCCTTTCCCACGATGATCCCGCCTGTAGGGAAATCCGGGCCAGGAAGGAACTGCATTAGCTCCTCCGCCGTGGCCTCGGGATGATCTAGGACATAGAGAGTGGCCTGGATGAGCTCCCGGAGGTTATGGGGCGGGATCTGGGTGGTCATCCCCACGGAAATCCCCCAGGAACCGTTCGCCAGAATGTGGGGGAAGCGGACAGGGAGGACCTCCGGCTCCTTGAGGGATCCGTCGAAGTTGGGGAGGAAATCCACGGTTTCCTCGTCGAGTTCCTCCAAAAATTCCATGGCGATGGGCGCGAGGCGGGCTTCGGTGTAGCGCATGGCCGCGGGCTCGTCGCCGTCCACGGAACCGAAGTTCCCTTGGCCGTCGATGAGGGGGTAGCGGGTGGTGAAGGGCTGGGCCAATCCCACCATGGCCTCGTATAC
>Ga0209225_1001605_pt1 | contig 21913 bp, 15 predicted proteins | sample WasSprMetagenome_FD_184732 | JGI IMG/M metagenome (GOLD analysis project Ga0209225, IMG submission 184732) | Sulfidic aquatic microbial communities from Washburn Spring, Yellowstone National Park, USA - WS (SPAdes) (version 3) | ecosystem: Environmental > Aquatic > Thermal springs > Hot (42-90C)... | reverse complement strand
CCAGGGCGAAGAGGAGCAAGAGAATGAAGAAGACAAGCAACGGCGGGTGGGATTTTTTCTCGGGGAGATTATCCATTCCCAGAGCGGAGAGGACAGCGAAGGAGAAGGAGACGATGTAGAGGTCCCTTGCTGGGGCGGCGAGGAATTTGAATACCGGTAGGTAGAGGAAAATCTTGAGAAGGGGGGTTCTCAGGGCAAAGAGGAGGGCGAGGAAGGCAAGGGATAGGAAAAAGATGCCTTCTTTTCTCTTTTTAAGGGCGAAGGGGAGAAGGAAGAAGGGGAGGATTCCGAAGTATCCGCATAATTCCACATAATTAAAAGCCCCTCTATAATCGTAATCAACGGGATTCCCGTAGAAATCGGGGACGAGGAAGGTGTATAGGTGGTCAAGGGGCATAGCTGTGGCTGAGAGGTCGGAGAAGGAGGTGCCGAAGGAGCGATGGCTTCTCGCAGAGAGCTCAAATGAGGGGAGGAGCTGGGGCAAGGATAAAAGAAAGCCCAAAAGAAGAGAAGTGAGGAGCGCGAGAAATCCCGTTTTATATTTCTTCTCGGAGAATATTCGGAAGCAGGCGAAGGAGAAGTAGGCAAGCCATCCGTAAAGGGCGAATTGAGTGTGTCCCGCTAATACGCTTAAAGCCAGTGGGAGTGAGGAAAGAATCGCGTAGAGGAAATTTTCCTTTTTGAGGAAGAGCTGAAAGAGAAGGAGGGTGAGGGGGAGCCAACACATAGAGGAAATGGGCGTTTGGTATTCCGCCCAGGCAACCATAGGACCCGAGAATGTCCAGGTGATGGCGCCGAGAAAGGCGGAGATTTTCCGAACGCCGAGGGAAAGGAGAAAGAAATAAGTAAATATGGATGTCAAAAGAAAATGAAGAATGATGTTGATGGTCATAAGAATGTGGGCTGGCAAGAAGAGAAGGAGCCAATTGAAGGGGTAGAGGCAGGCGGACGCCATATTCGCCAAGAATGGCTGACCGCAGAAATTATAACTGCTCCATAGTGGGATGAATCCGGCTCTCAGGCTTCTCTCAAGAAGGACTCGCCAAGGGTAGAAATAGAGGATGACATCCAAAAGGGGGTTGTAGACCTTTTGAAAATCTGGGAAGAGGGAATGGGAGTAGCTCCGCCAGGGTTGTAGGCGCAGGCTCAAATCGGCGGGAAGAAGGACATTTCCGGCGAAAACTTTATAGAAGAATAATAATGCTAAAAGGAAAAGAAGGAGTAAATAGAAGGAATTTCGCCTCAATCCCTGACCCTCCAAATCATCACTTCCTCATTGTGGTAAACTGGTTGAAGGTAGGGCATAAAGCGGTTGGGGAATTCCGGCGCCCAAAATCGCTCGTAATTCCCATAATAAACATATTTAATTCCGTTTTCCCTGAGAAATCTCTCTTTTGCTGATTCCTCTGTGCCTCTAAAGAAGCTCAAAACCTCCTTGTATTTATCAGCGTAATTCGGCGTTTCTCCCCAATGCCCTGCATACACCCTACGTCCACATAAAGCAGGGATATAACAAGCGAAATCGGGAATCGCCACGATTGGTTCCTCTTTCGTAGTGTAATCCTTCAACCATTCCAAAGCATCTCCCTCTGCTTGAGAGAGATAGTTAGGTTGAGGATAGAGCGGTTTATTTGTGATGAGGCTATAAATATCCGTTCCCAATATTAAAGCATTTGAGGGGAAGAGCGCGATCAAGATGAAAGCGAAGATTTTTCTCTTTAAAATTATATAATTCGGTGTCAAGGCAATCGTTGACAGAATCGCTAAAGGTATTTGGGTTCCCATAAAGAGCTTTCTCTGGAAGGAGAAGGGAAGGTAGGGAAGGATGAAGCCGGCGATAGCCCAAGAAATTAAAAATAGGAACGAATCGTCAATCTTGTCTTCCCTGAATCTCTTTATAATTCCCCAAATGGCGAGGGGGATGAGAAATCCCATTCCCGATAGGTAGAAATAGATTGGAGGGGAAAGGGTGGGGACAGCCGCTCTTGCTGAAAAGAGAGGCTCGTTGCGAAGGAGGAAAATTTGGTGATAAATGGCAGGGGAAGCTATGATGAGGGCTATGAGTGGGCTATAAATCTCGGGAATTGGTAGTTTTTTGTTTTTTATGAATAAAGATAGAACGAAGAAAATCCAAACTAATCCCACGATGACGACATCATAAGTATGGACATTGGCTAAAATAAGAAGGCAAATTCCCGCGATGATTCCACCCTTCCAGTTTCTCCATTTGAGAAGGGAGAAAAAGAAAAGGAGGATGAAAATGAGGGCGAAGGTGAAGAGGGGATTTACATAAAGGGTGAAGAAGATTGTTGATTCGGGTTGCCATAAATCCACGGAATTATTGAATCCTCTGGCGGGAGAGTAGCCGCCAGTTAACCAGCCAATGCCAGAGGAGAAAAGTAGGATCAACAAGCCGGCTCTTTTCTCCGCAGTGGATGGAAGGAAGAAATTGAGGAAAGAATAAAGAAGGAGGACGAGACAAAGAGCGAATATATAGCGGGAGATGAAGAGGATTTTAAGAGGGGATAAACAGAGGAGGCGGGAGATTTCCCCAAGTAAAAGGGCGAAGAAATTGAAGAAAGGGTGTTGTTGTCTGATGGAGGTGAAAAGGTTGACGAAGAATATATCGCCCTGTCTTACTTGCTCAATCCAGGAGAGGTAAACGGCGAGGTCATCCTTGAGCCGTAGAAGTCCGAGGAATTTGCTGCCCGGAGGCGTGAGAAGAGCACCCACTATATAAGGGAGGGAAAAGAGAAAGGCAACTATGAGAAAAACGGCTAAAATCCAAGTTATATTTTCCCTTTTCATAATCAGAATGAGAGCTTCTTTCTCCTCCTATAAACGCTTTGGGTGAGCCCCAATAGCAAGCAGAAGGTCAATAAGTGACTCCCTCCATAGGATAGGAAAGGCAAGGGAATACCTACAGCGGGGAGCAAGCCTAGGGTCATACCGATGTTTACGAAGCTATGAAAAACGAGGAGCACGCCCACTTGAGCGGCTATAAGCTGACCGAGCATATCCTCCGTGTTGAGAGCTGTAAAGAAACAGCGCCAAACAATCAGGAAGAAGAGAGCTAAAATCACAATGCATCCAGCGAAACCCAATTCCTCTCCCGCCACCGTGAAGATGAAATCGGTATGCTGGGCGGGAATGTAATTTAAACGGTTCTGCGTCCCTTTAAACAGCCCTTTACCCAATGCCTCTCCCGAGCCAATGGCTATCCTTGACTGTATTATGTGATAGCCTGCGCCCAGTGGGTCTGCTTTAGGGTTGAGGAAAGCTTGGATGCGTTGCTTCTGGTAAGGACGAAGGATGTCGAAGTGCCAGGCTGCAACCGCTAAGAGAACGAGGGCGAATCCAATGGCGATTATATGTTTCGCCTTCGCTCCCACGAATATGAGGGAGGCGAGCCATATTACCAGAAATGTAAGGGATGTTCCCAAGTCGGGCTGAAGGAAGACCAAAAGGAGAGGGATGGCGATATGGAGGAAGGAGCGGAAGATAACTTTTAGATTGCTTGCTTCCTGATAATTCTTTGCCCAAAAGGAAGAGAGGGTTATGAGGATCATAAATTTTGCGAACTCGGAGGGTTGGATGGTGATAGGTCCTATGGCGAACCATCTCTGTGCCCCACTTGTTTTCTTCCCCAAAAGGAGGACAGAGATAAGCATTAAGAACATCAAAAAATACAAAAGCGAGGAAAAACGAGGCAATTGTCTATAGTCTATCTGTACCATTATAAAGAAGACAAATAAAGAGATGACCGCCCAAGTTCCCTGCCTTAAGAGAAGGCGAATGGAGTTTGCATTTGAGGAAGATGTGCCCAAGGCAGCGCTATATATCAATACCAGCCCCAAGATGATTAGGAGAAGCATAGAGATAAAACTGGTATAATCTATTTCCCTCAGAATCCTTTTCCACATTTTAAATTAAATTTTAAACCTTTTTCCCTTTGTAGCAAAAATATGATGTTATTTCATCAGCTTCACTATCTCCTCGGCTATCGACCTCCTCGCTCGTTCAAGTTTCCTTGGGTTCTTCTCGTAATCGTCTATATCCCTTATGAAACTCCTGCATATCTCCGCCCCTTTCTCTCTTCCACCCGATAGATTCTCCAATAGCCATAGATATTCGTAATCCTCCATCCCCTGTCTTAACATCTCCCATCTTATAGAATTTAAGGGAGCATCCTCACCGGGATAGATTATGCAGCAATCTCCTGGAGGGAGCCCGCCAGGCTCCAAATCCTCAAATGGTTTATCCGACCAATAGTTCAATCCCCAGTGGAGGAATCCCTGCGTATTGTAGAGCCAGTTAAGCCAATGCAAGAGCCTCACTTTAATTAGGGGGTAATCCAAAAGCCGGTTGGGATATTTTTGCGTGGGGGCAAGGCAGGTGTAAAACCAAACCTCTTCTTTCTTCGGTCTATGTTGATAGAAATCGAGGTAGCGATGGAATTCGTGGAGAATGGGAACCCAGATGTCTATGGAGCCGACGATTCGCATCGTTTGGTTCGCCTCTATTATCCTGAATTTCGGAGCATATTTTCTCACATAGGAGGCGAATTGATTGTATGATTCAGCATTTATATCTATTGGTTCATCCGCGAGATGCTGCATATAGATGTTGAGCCATCCCTTCTCCTCCAAGTGCTTCTGTAAGGCGGGAAGGAATTGGGAAAGAAATTCAGCCGCTTCTTTTGAGGAAACCTTGACCTCTGGCACCCATTTCTCCTTCCCGTCCTCCAAAACGGTATATCCTGAAAGGACGAATTCTTTAGCTTCCCAAGCTCCTCCTTCCCTTCCACCGAGGTGCCCTCCCTCTATTCTCCCTATCACTCCTTCCTCCATAAAGATTTCCACCCACTTGTCAAAAAGGGAGAAATCAAAGGAAAGCTTGCCGTTAGTTCTCGTTATTTTCGTGAGCGATAAAACCGGTGTGATGATGACATTTTGCCTATGTTCAGCCATATTTCTCGCGTATTTTCGCACTATTCGCCAGAAATCATCGCTCCACATCTCCACTTTGTGGAACTTTGAGATGTTCCACGGATTGAACCAGTTCGTCAGCCAGAGATGGCTTTTCTTGGGCAATTCAAAGGGAAAAACTCTGAGGAAAACATCTATGCTGAAATCGCCCTGCGAAGTTCTAACGGTTACATTGCCCTTATAATTTCCCGCCTTCGTTCCCGGGGGAACGAAGAATGTCAGCCAGATTGGCTGGGTGGTATTGGCAGGGATTTCTATGCTCTTATCGGGAAGGAGGACATCTGGTATCTCGCAGGGTGCGAGGCGAACGAGCTCTTCCTCGGGAGTAAATGGCGTGTTCTTCTTGATTGGGACATAGCCAACGAAGTTGTATTGGAAGTTTTCCTTCCCTATTTTTTCCTTGCCCTTCACTAAATCGCTGAATTCAACGCCGTAGATTTGCAGGGAGGAGTCGCTTCTAATAGCTATTTGCGCTGGTTCGTATTCATTGGAAGCGCATTCAAGCCTTATCGTTTTCCTCTGAATGATTGGTTGAGTGTCCTTGAAGACCTTCACCATTGGGTCAACAATCCAGAGGGAAACAGAGCCGAGCGATAAGCCGGAGACCGTTAATAATGAGGCACTGAGCAAAAAAGACTTTAACATTTTTAAAATTACCTCCTTTCTTCTTGTTCTTCTATAAGAGGGACAAAGAGACAAGGTCCAGCCTCCCTCTTCGTTATCTTCCCCTCTTTCTTTTCAATTATAGTGAGAATTTGTCCATCATAATCGCCCAATGGGAGGACCAAACGCCCTCCTTCCGCCAATTGTTCAATAAGGGCAGGGGGAATCCTCTTTGCAGCCGCTGAGACCAAAATGGCGTCAAAGGGAGCCTGTTCAGGAAGCCCTTTAGTTCCGTCCCCTACAACTATGTGGGCGTTTTTATAGCCGAGCCGCGCAAGGCGTTCCCTCGCTTGCTCGGCAAGAGATGGTATCCTCTCTATACCCCAAACCTCTCGGCAGATCTCAGCGATTAGGGCAACAACATAACCCGAGCCAGCTCCAACCTCCAATACCTTCTCATCCCCCTTTAACTGCATCTCTTGAAGCATTATAGCGACCATATAGGGTTGGGAAATCGTCTGCCCCTCCCCAATCGGCAAGGGATAATCCTCATAGGCTAAATGCCGATAGCTTGGAGGCACGAACTCCTCTCTCGGCACCTTCAAAAAGGCGGATATAACCTTCTTATCGTGAATTCCCCTCCCCACCAGGTCTTCTTCTATCATCCTTTGTTTTGCCAATATCAATCTGTCCTTATCCAAGGTCAAAAGAGGGAGAGTTGGTTTTCCCTTATTTTATCAAGCGTTCCAAAATAACGACCGTTTATCGTTATGAAATGTTTTGCCCTCTTTGTTGCCGCTCCCAATTTTTTCAGGGTTTCCAGGGAAGTGATTCTTTCCGTTTTCCTCACCTCCAATATTCTCCTTGCGGAAATGGGTCCTATGCCGGGCACTCTCAATAGCTCTTCAAGGCTTGCCTTATTGATTTCCAGGGGGAAGAAATCCTTTCTCATAAGGGCTGAGGCTAATTTGGGGTCCTGGTTTCGTGGGAGGTTGCCTTTCTTATCAAATGGAAGTTCCTCAAAGGAGAACTTATACTTGCGAAGGAGGAAGTCGGCTTGATATAAGCGGTTCTCCCTTAATTTGGGTGTTGGTGGGAAATCTCCAAGAGGTGTCCCCGCAACGGGATAGAAGGCGGAATAGTAGGCTCTGCGAAGGGAATATTCGGAGTAGAGCATATCAACGAAGGAAAGGATGTCAAAATCGCTCTCCCCAGCTGCGCCGACAACGAACTGGGTAGTGAAGCCGGCAGGCACTTCAATCCTTTGGGAAAGTTTTCTCAGCCATTCCATCTTCTGCATAAAATCTTCCATAAATTTTTCCCTTGATAGACGGGAGAGATGGAACTGAGTGGGTGCTTCAAAATTTATGGAGACCCTGTGGGCGAGCTGCATAGCCCTCTCAACGCTCTGCAAATCCGCCCCCGGTAAAATCTTGAGATGTATATAACCCTTGAATCCTCTCTTCCTTACTATCTCCACCGCATCTATCATCCTCGTCATTGAGTAGAGGGGAGATTTGTCAACTGCGGAGGAGAGAAACAACCCCCTCACATAACCCTTCTCAAGGAGATAGAAGAAAATATCCGCTAACTCCTCCGGTGTGTAGTAGGCACGGGGGATATCCCTACCCGCTCTTATCGGGCAATACAAGCAGTTGTTCTGGCAGCGAGAGGAAAGGAGGGTTTTGAAGAGGGGAATACACCTGTTGCCACCTTGAACAGCGTAATAGATTGAGCGAAAAGCGCGAGAGAACCTTCCCTGCTGAGAACATAGGTCAAACCTTGCCGCTTCTCCAAGGAGGTTTGATTTATTCAGCAGGTCCATAGGGATGGCTCAGCGAACCTTGGAACCTGGTGGGACCTCCTTTTCAGGGGAGACTAACACAACCCCTTGGGGGGAATCAACCGCTAAAACCATTCCCTCAGATATCAAACCTCGGATTTTGGCTGGAGTAAGATTCGCCACGAAGATGACGCTCTTCCCGATGAGCTCTTCCGGCTTGTAGTAGGGAGCGATGCCAGCAACTGTTCGCCTTGTGCCGAGCTCGCCCAAGTCGATTTCCATCTGATAGAGCTTCTCCGCTCCTTCTACGACCTTGCAGGATTTTATCTTCCCAACCCGCAGGTCGATTTTCGCGAATTCTTCAATGCTTATCTCTTTCTCAGGTGTTGAAATTTTTATCACCTCCTCCATACGAGGGAATATTGGTCTTGCTTGTTTAATTTTACCTGTCCTTTCAAGGCTTGTAAATACCCCCCATTTCGCCTCTTTTAGGGAGAAAGTAGTGGCATAACCGAGATGGGAGAGGATTTCTTTAGTGGCTGAGGGGAGGAAGGGATGGAGAAGTATAGAAGAGATTCTGAGAAGCTCTATTGCTGTGCCAAGAGAATTGCGAACGGCGGTGAGGTTGCCCTCTTTGTATAGACGCCAGGGTGCGGTCTCGTCAAGATGTTTATTCGCTAAATCAAGGAGATAAAAGGCGGAGTTGATGGCTGAATGGAAGGACAATCTCTCCATTGCTTGAGAGTATTCATTGAGCGTTGTTTCCACCTCGAGGGAGAGATCAGCTCCTGGCGGAGGTAGTTCGCCTTGGAGATATTTAACAGCCATTGAAGTCAGACGGTTTAAGAGATTGCCGAGGTTATTGGCTAAATCGGCATTATAGCAAGCCCTTAAAGATTCATAGGAGAAATCGCCATCTGCCCCGAAGGGAGTGGCACGGAAGAGATAAAAGCGAAGCGCATCCCTGGCGAAGGGCTCTTCGCAACCGGAAAGACGCATTATCTCCTTTAATGCTGAGAGGGGATGAACGACATTTCCCTTACTCTTTGACATCTTCTCTCCGTTTACCGTCCAGAATCCGTGTCCAAATAGAAGGGCGGGTAGGGGCAAATCGAGCGCCATAAGCATAGCTGGCCAAAGGGTAGCGTGAAAGCGAACGAGTATATCCTTGCCCATCACTTGCACATCCGGAGGCCAGATCGAGGAGAACATCTCCTCATCCTGCAGATATCCCGCTACTGTGAGGTAATTTATCAACGCATCAACCCAAACATATACTTGGAGTTCCTCGTCGCCAGGGAAGGGGATGCCCCAGTTATTCCATTTTCTCGTTATATATAAATCTCGTAATCCACTTAAAACGAAATTCAGAACCTCCCTCTGGCGGAAATCAGGCATCACCTTCTCATCTTGGAGATAGGGAAGAAGGGATTCCTGGAATGCGGAGAGGCGGAAGAAATATCCTCTCTCCGAAACCTTCTGAAGGGGACGCCTGCACTCAGGATTAGGACATAATCCGTCCTGAACCTCTTCCTCCCGGAAATAAGTTTCATCGTAAATGCAATACCAACCTTTATAATATCCCTCGTAGACCAATCCCTTTTTCAATAGTTCCTTTACGAAACTTTGGACAACCTTCTTATGGCGTGGTTCAGTTGTTCTGATGAAAGCGTCGTAAGAGATGTCAAGTTCCTTCCAAGCCCTCTTAAATTCCTCAGCCATCCTATCACAGAAGCTCTGAGGGTCTTCTCCTCTGTTCCTCGCCGCTTCCGCTACTTTTGGGGCATTTTCATCCGTTCCCGTTGCGAAGAAAACCTGCCTGCCCTTCATCTTCATATAGCGGGAAACGATATCGGCGGCGAGGGTAGTATAGGCTGAGCCTATATGAGGGACATCGTTAACATAATAGATAGGCGTAGTTATATAGAAAACTTTACCCATTACAGCTTACAAGTGCTACAAGAAGGAAGTGTGCAGGTGGAGCAGGATGAGGTGGAAGTGCTCTCGCCCGAGGAGTTATTGGAGCCGATTGCGAAGGTGGAGAAGAGTCTTTGCGTTTCCCCTCCACATTTGGGGCAGGAAACCTCTTCCCCTACCTTGCAAAGAGTGGAGAACCTATGCCCACAATTCTTACAGAGGAACTCATAGATAGGCATATCGCAATTCACCTCCGAAATTTTCATTTAAATTATAACTGGATAGCGAATGATAGCCAAACATTTAACGAGAGAAATGTATCTCCTCTTTTGGGAACGGTATCACGCCCTTTTCCTCAATTTCCACGAGGACCAATTCCTTTAGGAAATTCAGGTCAACGACTTTTCCCTTCCCTTGAGGGGTGACTACCTCTGTTCCGATGGGAGGGAGTTCCTCTCTCATTTTCTGATAATAATCCAGCTCATAAGCGAGGCAACACATAAGTCTTCCACAGGTGCCCGTTAGCTTGCTCGGATTAGCGAAGAGATTTTGTTCCCGGAGCATCTTTAGGGATATGGAACGGAAGGAGTTAAGGAAGAGGTAGCAACAGCATAGCCTTCCGCAGGGTCCAATACCACCAAACCGCTTTGCCTCATCCCTTGCTCCTATTTGCGTCAATTCAATGCGAACCTTAAAGATGCTTGCCAATGACCTCACGAGGGCGCGAAAGTCCACTCTCTCCTGAGCGCTGAAATAAAATATGAGGTGGGTTCCGTCAAGGGTATACTCCGCTGCTATGAGTTTCATAGGGAGATCGTGTTTTTCTATTTCCCCCTCGCAAATGGGAAATGCTTCCTTTGCCTTCTCTTCTCTTTCTTTGTAAAGTGCTAAATCCTCAAGAGTCGCTAAGCGGAGGATTTCCCCTTCGCTTTCCTCACTGGTGGCATCTTCCCTTATCTCTTCAACTGTTCCTAGCTCCTCCCCTCTCGGCGTTTTGACTACTACTTTATCTCCCTCCTTCAAGGGGAGGTCTTTTGTATCGCAGATTAGGGTGTTTTCTATTTTCCCATAAATAACTATAGCCTTTGCCATCTCAAAAATAATAATTAAAAGATATAAAGGGATTGTCAAATTGCCAAATTAAGATTTTTTTGTCTTGACTACATCTTGATTTGACTATATATTTTCTGTAAAAGCAAGGAGGGATTAGTTATGAGAGAATGCAAGTTGGATGTTAATCTGTCCTATTGCAACTGCACATATGAACCCTGTCCAAGGAAAGGAATTTGCTGTGAGTGTCTTAGATATCACCTTTCCCATAAGGAGCTTCCCGCCTGTTTCTTCCCTCCGGAAGTTGAGAGGACTTATGATAGAAGCATAAGGAGATTTCTTTCTCTTCATAAGGGTTAACGATGGAAGGAGAGGAATTCGTCCAACTGGTTGAAACGATAAGGAGGATAAGGAAGGAATGTCCCTGGGATCGGGAGCAAACGCACGAGTCCTTGAGGAAATACCTTATTGAGGAGTGTTTTGAGGCAGCTGAAGCCATTGATGGTAAAAATCCCAAGGCATTGAAAGAGGAGTTAGGGGATATATTGATTCAGGTGATATTTCATTCTATCCTTGCAGAGGAGGAGGGTTCTTTCACGCTTTCTGATGTTTTAAATGAGACGAGGGAGAAACTCATCCGCAGGCATCCCCATGTATTCGGAAGCAGGAATTTGCAAACTGGTGAGGAAGTTTTAAAACAGTGGGAGGAGATAAAGAATGAGGAGGGCAGGGATTCGGTCTTGGCTGGTGTTCCGAAGGATTTGCCCGCTCTTCTGAAAGCCTACAGGATAACCGAGAAGGCTAAGGCAGTGGGATTTGATTGGGAGAAAGCGGAAGATGTTTGGGCGAAGGTGGAGGAGGAGTTGGGAGAATTGAGGGAAGCTATGGAGAAGAAAGAGGGATTGGAAGAGGAAATGGGGGATATCTTGTTCGTCCTCGTCAATCTCTCTCGCCACTTGGGGATTGACCCCGAGTCCGCTCTTCGCAAGGCAACGGGAAGATTCATAGAAAGATTTAGCCAAATAGAGGCGAGAGCGAAAGAGAAGGGTGTTAACCTTAAAGATATGAGCTTGGAGGAAATGGACGAGATCTGGGAGGAGGCTAAAAGGAGTAATGAGAAGGGGGATAGCTGATAGCCCTCTGCATTACGGTGCGTGTCCTCCCTGGCTTTTTGAGAAGATGAAGCGGTTGGGGAGGGGGATAATAGAGGGGATAGCCGAGGAATACGGTAGCGAGGAGATTTTGAGGAGGCTTTCTGACCCATTTTGGTTTCAAGCTCTTGGTTGTCTTCTGGGATTTGATTGGCATTCCTCTGGGCTCACTACCACTCTCTGCGGAGCGCTAAAGGAGGGGATAAGGGGGATGGAAAGGGATTTGGGGCTCTGGATTGCGGGAGGTAAAGGGAAAACTTCCCTTAAAACCCCTCAGGAGATAGAGATGGTTGGCGATAAGGAGGGAATAGAGGTAGGGCATTTGATATATGCTTCAAGGATGTCTGCTAAGGTGGACAACTCCGCTCTTCAGGATGGTTATCAAATCTATCATCATACATTCATTTTTACGAGGTCTGGAAAGTGGTGTGTTATTCAGCAGGGGATGAACGAGAGGACGGGCTATGCTCGTCGTTATCACTGGTTGAGCGATGAGCTATGCGATTTCGTCTGTGAACCTCATTCATCTATCGTTTCTCAAAAAGTGGAGAATGAGGTCTTGAATATGGTGGCGAGAGAAAGCGGGAAGGCAAGGGAAGCTGTAGCTCTTATTTCCTCCGAACACCCGGAGAAAACCCTTAAGGAGCTGGGGAGGATAGAGATTCTTCAGCTTCCCAAGGAGCATCCCGTGGTAATCAAAAGGGAAAGCCTTAGAAAGGTGTTGCTGAAAACTTACGAGCGAAAACCGAGGAATTTTGAGGAACTCCTTGGCATTGAGGGAGTAGGACCAGCCACGATAAGGGCATTGGCGCTCCTTGGGGAACTAATCTTCGGCGCTAAACCTTCCTACCGGGACCCAGTGAAGTTCTCCTTCGCTCATGGAGGAAAAGACGGACATCCTTACCCCGTTAATAGGGAAACTTACGAAAAAACCATCCAGGTATTGGAAGAGGCTGTGAGGTTGGCAAAAATAGGGAAAAAGGACAAGTGGGAGGTTTTAAGGAAGCTTGCCCGATTCTACAAATAATATCCCTTCTAAAAGAAGAACAATTAGCAGAGGTAGCGTCCTTCCCACTGTTATAGCCACTTTGATTCTCGCTTTATTGTTTTTCTCCGTCCTTCTCCTTTCAGCGAGCTATGGGGGAAATATTGGAGAAAGATTGGTTGTCGCTCTCTGTTCTTGGCTTCTAATTTTGCCGGGGATTTATGCGATAAAGAGCAAATCGCCCATTATATGTGCCCGCTTCGCTATGTTCGCCCTAATGATGATACTCTTGATGGCTCTTGGCTTGGGCACCCCGGGTTTTAGATTCCCGATTCATATTATCATCGTTTTCTCTTTGTGGGCGCAGCTTCTCCCTTTAACCCTTCTTCACAAGGGAGCAACTCTTTGGCTGACAATCGTTATTGACCTCATCCTATTGGGAGCCTTCTTCCCTTCTTTCCCTGTTTTCCATTATCCTTCACTTCTCCTTATGATGTTTATCCCCTTCTCAATCATTACATGGGGGAGTGGATGGTTAGGGGGATTGGCTGGCTTCATACCACTCATTTGGGGGATATTATATGGGAGAGTTTTAGGCTATAGGGACGAAGGGCTGTTCTTATTGATATGGGCACCGATTTTGGGAGGTGGTAGCGCCACATTTGGATTATTTGTTAACGATTATAGGAGATTGAAGAAGATGATAAATAGATTGCAAATCTATTGGCCGTTGGGAAAGGAGGTTTTGGAGAAGGAAAGTTTCATAGAGGCGATGAGAACGGTTTTGAAGTATATATTGGAAAATATTCCATCAACGAGATATTCTCTATCCGTTGAAGGGGAGGAGCTTGAGCCCTTTTCCTTTCAATCTACTCCTCCTCCAGGGGATGAGGGAAATGGTAAAACTTTTCGTCTGCAAAGGCGGTTTTCAAGCGCCGATTTCAATGGAGAGGTGATTTTGGAGAGGGAGGAGGAGTTCAGCGAAGAGGAGGAAGAGGTTTTGAGAGACATATTGGGAGAAGTAATGCCAGCGATTGAGAAAATCCTCTACTTAGAAAAGGCTGTTGAAGTTGCGGCTACCGACCCTTTGACTTCCCTTGCTAATAGGAGATATTTTCTTTATTTTTTACGAGAGGATATCAATAGGGCTAATCGCTATAAGATACCTCTGTCACTCGTGTTTTTGGACATAGATGGGTTTAAGGTTTATAATGATACATATGGACATTTAGCTGGAGACGAGGTCCTGCGCAGGATAAGCCAAACTATGAAAAAACTCGTTCGTAAAACCGATATACTTGCTCGCTATGGCGGAGACGAATTCGCCATACTTTTCCCCCATATCATGGTTAGCGATGCTATGATTGTTTGTGAAAGGATAAGGGATAGCATAAAGAAGCTTGGGCTCTCCGCAGGAAATAAAGTGATTACTGTAAGCGGCGGATTAACTATGTATAGAATGGGAGAGGGAATGGGAGAATTCCTTCACAGAGCAGACGAGTTGTTGTACAAGGCAAAATCAAAGGGCGGGGATAGAATAGAGGTAGGATGAGATGATTTGTGGACATTGTGGAGCGGAGATTCCTGATGATGCTGTTGTTTGTCCCCACTGTGGAGCTCCCATAGAGGAGAGATTCGGGGATGCTGGAGACTGGGGAATGGAGAGGGAGGTTTATTCCCTCTTGGCCACAGCTAATTTATATAGGGTTAGGGGACTATGGCAGGAAGCGGAGAATAAGTGCATAGAGGTTCTCCGTCGTTATCCAAACAATCCCGCTGCCCATTCTCTTTTAGGGGATATATATGCTGACCAAGGGAGGTGGGAGGAGGCGAAAGAGTGGTATGAATTGGCCTTGGAGCTCGCGCCATCATCGCAAGCCGATAAAAAGAAATTGGAAAGGGTAAGGAGGATTTTAGCGGAAAGGGAAAAACAATCCAAAGGGAAGATGATAACTTGGGGGGCTTTAGCATTTGCCCTTATGCTGATTTCGTTCTCTATTTTCCTATTCATTCAATGGAGACATCCCAAGGCGGAGCTTCCAATAAATTATCCATCTTACATCCCCAACCTTCCTCCTTCTTCTCCCACTCCCCCCATTTCCCTTCCCACACCCGCTGAGAAGGCACCTCCCCTTTCTCCATATACTCCAAGGGAGGAAAACATAAGGCAATGGATAATGAATGCCCAGATTCCTGAGATAGAAAAGGTGAGGGTCGTAGTTGATGCTGTGAAACAGAAAGCTATAATAGACATTTTCTCCAGAGTTCCTTTCAATTATCAGGATGTGCTGGCTCTTTTGACGAGAATAGCTCTTCCCGTTTTACAAGCAGCTACCAAGGCGGACGCGGAGATAAAATCTTTCACTTTGAGGCTTCTTGTTCCCATAGATTCTGATACTGAACAAGCATTCCAAGGAACGATAAGCCGGGAGGAAATACTGCAAGCCACAGAGGATACAATCCTCTCCCTTTTCCACGATGTTTTATGGCATCATTCCTTCTACCAATCGCCTACTCAGTGATGATATAGAGCAAATGCCCCAAGAGGGGAGGAATAAGACTTAGAAAATCGCTTTCAAAGATACTTTTGAGGAATAGTTCTACATCCTCATCATTTTTTGCCCCTTTCGCTGCCATTCCCCACCAAATCAGCTTTTCTGGATTCATCTCACTAAGGGGAGAAATCTTCTCCTTCATCGCAAGGTAAAGTTCTTGCCTTCTCTCGGAGAAGGGAAGCCAAGCGATAGCCATAAGATTTGCCATCTGCTCAGGATACCACCTGCTCAATCCACTTGACCTCTTACCATTTGGGGAAAGTTCCCAAGCATAGCAATTTTGTTCCTTGTCCCAGAGTTTCTCCTCAATGCTTTTCAACATTGCTGATGAGAGTGATGTGAATGTCTCATAATCTTCTTTATATCCCAAGGTCTTGGCTATCCTTCCAGCAGCCTCCATACCACGCCAGGTCTCAACATTATCCATAAGATATTTGATTGGGTAATTTGGTTTTGCATATGTAAGGTTGTCTTCTTGAAGGGTCAGCTTAATCCCTTCAACAGCCCTCTTAACCGCTTTATATATCTCTTTGAGATAGTGTTTGTCTCGGGATGCTTTATAGAAATACCATACTGCGGTTATAAAGGTTCCCGCGTAGGCATCGCTTGAATCGTAATCTCCCGTTGGCTTGAGCTCTGAGGGTGATCCTTTGTAATCATAAATCGTTCCATCCGGATTGAGATGAGAAGCATACCAGTTTAGCCAAGCTTTTGCTCCCTCCAAGAATTTTCTCTCTCTCGTTCTGCAATAGGCGAGGGAAAGCCCAATTGAGGAGTAGTTAGAGAAATATGGGATGACAATGTTATCGTTCCTTTTCAGGGGATAAAGAAAAATAGCCCCATCGGACGCCTGATATTCCAATATCTTATCCCCTATTTTCTTGATTAATTCCTCCTGTGAAGGGAAGGAACAAATAACGAAAACGAGAACAAGTAAGAGAATTTTCACTTCTTTAGGCTTATCTCCACGGTCTTTATTTCATAAGGGGACAGATTCAATAAGATTTGATTGCCATTGAAGGGAAGCTGTTTAATCCTTCTCTCAAGGAGGTTCGTTTCATAGGCGGAGGAGATAGGGAAGGGAAAAGTGATGGTTGCTTTTGCTTTTCTGCCATTGAATTCAACGAGGCGGATTATGAGGGAATTCGAATCCTCCGCAAGCTTTATAGCGGTAGCTATCGCATCGCCCTCAACTTTCAAAAATCCCCATTCAGGAGGAAGCTTTCCATCGTGATTTGTCGTTTGAAAGACGATGAGGGGATTATTGAATTCCCAGCCTCTTTTCAGAACCTCCGCCTCCTGCCAATTCCCCTGATGGGGATATATCGCATAAGAGGCTTTGTGATAGCCGATATCCGCTTGAGGGTCAGGGTCAACGGAGCCTCGGAGCAGAGTGAGGCGGATGTTTCCATTCTTCACATCGTAGCCATATTTGCAATCGTTGAGAATGGCGACTCCATAGCTTCCATCGGTGGAATCTATGTTGGCGAATGTGAGGGCGGGAACCTCATGCCCACCATCGGGAGGTGGGGTGAATGTGCCGGAGGGAAGCTTCCTCCCATCTGAGGGACGCTCTATGACCGCATAAGGAATCTCAAAGAAAGCCCTTGTGGAGGTTAGCGTCGTGGGGAAGGCAACTTTGAGGAGGCGATTATGCTCCTGCCAGTTGGCATTGAAGATGATGTCTATACGAGGGATGTCCTTGTAGAATCTTGTCTCCCTATCAAAGGAGGAGTTGGAGAAGCGATGAAGGGTGTAGAAGGAGGTGAAGAGCGGTCCATCTTTTCTTATCACATAAGCGGAATCGTTTAGCTCCCACTTATTTCCATCAAGATGAATCACCCAAGCGGACATCCCTCCTGGTCCTTCACCAAGGACTTGGAGGACATTTGCAGGAGCGGAGAAAATCTCCCTGTGAGCTCTCTTATCATAGAGGCGAGCGATGTTGCCCGATTTAGGGTCTATCTCTCCAGAGTAGAATTGATTATCTATTGTGAAATCGGAGCGAGAGATATAAGTGGGAGCTATATTAGAGGGTTTGGCGTAGAACAGCTTGTAGCCCCAGCCTGGAATCCTCTCCGCTAAGAAGGCGATTTTTATCCTCTCCCCCTTCGGGGTAGTGATTGATTCAAGAATTTGGCTATTAATCCTCTTTCCTTGGAAATCGTAGATTTCCAGGTTTTTCGTTCCCGCTGGGGCGAGGACCTCGCACATAGCTATATCGGTTCTTTCCCAAGAAAGGGGATTGAAGACGATGAGGGGAATTCCTTCCCCTCGGGTTGATATGTTTTCCGCTATTGAGGAGAGGGCGGAGTTGATTGTTTTGCGGGTGAAGGCGAAAACCTCATTATATTGCTTCTGCGCATCTTCGTAGATTGCGTGGATTCCCGAGCCGGGTAGAAGGTCATGGAACTGATTGAAAAGGACGAGGTGCCAGTTTTCCTCAATGTCCTTTTTGGGATAGGGAATGCCGAGATAGTTTGCTATGGTTGAGAGGAGTTCGGTGTTCAACATAGCGTATTCAGATTTGCGATTATTGTATTTTTGCTTTGCCTGGGAAGTGTAGCAACCCTCAAACTCAAAGTTCAATTCTTCCTTTACCACCGGTATATCTTTGCCCTCCTTTTCCGCCTGCTTGTAGAAGGTCTCAGGCGTTGTGAAAACCATCTTTGGAGCGACCAAGGTCTTGGAGCGTTCAACGATTGCCTCCACATCTTTCAATGTTGCTCCTCCGCCATGGTCTCCTGGTCCTATCAGGTACATATTGCAATTGAGGTCATACCTGTTCTTCATATCGTTTAAGCCACCCTCGCCCGTGCGAACCAGAACCCTTGAACCATCTATCCCCTCCCACCAATAAAGGGGTCCACGAGAACAACGATAATGGAAATAGTAATCTATACCCGATTTCTTCAGAATCTGGGGCAATTGCCAGCTGTGACCAAAAGTATCGGGACTCCAACCGACCTTTACATCCACCCCTAAAGCGGAGAGGAAGTATCTTTTTCCATAGAGGAATTGGCGGACTAACGCCTCTCCATTGGGCATATTTAAATCCGACTCCACCCACATTCCACCGACTACTCCCCATCTTCCTTCCTTCACTCTCTGCTTTATTCTCTTGAATATCTCCGGATATTTCTCCTGCATCCAGAGATAGTATTGGGCGGCGCTTTGCGTGAAAGTATAGGTGGGAACTTTATCCATAATGTCCAAGGCTTGGGTGAAGGTAAACCTACAAACATCAACGGTTTCTGTCCAACGCCAAAGCCAAGCTGCATCTATGTGGGATTGAGGGATGATGTAGTCGGCAAATCTCTTCAAAAGGGAATCTGCTTCCTTGAGAAGCGCTGTTGCCTTGGCGAGGGATTGGCGGAAAAGCGAAATATTTCCCTCTTGCAGAGCCTTTTCATCTATATTTTGCAAAGCGGAATTGTAGATTTCCTCATAGCGAAGGGAATTAGCCTTATCCCATCCCTTCGCGTCTTGTAGCCTTTGAAGAGCGTTCAGCAAATCTTCAAGCTCTTTTTGCTCCTCGGTTTGAAGATAAGCGAACATAAATCTTCCCTGCCCCGGATGGTTTATCGCCCTCACTACTACCAATATCTTCTCACCGGGAACCGCTTTATCCCTCAGCTTAACATTTCCATCCGCCCAGCGAAAGCTCTGAGCGAGCTTGCCATCCACATAAATCTCCCCTTCATCGTCTATTCCTACCCTAAAGTACAGGGGTTTCCCCGCTACGGGAAAGCCGTTTAGATTATCTGGAACAGTTATGATTTTCCTGAACCAGCCGTGGCTCTCCGGGACATTCCAGCTGAAGCCGATGTCAGCCATCTGCCAAGAGGAATCGTCGTAGTCAAGCTCTGAGAGGAAGCCGATCCCCAACCTGCTTAGAACTCTTTTATCGGGAGTCATAATGATAGGCGGCTTTCTCGGTCCGCCCCAAACACCCCAATCGTTTACCCTTAAAGCAATTAAATTTTCGCTTCCATATTTAACATAGCGAGATATATCGGTAAAAGTCGTGCTTTCGTGGACGCTTCCTATGGATTTGCTTCCGTAGTGGGCAATTTTTTCACCGTTAACGAAGAGGTCATATTCATCATCGACTCCACCGAAAATAATGAACAAGGGCTTTCCCATCCACTCTTTGGGAACGGAGACTATTTTCCTATACCAGGCTATGCCATCGTAATCGGGATAACCTTGCTCTTCCCACGGTTTGCCACAATCAATTTTAGCCCATTTGGAATCGTCAAGAGAAGGAGAGAACCATTTTTCTTTCAAACCTATATCGTTAGGGTCAGTTTGGAATTTCCAATCTTTACTTATATCAATGAACATATATCCCTCCAAGGAGGAAGAGGTAGGGTCGCCGAGGATGAAACGCCATTTATTTAGGGGATAAGAAGCCCTTTCTTTCAATAGGGAAATTTTATCCTGCTGGGCTATTAGCAGGTAAGGAAAGAGGAATAGAAAGATTAAGAATTTAAAATTGCGCATATCTTCTAACAGCCTCCTTCCCGCTTCTTTTATTTGAATATAAAAAAGCCATCACAGGAGGTCAATAATTTTTAGCGTTTTATCTGTCTTTCACCATCTGTAATAACGATAAGGGTCATCTCCAAGGGGGAAATCGGATATGTAGTCGGGATGATAGAAATCCACAGGGAAAGGCGGTTCCTTAAGTTTAATTTTCATCTCCTGGGCTTTCCCAGCGAATCCACCTCCTCCATAATTATCAAACACCCTAACCGTTATTGTGTTTTTGCCTGCTTTAACCAATCTGCCCGGTATTGTATATGTGCGGGGAGCGGACCACCAATTGGGCGTTCTATTATCAGTTGAACCCACCAATTCTCCATTGAAGAAGGTGGAATCGAAATCGTCAATTGCTCCGAGGGAAAGCAATAAATCCCTGCCTTGCCATTGCGCTGGAATCTCAACGGTTGCTTTGAAAACAGCCTCTCCATCTATTTCCTGAAATTCTCTCAACAACCCTGGGACATTCGTCTCTTTCCATCCCTTTTCCGAGGGATTTTCTATCAATTCCCTCGCCTTCTCGCTGATTCCGGGGTCTGAGTGAACTTTCTCTGGCGAATTGCTCGGAGGGAGTTCAAGGGTTATCTGATATTGCCATTTGTTCGGCAATGAAATTTCCCTTGGCATCGGAGAGAAGAAGATATCATCGCTCTTGAAGCTGGCGCCGAGGTTGGAGAGGATTTGGGATAAAGCCCTTGTCTCACGCCAGCGAGTGAATCTGAAGTAGGTTGCGACGATTTCGTCCGATATTCCTTCTCCAATTGGCTGGAAGGAAATGGCTGTGAGCCAATAAGTTGCGGGTTGAACCGCCAATTGGAATTCTATTCTTACTTTCTCGTCCTTTGTAGCATTTATCGTGAAATGGAAGAATTTCCATTCTGTGCTTAGATTGAGCGTGGTGCTGAAATTAACTACATTGAAGGGTTCGTGGTCCATTATAAGAGCAACAACCGCACGGCAATCCCTATCCGCTTTAGCCCAGAAGCTGAGGGAATAACTTTTCCCCGCCTCAATCGTCCCCACTGGTTGGCGAAATTGGATATGCCAGGTCTGGTCGCTTGCTTGGCTCACGGTTATCCTCGCTGATTTTGCGGCTGGGTTGCCTTTCCTTAGCTCTTCCGGGACGAGGTTATCCACTTGTATATCGGCTTTTGCTGTTCCGTATTGACCGAGTGCCCAGCCATCCAGCTGGGATGAGAAATCGCCATTTCTCACCCTCTCCATTAAATTGAAACGGAATGGGTCTATCTGGGAATATATAGCCACTCCCTTTCCTATTTTCACTCTTCCCAAAAGACCATCTGCACCTACCTCACAGCCTCCCGTTATCAACCAAGCGGAATAATCTGCCCTCCAATGTAGGTCGGAAGGGCTTAAGCCGGAGCATTCCTCCCAACTGGGGACATTGAGAGAGCCATGAAAGCTCCAGTTTTTCGCCAATTTAACTCCCAAAGGAGCTTCTGGATTTTCCCTTGGGAGAAATAGGACTTTACCGCCATTTTCAATATATTCCCTCAACTTTTCCTCATCTATCTTTGCATCCGCGCCAATGATGACCAATCCCGCTTCTCGGTTCAAATCGTTATCCATTTGATAGTTCACACCGAGGAAATCCAACAATCTAGCCCCTTTCTCTCCACCTATGTAAATTACCTTTTGTTCCTTTCTAAAATCTATTTCTCCCTTTTGGAGATATCCAATCAATTGATATGTGAGCCTATTGCAGGCTGGGTCCGAAAGGGCGTGGTCCTCCAAGTCTAGCGTGCAGAGGATGAGGAGCCCTTTGCCATAATTTAGCTCCATAAGGGGAGAATAGGCTAAATCGAATTCGCATTCCAATATGGGACGCCAACCGCTCCTGTGGGGTTTTTCAATGGCGGCGCTCGTGATGGCTCCCCTGTTGCCCCAATGCCAGCCATAGGGCGGTATTTCCTCCATAGGATACTCAGGATACTCCTCCACCAATTTGCTTATGCCATTCCAATCCCGCAAGTCCTCATCGTCTAATCCTTTTACTGCTGGATGGCTTGAATTCACCACGAAAACCCTTCGAGATAGATGACGAGCAACGCGTAAACCGAGGTATTGCCTGAACCACTCTGGGTCTTGAGACATAACCAGTGCTCTTCCTCCATTTTGTAGGAAATTCCTTAAATCAAAGGGCAACTTGAAATTATGTGAGAGAACCTTTCTCCCAATCACGATTCTAGATACTCCAGGGGGCAAGTTCTCTTTTATTAACTTCACATCATAACCCAGTTTTTTGAGCAGGTTAGAGGTTTCCCCAACTGGGTCGAACAACCAAATTTCCTCTTTTCTTTTAGAGATCTGTTGGA
>Ga0209225_1001597_pt1 | contig 21975 bp, 22 predicted proteins | sample WasSprMetagenome_FD_184732 | JGI IMG/M metagenome (GOLD analysis project Ga0209225, IMG submission 184732) | Sulfidic aquatic microbial communities from Washburn Spring, Yellowstone National Park, USA - WS (SPAdes) (version 3) | ecosystem: Environmental > Aquatic > Thermal springs > Hot (42-90C)... | reverse complement strand
ATTGTTCCCGGAAAGCTCAAAGGCATAAGAAGAAACAGCAAAGGAGAAAATTCAACAGAAAAAACTAAACAACGGATTCCCAATCCATAGACTAAGCCATTTCATAGAATATAAGGCAAAATGGCTTTGACTGAAAGTCATTAAGGTAAGCGAGAAAAACACTTCTAAAACGTGCCATAGATGCGGGCATATAGGGCTTCGAGCCGGAAGCCTCTTCAAATGCCCAAAATGCGGCTACACCAGCAACGCAGACTACAACGGAGCCATAAACATACTCAAGCGGGCTATGGGCTACACGCCCATAGCAAGGCTGCCTTGACACAGCCCAGAACTCGGCAGGATGAAGCCTTCAAGCTAACAAAACGAGAACCTCCCGACCTCAGTCGTGGAGAGTGTCAAAGTTGCTATGGCTGTGTACTTCATTTTTAAGGCTAGGCTTTAGGGCTTTTCTTGCGAAGGTTATGTAGCCTGTGTGCGCCGTCATAAGCGTTTGAGGCCTCGTTTTGCCTCTTTCTGTTTGCATCCCCCGCACTAGGCATTCGACGGTTTCTATGTCTATGAAGCTGTTTTCCCGTAGGGCTTCCACCGTTTTAACTGTTTGATCTATGGTTGGGCTAAAGGAGACTATGGTTCCGCATGGTTTTAACGCCTTGTAAGCATGGGGAACCACAAGCCAAGGTGTCGCCATGTCTAGAACAACAGTGTCCACGTTTGTTTCGTCTATACCCATCGTAATATCCTTGTTTTTAAGCGTAACAAACTCTGCTAAGCCGGCCCGTCTAATGTTTTTCTCAGCAGTTTCAAGAAATTCGCCTCTGACCTCGTAGCTGTAGACTCGGCCGTTTGGCTTAACAAAGTGGGCTAGGGCTGTGGTTAACGCGCCTGTACCTGTGCCAGCTTCCACAACGTGGCTGCCCGGGCCTATTCCGCTATAGACTATGATGAGGGCTATGTCTTTCGGGTACATTATCTGGGTTCGTCTCACACTTTTCATTACGTAGTCGCGGAGCAGCGGCTTAAGAACTGTGAATTGGACGCCGAGGCTGCTAGCCACCGTGGAGCCATATTCTCTGCCAATTAAATCGTCAAGTTTTATGAAGCCTTTATGTGTATGGAACGTTTTCCCAGCCTCAACTTTAACAAGGTATGTTCTACGCTGATCTAAGTATAATAGGACGTATTCACCCTCCACCACTTTCTGGCTCTGCAAGAGTATTCCCCATTTTAAGGCGCTAGACAATTCCCTTAGGCTTGAATTTTTCATCCTCGTGGAATAACATAAACGTTAAACAATTTAAGCCCTTTTCAAAAGAGCAAGTAACCCCATTTGGCACCGCCCAAAACATCCGTAAAAAGAATAGAGAGGGAGCTAAATGTAGCCTTTAGGCTTTCGAAGCACAAGATAAGCCGTTGTAGCAACAAAGAAGACCGCAACAACTACTAGGAAAATCATGGCGGTCCTCGTATTATCCAACTCACTTTTAACACCCTTAAGAGACTCATACTCTTGTTTTAGGCTTAGCAACTCGTCTTTGGTGAGGTTTTTTCCAAAACATTCCATGAAAGTCTGGTTCAAGGCATTAAGCAACTCATATTTTTGCTCGAGTAGCCAAAGGGTCTCGTTGAGAGTCAATAACTCGTCTCGGGAGAGGCTTTTTCCAAAACATTGTGTGAAAGTTTGATTCAATTCGTTGAGCTGCTTCTCAAGCGATTTAAGGTAAACATTTTCAATTTCGGTCATGGAGAATCCAACGGTCAAATCGTAATCCATATTTAACGTTCCATCTCCTGCCACGGGATATTTAACGGTATATTTCAAAGTTATTTCTCCATAGGCTATACCCCAGACATTTTCTGGCACTCTAAAGGTTGCTTGATAGATTGCCTGATATTGCTCGATATTAAGCTCGAAATTATTGTCTGAGGTGCTGTTTAGAAGAACTTTATCTTGACCACGTAGGAAACCGTATACGCTGAAGTTGAAGTAACTTATAGAGACATTAACGTCCTTCATCTTCGTCAACTTCAATGAAAATGTAATGTTTTGGGTGGGTTTTGTTTCTGCCGTTGCGTTTACCTGTATTTTTATTCCTGGAACTGAGGAGTCAAAAAATGTTTTGATGTTTTCTTCTTGTTGAATTTGAGCACTGGTGGGGTTAAAAAGGGCTAGTGTTAGAATTAAAGGCATGATTATTGTGCATGCTTTATGGAGTCTTCTCACAGTCATCACCACAAACTTAACGAGGTTTGACCAGAGCTTATTTAACGATTTTTTATTCTCCTTTTGTTATTTGCTGTTTTTGGCTTGTTTCTTTTTTAAGAATTATGTTTATTTTCGGCTATTTTATTGAGCGGATAAAACGCTGGTACATGTATAGGAAGTAGATAAGGGCGAAAAGGGTTAGGGCTATTTCGAAGCCTAGAACTGCGGGGTTGTTTTCCACCGCCATGAAGTAGCCGTGTTGGAGTATGTCTGTGAAAACTAGGATTTGGAGGAATATGGCGCCTCCTAGGCAGCTTAAGCCTACGGTGTGGATGAGAATTTGGAGGCGGCGGCTTATTTTGTCTGTTGCTGTCTTCATTTTTATCGTGTGTATTAAGATTTGATGCTTCAACTTATAGGTTGCGAATTCAAAACCACAACGAAGCCTTATGATTAATCCTCAAAACCAAAACTCAAAACCAGAAATCCATCAAAACCATAGAGAGGCTAGCCCATATTGGCTTGAAAACCAGCCAATAAATGTTTAGAAAATTTAGAGGCTATATTCTCTGCCCTTCTCCGTTATCTCCACTTGGCTTTTAAGGTCCCGCATAAACTTGGCGAAGAGTTCAGCGTTTTCCGTGTGCACTGGAAAAATCTTTTTGGCGCCTATCTCTTTAAGGCAGGCTTTCAGCCTCAATGGGGTTATATGCCCAGAAACATGCACGTGGTACTGGGGCAAGCCATAATGCCTAAGCCAGTTAACAAGCCTTTCAAAGTCTATCTCCATCTCCTCGTTGAAAGGCTCTGATGAAGAAAAAACATAGCAGCTTCCAGGTTTAGGCTGAATTTCTACAAGCTGCTCTAAATCGTAAAGGGACATTGTCAAAATTATGTTTTGCTGGCGCTTCGAAACTTGTTCAGTGTCGACAACCTTGTCTTGGTAGCGTTCAAGAATCCACTTTTCCCAAGCGTACAGGCGCTCCTTCGACTTTCGAAAAATAAGGACGCCTTCATCACCCAGCTTTGGAATGCGAAGCTTCCGGTCGCCGCTTAAAGCCTCCATTAGGTAAGCCTGCCGCAGCGAAACAGCCAAGTAACGGTTGTTTTTCAAGGCTGTTCGATAAAAAGAGTTAAGCCTATCCACGTCTGTGTAAGCGAACTCTGCAAGCACTAAGCCTTCTGTTTGGCTGACAACATGATTCAGTTTGGCTTCAACCTCCCTTTCAGAAGAAACTGAAACATTTGTCATGTTGGTGGCTTCGCAAACAACGGCCACGGGCTCAGCAGCCCTAGCCCGCTCCACAAACTCCCTGGTCATTTCGTCTTTTGCACCATGATCTCGAAAGTCCCCAGTGTAGACAACAGCCCCCCTTGAAGTGTGAATGATAAAGCCGTATGCCCCCGGCAAGGAATGGTCAACGTGCACGGGCTCAATTTCTAAACCGTCAACTTTAACAGCGTCGCCTGTTCTAAAAGCGTGGAAGTCTATGCCTTCTACGTTAAATTCTAAATCCGCCTTGCGGATTTCGCCGAAAGCCTGCAAAATAATCTTTGTTGTTTCGCCGCAGTAAACTGGAACTTCCCTTTTCACGAAGGATAGGTAGGCTGAATGGTCCATATGTCCATGAGAGATAAAAATGGCGTCCACAGCTAGCGGTTTATCGTCGAAACGGTAAACACCTTCAAGTTTTGGTAGGATGCCCAACTCTTGGAGGCTTTTCTCGCTTTTAGGCGATAGAAGCGGAGGCGAATAATACTGTTTTCTCAAAGCGAAAGACATTCCAAAGTCAAGAAAGACCGCTGTGTCTCCGTCTTTGAGGAGAATTTTGTTTCCGCCAATCTCGTTTACTCCGCCGTAAAAGGTTAAAGTTGTTTCCTTCCTAACCATTTCTCTGTCCAGCCCTTTTACAAATGTTTGAAATAGCCAAAATAACGTGGGGAAAGACAAACAAACTAAAAACTTTCGTGTATTTGGGTTTTCCAGCAGCCCTAACAGCCTCCAAACTTCCACCAGCCCCCAAATACCCCTTAATAAAAGCTTTCGCAACATCCTCAACAAGTCTTGTCCGGGCAACTGGCGGCGCATAATGCCCAACAAAATAGAGGAATTCAGCGATGTCCCAAGCCTTGTCGCCCTTCCGTGAAGCTTGCTCAAAATCCATCAAGTAGATTTCGCCATCCTTCCCAACCATAATGTTTTCAGGCTTTGTGTCGCCCAACGCTACGTTTAAGGCGTGAACCCTAGCGAAAACCTCGCCAACCTTGCGGATTAACTCCAATTCCATTCTGATTTTGTCTGCATTCCCTTTGCTGAAGATTCGTTTAACAACCTTATCGAGCGTTTCGCCCTCCACATACTCCATGAAAACAAGCTTTTCAGCATGGTTTATGCCTAAAAGTCTTGGAACAGCAAAACCCTTGGAGTGTAGGAAATTGTTGATGGAGCATTCTCTCTCAAGCCTTGAACGTCCAAGCAGAGCAAAAGTTCTAGTCCCGACAGTCCACAAAGTTAACGGAAACCATTTAAACCCAGACCAGTCCTTAAAGCTTTTAACAACAATCCTGCGTTCCTCTCCATCCTCGGAAACCCTAACAAGATAGACATCGTTTAGAACTCCGCCCAACGCCTCAACACTCACCGGTCTGCTTTCTCCAACTTTAAGAATTTTCCTAGCAAAACCTTCAATATTCATTCTTGCAGCCAAAGGAACAAGCCCACTAGCCGTAGGCACAAACAAATACGCCTTCGGGTCCTCAACGTCAATTTCCACCCTTAAACTGTCTTTTCCGCCCTCAAAAAACTGGAATTTTAGGAAAACGTCAATACTTTCCGATAAAACGCCTAAAATTTTGGGAAAAGTTCCCAAGAAAGACATGAATAGGGCTTTCTGCGCAGACCTAAAAAGATTTGTGAACAAGGCTTTTCTGCCTTTAAAGCCATCAATGAAGCTTTTCGAAATCTTGTAAAAGCTGTTTGCGCGCTCCACAACCTCCCTTTTCTCTAACTCTTTTAGGGCGAGTAAATATCCTTCCAAGACTTGGTTAACATTTTGTTCGCGTTGCTCGTCTTGAAAGAAATGGGCAAGCGTGTAATACATTGGTGGAAACAGTCGCGCCCTGCTAAGCATAGCCTCGTACATGAAGTATTCTGGTTTTATCCGGATTTCGTGGGAAAGCTCTGGAAAAGCCAACACAAGGTTTTCCAGAAGCTCAAGAATCAAACGCCTCTTCAGCTTAACCTCTTCAACCCTTAAATAATCGGCGTTTGTCAGCGGCGTGTACGGAAAAATTAGGTGTATGGCGTAAGCCTCGCCTAAAAAGCCCAATTCTACGTCTTTCTCAAAAACCCATCGGTCCACCGTGTAGAAGACGACCGGCTTGCCGTTGAAAAACTTCACGTAGTTCATTAGTCTGGGTTTAAAGCCGTCTACAACGATCAAAACTTCAAGCAAAGCTTTCAAGTTGCCGCATACACAGATGCCGGTTATTGGGCTGGAGTTGGCAATTTGCCTACAAAAATCGAGAATCTGCCTTTTCAGCCCCTCGTCCAGCCCCTTTTGCTTCAAAGCCAATTTTCACCAAATACTTTTCTAGGATAGAATAGCGTCCCCTAGGAGATATAGTTTAACGTTCCACAATTGTGCCGTGAACCCTTCAAGTTTAGAGGTTTAGAAAGAGAGGGGAGATGAGGCGTGAGATGGTTAGGCGCGTTCTATCAGCCTAATGTAGGCGAAAGCCGCGAAAGTGGTGAAAACTGCCGAAAAAACTAGTACGCTGACAACCATTTCAGGCGAGAAGGACGGTGTCCCCAATAGAAAGGAGCGGATAAGGTCCGACGCGTTGCTCAATGGGTTGATTCTTGCAAAGGTTACAAGGATCATTGGAAACTTGCCTTCTAGTCCAAGCTGTTCAATCAGCGAGAATGGGTAGAAGACGCTGCTGCAGAAGAACAGCAGATAGTAAACTAGACCCCTCGCGGTTACGAACTTGTCGAGGCTTGTTGTGGAGACGGCTATGGCTATGCTTAAGCCCGAGATTCCCATGGCTAGGAAAAAAAGCACAACTAGAATTATAAATAATTGATTCAGCGTTGGAAGCCCGATAAAGGCGAAACACGTCGCCAACAAAGGCGACATGTAAACCATGCCTCGCAATCCCCCGGAAAGCACACGTCCGAAGGCTAGTTCAAAACGGGTCATGGGTAGGCTAAGCATGTATTGATGAACTTCTCTTCGGCGTTCCATGTTCACTTCCCGTCCAATCATGAAAGCGGAGGCGAACAGTCCAGTAACCGTCAACCCCGGCGCGAAGAAGTCGAAGTAGCTTTTTATCTGCCGGGTTACCTCAGGACTAAGCATGCGGTTGTAAACAATAGCCATAATAAACAAGTCGGCTAGGTTCATGCTAATCAAGCCGACGAGCCACCATTTATAGCGGAAAAAGTTTCTAAAATCGTTCTCCAATACGTGTGCGATGTGCCTCATCTATTGCCACCCACCTCCCTCTATGGTTTTGTCGTAAAGAACTATGCCTAAAAGTGTGAAGAAGGCGAAGAACATGACTATTCCAAGAAACGGCAACAGTGGATTTTCAAAAGACAAATTCGATTCGATGCCAGCGCCCCAACGGAAAAGCTCAGCGGCATACGTGACCGGGTTGAAATTGGCTATCCACCCGTAGAGCGGATTCGCCTCCCTGACAAAGCCTAATGGGTACATGGCTGTGCTTAGGCGCACTATTAACGCGTCCAAAACTCCCATGAGAATGTCGAAGCGGTCGCTGGATTTTATGGCAACCGCCAAAGTTATGCTCATACCGGAAACTCCAAAGGCGAAGAGGAAAAGCGAAAACAACGCCAACAAAAAGTTAATCGGATTAGCCGTGCCAATCACGTAGAGGGCTACACATATAAGAGGTCCAACATATATGAAGGCGCGCAGGCCCCCACCAATAGAACGTCCAAGGACAAGCTGCTTTCTAGTGACTGGAAGGCTTAGGAGATACTCGAAGACTCCATGCTCCGCTTCCTCGTAAATGTCGAAGCCTATGAACACGGCGGTTGAATAAAGCGTCATAATGGATAAGCCGCCAACATAGTAGCGGAAATAATCTTCAACGGTGACCATGCGGGAGGCGATAAGCCCAAAAAATGCGATTTGAGAAACAAACCAGATAGCCCTCATAATAATCATTACCTTGTATTGGAAGAATAGGCGGACATCCCGCTCCACGACATAGAGGAGTTTCCCCGTTTCAGCCTCCTCCTTTCTCTGCCTCTTCAAGCGTCAAACCAGTGTAATGGGCGAACACGTCGTCTAGGCTGGGTTCGCTCATGCGGATGGAGGAAATGGCAGCTCCCTCCTTCATTAGCGAGTTCATGATTTTTGGCACAACCTCCTCAACCCTGTTCAAGTATAGACGCAGTGTAGACGCCTTTGCCTTAATGATTTTAACAACTTCTTTGAATTGTTTCAGCTGCTCCACAATTTTCGGCGAAGGCTCAGCCTCAAACTGGATTTCAACAATGTCGCCGCCTACGATGCTGTCCTTAAGCCTCTGCGGAGTATCACAAACAAGCAGTTTACCCCTATGCATTATGCCCACTCGGTCAGAAAGCATGTCAGCCTCGTAAAGCTCGTTTGTCGCAAGAATGATGGTTGTTCCACAGTCGCGGAGTTCTTGAAGCATCCTCCAAATTTTATGTTTGCCAACAACATCTATTTGGGCTGTGGGCTCGTCCACTATGGCTATTTTCGGCCTTTGAATCAAAACCTTGGCGATTTCAACCCGTTTCCGCATGCCGCCTGAAAGGGCGTGAACGCTTCTGTGACGGTAATCCCACATGTCCAAGGCTTCAAGAACTTCTCGAACTCTCCGTTTGCGTTCTTGCGTTGGCAGTCCACAAACCTTCGCGTGCCAGTTAATCACATCCCACGGGGTGCTAACCCACAGCATTTTAGGCTCTTGGAAGGCTACGCCTAAAAGCTCTCGAACTTTGTCTGGGTTTTTCCGGACATCGTAACCTCCAACATAAGCTGTGCCCTCAGTAGGCCTTATAACAGTTGCAAGCATCAGAATTGTCGTCGTTTTTCCAGCGCCGTTTGGACCTAGAAGCCCGAGAATCTCGCCTTCTTCTATTTCCAAGTTTAGATGGTTAACCGCCGTGAAGTTTCCAAACTTTTTAGTCAGGTTTTCAATCCGTATTATTGGTGGCATTTTAATTCCAGGGCTAGAGTACAAAACGTCTAAACGCTGAGTACTTAAGGTTTACGCGTCAACAAATCCGCCGCGTGTCTTTCAGCCTTCTCAATGACGGCCTCTTCGTCTAAAGTCTTAACGATTCGGTTTTCCATAACAATTTTGCCGTCAACTATGACGGTGTCCACGTCGCTTCCGCGGGCTGAATAAACTAGGGCTGCGTAAACGTCATGTAAAGGCCTTAAATGAGGTTTAGAAAGGTTTACAAGCACAATGTCCGCCCTTTTTCCAACCTCCAACGATCCAATCAAGCTGTCCAGCCCCAAGGCTTTGGCACCGCATAAGGTTGCCATCCTCAAAACTTGGTAAGCGTTTAAAACGCTTGGGTTGCGGTATACATGCTTCTGAAGCAAAGCGGCAAACTTCATGGTTTCAAACATGTCAAGCGTGTTGTTGCTTGCCGGCCCGTCGGTGCCCAGCGTCACATTAACACCTAAATCCATAAGCTCCCTAACCCTTGCAGTTTCCAAGCCGAGCTTCATGTTAGCCACTGGCACGTGAACAACGTTAACGCCGTGCAAAGCCAAAACATGCATGTCGGCTTCTGACAAGCTTATGCAGTGGGCTGCAAGCACGTGTCCATCAAAAAATCCAAGCTTATCAAGAAATGCAGTTTCGCCGCAGCCATAAAGCCGCTCGAAATCCCTAAACATTTCAGCGGATTCCGCGAGGTGAATGTGAACGCCCACACCAAGCTCTGAGGCTTTTTCCCTAACCTTTCTGAGTAGTTCTGGGCTGCAGCTGTATGCGGCGTGGGGCGCCAACATGGTGTATACGCGGCCCTCAGCAAACCCCTTGAAGTTTTCCGCAAAACGTATGCTATTTCTGAACGTTTTTTCGCCCATTTTCTTGCTGCCAGCTTCAATGATGCCTTCCGCCAACACGCCTCTTATTCCGCTTTGGCGTACAGCCTCCGCAACAGCATTTTCATGGAAATACATGTCTGCAAAACATGTGGTGCCGCTTTTCACCATTTCCAAACAGCCTAAAAGCGCCCCCGCATAAACGTCTTCGCTTGTCAGTTTCGCCTCTAAAGGCCAAATAGTCTCGCGCAGCCAAGCGTTTAAGGGCTTATCTTCGGCTAAACCGCGAAAAAGGGTCATAGCCACGTGAGTGTGGCAGTTTATAAGGCCGGGCAGCGCAACTTTACCCTTAGCCTTTATTGTTCTTTCTGCTTTAACTCCGCGTAGAGCCTTGCTTTTTCCAACAAAAACTATTTTTCCATTTTTAACGGCTATGACGCCGTCCTCAATTACCCCCTCGTCTTTCATTGGCAAAACGGTGCATCCGTGGATTAAAAGGTCTACTTCCTCCAAAACTCATCCTCAAACTTTAAAGGAGGTGAAGGGTGACTAATAAAAGGAACGTTAAGTTATGGGGGCTATGAAGGTCTCCTTTTCCGGTTTGTTGGCTGAACTACTTTAGGATTGGGGCTCGGGTTTTCAAGCCTTCACCGTTTTTAATGAAGGAGTGCAGCGCTGGCTGCACGGTGTTTTCTTCAAGGGCTATTCCCTTTGTTACTCCTGTTGTCCCGATCTTTTTGCATATGAAGTTCAGTGATTCTTCGGTGAAGTTTAGGAGGTTGCGTCCCTCAACCGTCAGCTTATACACTTTTCTGGGCCTTTCGTTGCTCATGTCCCATTCGCTTTTCACATAGCCGCTTCTTTCTAGGGCGTTTAGCAGCGGGTAAATGGTGCTTGGGCCGAAGTATACGCCGAAGGTTTTTCGGATCTTTGTGATTATCTGGTAGCCGTGCATGGGCTGGCTGCTGAGGAACTGGAGCACTATCAGGTCTAGGAGACCCTTCATGAGTTTAACCTGAACCTCTTTCATGTTGTTCATTTTCCGACTCCTCTTTTGTTGTTTTGTCTAACAGTTTTTCTGTTAGACTTGGATACTATATGTCCATTTTTGGACATATCTCAAGACTCTATAAAGCCTAAACAACCATATAAAGGTTCACACATACCAAAAACATAAAAAAGCATACAAAGGCTTACTCCAAAAACCACATAAAACATATAAACCAACAATAAATAAGTCAAAAATAGAACATAAAAGGCGCTCAACCAATGGAAGAAAACCTCAAAAAAGAAATTGTACAACACATAACCAAAAACCTACTAGACATCCAAATACTACACATAATAAACAAGGAACCAGCATGGGGATACAAAATAAAAAAACAAATAGAAGCCTTTTCAGGTCTAAAAATCCGCCACGGAGCCCTATATCCACTACTGAAAAAGCTAGAAAATAAGGGCTTGATAACAAGTCAAAAACAACAGTATGGAAAACGCATAAGAAAAATATACACAACAACAGAAAAAGGAAAAATATACATACAAACATACCAAAACATAATAAAAGAACAAATATCAGATGTGAATAATTGGTTAGTGATTGGAGATACATGAGCCCCTCTTTCATGAAAATGAAAAAGGATGAAGACTGTAAAAAAATAGCTGAAAAAGCGCTAATTCTGCTCAGGAAACGTGGAGAAGAAGCCCTTGCAATAGCAACAAAAGCAGTAATGAGTGAGGAAATAGCATATGGTCCATTGCGTAGTGCGTTACAGTATTTCTTACAAGAAATACGATTCGGTGCGCCTCATTCAGCTTTAATTTCTTTAACATGTGAAGCTGTCGGAGGAAACCCTAATGATACATCATTAATTGGGGCTGCAATGGTACTCATTGCAAGCGCCGCTGACATACATGACGATATAATAGACAATTCCGAGGTAAAAAATTCTAAACTCACAGTTTTTGGGAAATTCGGAAAAAATTTAGCTTTGCTTGCAGGTGACGTCTTTCTATTTAAAGGACTAATAATTCTGCATGAATATTGTAAAAAGCTGCCAGTAGAGAAAAAGGAGAGAATTCTAACTCTATTAGAAGACTCCTTCTTTCATTTAAGTGTTGCAGAAGCGAAGGAAGCCGGTCTTAAAGGTAACTTCAATATACATCCAAAAGAATATTTAGACATCATCAGAGAGAAGGCTTCAGTTATAGAGATGTACGCCAGAATAGGAGTTGTAATCGGAGGGGGAGATTTAGAAAAGGAGAACATTTTAGGGCAATATGGCCGAACTTTAGGAATGCTATCGATCATAAGAGATGAATTTATTGACATGTACGAGCCTGATGAAATCAAAAATAGGATTATGAATGAATGCCCCCCTTTACCGTTATTGTATGCGTTACAAAATCCCAAAATAAAGGCCAAGATAATGAAAATATTGACTAAAAAAGAGGTTAAAGAAGATGATATTTATAAATTGATAAAGATAGTTGACCGTATAGAGGATGTTCAAAAGTTAAAAGTAGAGATGAAGAAATCCGTAGAAAAAATATTAGACCGTTGTACTTTTGTGAAGCCACAGGTATACAGGGAACTAAGACTGCTTTTATCAGCAACTATAGAGGATTTATAATGGTGGAATAACGGCCCAGAAAGATACTCTTATAGGTTTTAGTTTTCGTTTACTTTCCAAACCTTCTCCCTCACATGTATATTTGTTCAACATATAAACTTAAAAGCTTTACTGTTTATAATACATATGCAAATTTCATTTTTGAAATTCTATATGCTTATTTTCAGCTTAAATGTTGGAGATATTACGGGGCAAAAATGCGTACTATTGATTTTCTTAATAAGGTAAGGCTAAGCCCAAGGGCAGTTGTAGCTCTTATCATTCTTATTGCTAACTCCTTCATCTGGTATATGTATGCGATAAGTATTTTGATGGAAATTGTGAAATTTTCGCTTTCAACCAGGTTTGAGATCTTAACCTTTTGGTCAATCAATTTTATGGGAACAGTATTTTTTGCCTTAATTGGTGCTGAATTGGCAAACAATAAAAAGCGCCGATATTTTTTCCTTTTTTGGATACTATTTGGAATCTTTTCATCATTTGTCCTTCTTTTTTATAAACTTGATAAATTGTTAGTTTATGCCGCATCTGTACTTCTTGGGGCATCCTTTGGTTTAGGAATGCCCGCTTCGATGGCTTACTATGCATACTACACAACACCGAAAAATCGCTCTAAACTTGGAGGTTTCACATTTTTCCTCATTGGTGTAGGGGCTTTTCTACTCAATGTTGTAAAGGTTGATGACCTATCTGTTGACCTTCTTGTTCTGATAATTTTGAGAAGCCTCTCTTTGATCGTTTTTCTCATTGATGACTTGTTTGAAGAAACCTTCACAGCCATAAAACGGTGTTCCTATCATCAAGTGATAGGTCAAAGATCCTTCCTTTTATATTTTATACCGTGGATGATGTTTTGTTTGGTAAACTATACTAGCCTCCCCATTATGGTTAAGTTTTTAGGAGTAAACCTTTTTAATTTTTTAACAGCAATTGAAGGGGCATTAATTGGAATTTTTGCAATTATTGGTGGCTTTCTTTCTGATACTATTGGACGTAAACACGTTGTTATAACAGGGTTTGTTATGATGGGTCTGGGATACGCATTTCTTGGAGTTTTTCCTGAAAGCCAATTTACAATTTTCTTCTACACATTGGCTGATGGTGTCGCTTGGGGAATGTTTCATACGGTTTTTGTCATGACTCTATGGGGAGATCTTGCACAAGATGTTTCCAGCGAGAAATATTACGCATTAGGGGGGTTGCCCTATTTACTTTCTCATTTTCTGCAAATTGTGATAGGTTTCTACGTTGCCGAAATGGTGTTAGCTAATACTATCTTTTCTTTTGCAAGTTTCTTCCTTTTTTTGGCTGTTATTCCACTTATGTTTGCCCCTGAGACTTTGCCTGAGAATGCGCTTAAGGAGAGGGAGCTTCGGAGTTATATTGAGAAGGCTAAAAAAGTTAAGGAAAAGTTTGCCAAGAATTAATAGTTGTATGTACATTTTTGTTCGTGAATGTTTAAATATGTCCTTTTTTGAATTAAAATGGCGGCGACGGTGCACGGTATGAGGGATTACGTTTGGTTTACTAGCCGCTGACAAACTTCATCTTGTTAAGCTTGATTTTGGGCTGTCGCCTGTAGAAGTTTTCTGTAGAATTGTAGGATCCTGCGAGTATGCGTATATTCTGGAGTCTGTTGAGGGTCCTGAAAAGTTGGCTGATTACTCTTTTGTGGGGTTTGAGCCGTGCATTGTGGTGCGTGTGAAGGATGGGTTGGTTGAAGTTCAAGACATGGTGGATGGCCGTAGAGATGCGTGTAGGACGCGTGACCCCCTTCGGTTGGTTAGAAGCTTGGTTGAAAGACTCCAGTGTCATGAAGTTTTTCCGTCGAGGTTTGTCGGTGGGGCTGTGGGTTACCTGTCTTATGACGCTGTCAGGTACTGGGAGCGTTTGCCCGAGAAAGCGGCTGACGACTTTAAGTTTCCAGACTTGGAACTAGCCATCTACAATGATGGATTGTTTTTTGACCATAGGAGGGGGCGAGCCTACTACTACCACTATGGGGTTGACAGAGCCCGCATGGTTGAAGAGATGATTAGGACGGAGCCGCAACATGAACCTCTCAGCTTTTCTGGTCTAAGGTCAAATGTTGGAAAGGAAAGGTTCGAGGAGATTGTCGCCAGATCTAAGGAGTACATTGCTTCAGGCGACGTTTTTCAGGTTGTGCTTTCGAGACGTTTCGATTTCAATTTTGGGGGAAGCCTTATCCCCTTTTACATGGCGTTGAGGAAGATCAACCCATCGCCGTACATGTATTTCTTAAAGATGGGAGATCGCCAAATTGTGGGTTCAAGCCCTGAAATGCTTGTAAGGGTGGAGAATGGGATTGTTGAAACATATCCCATAGCTGGGACAAGGCCCAGAGTGCCAGACGACCCTGCAAAGGACTTAGCCTTAGCCGAAGAGCTTAGGAATGATCCTAAAGAATGCGCTGAACATGTGATGCTTGTTGACTTGGCTAGAAACGATATTGGAAGAGTCTGCGAATATGGTTCGGTGCATGTTCCGGAACTCATGAAGGTTTACAAGTACAGCCACGTTCAACACATGGTTTCAAGGGTTGTAGGCAGGCTTAGAAGAGATTTAAGCTGTTATGATGCTTTGAAAGCTGTTTTCCCAGCTGGAACGGTTACGGGTGCACCTAAAGTGAGGGCGATGGAAATCATTGAAGAGTTTGAACCTGTCCGAAGGGGGCCATATGCTGGTGCTGTTGGCTATTTTTCGTTTAACGGCAATGCTGACTTCGCCATAACCATTAGAACGCTTGTAGCTTCTGGGAGGCGGGCCTACATTCAGGCGGGCGCCGGAGTGGTTGCAGACTCCATACCTGAAAGGGAGTGGTTTGAAACTGAGCATAAGGCTTCAGCCCTTCTTAAAGCGCTTCAAATGGCTTCGGCGGGTGAAAAGGAGCCATGAAAGTTCTCGTAATCGACAACTACGACTCTTTCGTTTACAATTTAGCCCAATATGTTGGAGAGCTTGGCGCTGAACCGTTGGTTTATAGAAACGACCAGCTCACGCTTAAAAAGGCTTTGAGGCTCAAGCCTGACAAGATCATTATTTCGCCCGGGCCCGGCATCCCGTCGCAACCAAGGTATTTTGGAGTTTGCTCTCAGATTATTAGGCATTTAAGCCCCAAAGTGCCAACGTTGGGAGTTTGCCTCGGCCATCAGGGAATTGTTTGGACTTTCGGCGGCAGAATTGTTAGGGCTGGCAGAGTTATGCATGGAAAAACAAGCCCAGTCTGGCATGACGGCAGAGGCGTATTCAAAGGCGTTGAAAACCCCATACAAGCAACGAGATATCATTCACTTGTGGCTGAAAGAGCAAGTTTGCCGAGATGTCTTGCGGTGACTGCGGTCTCTTTGGACGACGGCGAAATCATGGGAGTGCGCCACGTGGAATACTCCATTGAAGGTGTCCAGTTCCATCCAGAGTCTATTCTGACGCGCGGCGGCAAACAGATGGTTAAAAACTTCTTGGATGGGTGGTGAACGGATTGATTCGTGAGGTCATCGCTAAACTTGTTGAGGGGAAAAATCTCTCCCAAGATGAGGCTTATGGCTCGATGATGGAGATTATGACGGGGCAAGCCACTCCGGCACAGGTAGCCGCTTTCCTGACAGCCTTAAGAATGAAGGGTGAAACAGTGGAAGAGCTAACAGCCTTTGCCAAAGCCATGAGAAGCCTATGCCACAAAATAAGGCCAAATATCAACGGGCGCCTAGTGGACACTTGTGGAACAGGCGGGGACAAAATAAAAACATTCAACGTAAGCACTGCAGCCGCCTTCGTAGTTGCCGGCGTGGGGGTGCCCGTGGCAAAGCATGGAAACCGTTCAGTGACAAGCAAAAGCGGAAGCGCCGACGTGCTTGAACGTTTGGGGCTGAACTTGGAAACACCTCCTGAAAGGGTGAAGGAGGCCATAGAGCAGATAGGCGTAGGCTTCATGTTTGCTCCTGGCTTTCACCCAGCCATGAAGCATGCAGCAGGCCCCAGAAGGGAGATAGGCATAAGAACCGTGTTCAATTTTCTAGGCCCTTTAACTAATCCAGCCTCAGCAGACGCCCAAGTTTTAGGGGTCTGCGAGGCTCGGCTTGTAGGGAAAGTGGTCCAAGTTTTGAAGGGTTTAGGCCTAACAGAAGCCATGGTTGTCCACGGCTTGGACGGGCTTGACGAGATTTCCACGGTGGGCAGAACGCTTATAGCGTGGCTTAGGGACGGCGAAATCAAAACGTTTGAGGTTGCTCCCGAAGATTTGGGCGTTAAACAGTCAAGCCTAGAAAGCATACTTTGCACCGGCGTTGAGGAAAGCGCGGAAACAACATTCCAAGTGCTTTACGGATGCCTAAGCCCAGACCACCCGAAGAGAAGCCTCGTAGCCGTTAACGCGGCAGCCGGCCTTATCGTCGGCGGGAAAGCCGACAACTTTGCATATGGCCTTGAGCTTGCCCAAGAATCAATTGAAAGCGGCTCCGCCTACAAAAAGCTCAAACAGCTTGTCAAGTTTTACGACGGTAGCAAACCCGAAAGGCTTGAGGAACTGGAGGCCAGATATGGCTGACTTAATGGACACCCTTGTCAAGGAAGCCCTTGAAAGGCTGAAAAACGGATATTATAGGACAGCCATACACCTAAACGTTCAGAAGCTAAGCTTAAAAAACGCAGTAATCAACTGCCAACATGCCCCGATAATAGCGGAAATAAAGCCCTCCTCGCCTTCACGTGGATGTCTTAGGCATATAACAAGCCCAAGGGATATGGCAAAGGCTATGGAAGCCGGCGGAGCCGTCGGAATCTCAGTTTTAACTGAGCCAAAGCGGTTCGGGGGATCCCTTCAAGCCTTAGCCCAAGTAAAGGAAAGCGTTGGTATACCAGTGTTGATGAAGGACATAATTGTTGACAAAGCGCAAATTGAGGCAGCAGCCCACATAGGCGCTGACGCCGTGCTGCTGATACAAGGCGCCGTTACAGGTAAGGTTGACAAGCTTATAGATTTTGCCCACTCCCTTGGGCTTGAAGTTCTCCTTGAAACCCACACCATTGGAGAGTTTAAGGCTGCGCTGGAAACGGAAGCCGACATGATAGGGATAAATAATCGAGATCTCAAAACCTTGAAAGTTGACTTGAACGTTACAGCTAGAATATTGGCGGAAACACGCCCAACTGGAAGGATCGTGGTGAGCGAAAGCGGAATAGAAAACGCTGACCACGTGAGGTTTCTCTGGCGGTGCGGCGCCAACGCGTTTCTAGTTGGATCTTCCATAATGCTCGCCGAGGATGTTGGAAAGAAGGTTAGGGAGCTCGTGATGGCGTTATGAGAAGGGTTAAGGTGAAAATCTGTGGAATAACCCGCATGGAAGATTTGGAAGCCGCCTGCAAGGCTGGCGCGGACATGGTTGGATTCGTTGTTGACGTTCCATCATCGCATAGAAGCCTAAGTCTGGAAAAGGCTGAAAGCTTGTTCAGGCTTATGCCAGAAAACGTGAAAAGCGTGCTTGTAACAGTGCCCAAAACTCTGAACTGGCTTGTTAAAGTCTGCAAGCGTCTAAAACCCGACATAATACAGCTTCACGGCGAAAAAATTAAGGGCTACCTTGCCGTGAAAAGGATGATTCCCGACATATTTTTAGTTGGCGCTGTTCAAGTGAGAAAGGACAGCGAACCTTTGGAAAGCGCTTTGGAAATAGCTGAATTTTTCGACGGAGTGCTTGTTGACTCGTATAAGATGGGCGCCTACGGCGGAACAGGCATTATTCACGACTGGAGTGTTAGCAGAAAGTTAAGGGACGCCGTTTACCCTAAGCCTCTAATATTGGCTGGAGGGTTAAACCACCAAAACGTTAAAAAAGCCATAAAAACGGTGGCGCCCTACGCCGTTGACGTTTCAAGCGGGGTTGAAGCCGCGCCGGGCGTGAAAGACCTTAGACTTATTGAGGCTTTCATCAAAGCGGTCCATGAAACAGTTCTAGAAGACGACGACTATGAAGGTTTAGACTGGTGAAGAGGGATATGAGAGGAAGGTTCGGCATGTTCGGTGGAATGTACGTCAGCGAGGTTCTGGTGCACGCGCTCCTCGAGCTTGAGGAAGCCTTTGAACGCATACACCCAACAGAGGAGTTCCAAAGAGAATTTCACGGGCTGCTTAGGGATTACGGAGGCAGACCTACACCACTTTACTACGCCAGAAACTTCAGCAAGCACGTGGGGTTTAAGGTTTACCTTAAACGGGAGGATTTACTCTGCGGAGGATCCCACAAACTTAATAATGCCATAGGCCAAGCGCTTTTAGCCAAAAAAATGGGAAAGAAACGTCTCATAACCGAAACCGCTGCAGGTCAGCATGGCCTTGCCACAGCCATGGCTGGCAACATTTGCGGCTTAAAAACCGAAATATTCATGGGTGTCAAAGACATCGAAAGGCAAGCCTCCAACGTGAAGAAAATGCAGCTTTTAGGCGCGAAGGTTAAGCCCGTCAAAACTGGTGCAGGAGTCCTCAAAGACGCGGTTTCAGAAACCTTGCGGGAGTGGGCTGCATGCTCTAGGACAACCCACTATCTGATGGGTTCAACGGTTGGGCCGCACCCGTTCCCAACCATAGTGGCAACGTTCCAAAGCGTTATAGGCATGGAGCTTAAGAGGCAGATTCTCGAAAAGGAAGGACGCCTGCCAGACGTTATAGTTGCATGTGGAAGCGGGGGAAGCAACGCCCTAGGCGCCTTCAAACCCTTCATAGAAGAAAAAAGTGTTAGGTTATACTTCGTCGAGGGCGGTGGCGAAAGCCTAGGCGCAGAAAACAGTGCAGCCGCCTTTCAGCTTGGAAGCCCCGGAGTGCTTCACGGATGTCTCTCCATAGTTATGCAGGACATGTGGGGGCAGATTAGGCCTTCCAAAACAAGGGCGGCCGGACTAAACTATCCTGGAAGAGGCCCTGAAATCGCCTATCTCTGTGAGATAGGCCGCGTTAAACCTTGCTACGCTTTCGACAAAGAAGTCTTTGAAGCTGTGCGAGTAATGTGCCGAACGGAGGGGTTAATTCCCGCCCTTGAAACAGCCCACGCCGTAGCCTACGTTTTAAACCACCCTGAAGAATTCAGCCCAGACGATGTGGTGGTTATAAACTTTTCAGGAAGAGGCGACAAAGACATAGACACAATTCTGAGGCATTTCTATGGATCCGCTTGAAAGAAAGTTTAAGGAATTAGAAGGGAGAGGCGAAGGCGCCCAAATGACTCACGTTTACTACGGGGACCCTTCTGAAGAGTTTTCCATAAAACTTATTGAAACTTTGGCTCAAAACGGCGCTGACATAATTGAGCTTGGGATACCTTTTTCTGATCCAATAGCTGACGGCCCAGTCTTTCAGGCAGCTTGCGAAAGAGCGTTAAACGCTGGGGTCACGCCTCCAAAATGCATAGAAGCAGTAAAAAGGCTTAGAAAAGCGGGGTTGAAAACACCCATAATCATAACCACATACTTTAACATTCCATATGTGATGGGTTTCGAAAAATTCCTCAGCATGATAAAGGAGGCTGGAGCGCAAGGTCTTCTGGTTCCAGACATGCCAATAGAAGAGGCAGAACCCTACTTGAATATGGCGGCAAAAACGGGGTTGCACTTGATACTTCAAGTGGCGCCAACCACGTCGGAAGAAAGGCTTAAAAAAATTGTGGAAGCTGCCACTGGCTTCATTTACCTAGTAAGTCTGGAAGGTGTAACGGGATCAAAACTAACCAATCCAAACACAACTTTCAAACTCATAAAAAAGGTGAAAGCCCAAACCCAAACGCCTGTGATGGTTGGATTCGGCATTTCAAAACGGGAACACGCAAAGACCATTGTTGATGCGGGGGCGGATGGTGTTGTGGTTGGAAGCGCTTATGCAAAAATATACTCTAAAAACTTGCAAAATCCTTTTGCAATGTTGCCTGAAATAGCCCGCCTTTCAAGAGAAATAAAGACGGGGTGCATAAAACAAAACTGGATGAAAACTAGGGCAACTTCAAGCTTTTTCGGAGAATGAAATTTCTTTCTGGAGTTTTTCTGAGGGTTGTGGCTGAATAGTTTAATATATAAAGGGTTGAAATTCTTAAATGGAGGGTAGAGGGAAACTTTTGCCCTTCGACGACTCTTTAACCGTTGCGCTTACCATAATAACCTTAGGAACGATAATCACATGTTCCATAATAGTTTATTCCATGAGGAAAAAACTGCGCGGGGAAGTATTGGAAGCATCTGCCAAGAAGGAGACTGGCGAAGTGGAAACGAAGGCTTTGCCGTTCAAAATTGTAAAGACGGTTTCTCCGGAGGAGGCTGCAAAAGCCAGGGAGGAGCTGCGGATATTGGACTTGGAAAGGGAGATTTTGAGCGATGCTATAAGAAAGCTTTACGAGGCTCACGCTGAGGGTAAAATAACTGAAGAAGAGAGGGATAAGCTTGCCCAAACCTATAAGGAGAGGATGATGATTGTTAAGGAAGCCATTGCGAAGGACGAGTCCCTTGTGGCTTTGCACGAGCTTGAGGCTATGCAGGAAGACTTGATAAAACTTTTCAGTGAGCGCTTCGACGAGATAAATGCAAAAATCGAGGAGCTCCGCTCAAAGGTTGAGGCTAAACCCATAAAGGAAATAGCCATCCCGGCAGCTAAGCCGGCAAAAACCGTGGTGGAAGAGGAAAAGCCGGAAGCTGAAGAAAAAGCCAAAAGAAGGCGTAAGCCACCCGCTGCCAAGCCGCCTCCACGGACAGAAGCTGAAAAACGCATAGAGGAAATCCGAGCTGAGGTGGAAAAGGTTCTGGAAAGGCTGGGGCAGATGGAAATTGAAACCTAAAAGTGAAGAGGTGGAAAAAGCCAAAAGAAACGCGGCTCTAGAAGCCGTAAAACATGTTAAAGATGGCTTCATATTGGGACTTGGAAGCGGCAGCACAGTTGCCTATGCCGCCGAAGAAATTGGAAGAAGAATAAAAGCAGAAAACCTGCGGGTGAAGGTTGTTCCAACTTCATATCAAGCGTTTATCCTCGCGGTTAAAAATGGCATTCCAACAACAACCTTGGAGGAACACCCCACGCTGGATTTAACGATTGACGGGGCAGACCAAATAGACGAAAACCTAAACTTGATAAAAGGCATGGGCGGCGCTCTAACTCGTGAAAAAATAGTGGCCGCAGCGTCCAAAACCCTAATAATAATCGCGGATTGGAGGAAGAAAGCCAAATTTTTAGGAGAAAACAGTCAACATGTTCCCATAGAGGTGTTGCCCTTCGCCGCATCCCTTGTAAACCGCAAAATAACCATGCTTGGAGGAAAACCCACTTTAAGAGAAGGCTCTGGAAAAGTCGGACCGGTCGTGACGGACAACGGCAACTTCATAATTGACGCGGATTTCGGGTTAATAAAAAACCCAGACGAACTGGAAAAAATGTTAAAAACAATCCCCGGAATAGTTGAAACAGGCCTTTTTGTAAACATGGCTGACGTAGTTTACCTTGGAAGACCGGATAAAATTGAAAAGCTTGAGCGAAAGAAATAACAAGAAACACTTCAACTTGAATATTGAAGAGGATGCACCGGGGGTGCGAGATTTCTCTTCCTTTAATGTCTCTTAACAGAACCACAAAAGTATGTTGCATGTGTATCAGTGGAGCTTTCTTTTGTATCTCAGAATAATGGTCGTTGTTGTTATTGCTGTAAGTGCTATACATCCGGCTATGAGAAGTGTTTTCCATGGAGGCTCACGGTTATTTTCTGGCGGGTTTTGTGACGGAATCATTTGACTTGGTGTTTTCAAACCAAAACTTGGATCATGGGTTAATTTTTCATCAACATGAGGATAGCTCAATTGAATTCCCACCGCAGTGCTATAATTGTATGTTGGAGGGAAAAATGTGATAGCCCGTTCAATCCATGGAACAATTACCATCTTTCGGCGAGAAAGCCTACGGTTTTAACCGTGGGATGAATCGCCGAAAGATTTATGTTCTCAATCTTCCATCAACTCGTTAGATGTGGCTTGGATGTCCAAAGGCTCGAATAAGGCTCCAAGCCGAGATAGGCGGGGAGGTTCGAGCATTAAATAT